>JACLAC010001037.1_pt1 | contig 11322 bp, 2 predicted proteins | sample 8027881 | NCBI WGS metagenome assembly JACLAC01 (sample SAMN15725517, study PRJNA655200) | protist metagenome | isolation source: fluorescence activated cell sorting (FACS) single amplified genomes of... | place: Spain: Blaines Bay Microbial Observatory, Mediterranean Sea | collected 2016-01-19 | reverse complement strand
ATAATGTGCACAGCACCATCATGTCGCCAAAGAGTGCCTCGACTTCAACGACGTCGGACGATTTAAGCTCCATGTCGATGCATTATAAACCGCTGGCACGGTTTTGTACCATTATAGCCCAAGGGACCATCCCACATGTAATAAGAAAGAGAAGTAGTCTCTGGGTGCACCCGTCCCTTTCATTAACTTGCTTTTTTTCCGTGAAAGGGCTTTTTGTAGCATGCGATTGCCGCCGTGCAAAGAAGGGCATTGTATCGCAAATTATTGGATCATTCCTTGGCCTAGGGACTACTGCCAACAAAGAAACTGAACTGGTGCATTTTCACGCGACAGTCACGACCCGAAAGTCGCGCTCTAGAAGCAATGCCTACTACCCTGTTGTTCTCCTTCGCGAAACAGTTGGGTCTGCGACACGCTTGTACGGGTCCTGCATATGCGTTTATGGTGAAAATTACTTTCGAGCATCTTTGGGGGTTCCGGCTGCATCGCACTACGCCTACTCCTCCGCGGCAATGTTAAAGCCCGTAACTGAGTGCAAAACTGCGCCACCAGCAGTGTTGATAGCAGAACAAAGTGGCCCTCGTTCTGTCCAAATTTTTCAAAACTCTCCCCTCTCTCATGTAACAGTTTGCCTTGAAACTATTCAAGTGCCAAGTTCACCCCGAGCAACTCCAATTCGCATATCAGTAGACCGGGAAACAAGAAAATATTTCGTGATGACTGTTGGGCTGGACTTCCTTGAGCCTTCGTTCTGCGTCGTGTTTGGTTCTATTGCGGCAGGCGGAGAGATTAGTGAGGCAACGATTTCACGGCTGTCTGGAGAAAATGAACAGGGAAATCGAGGTCTCGAGTGCACGTTGCGAAATGGTTCTGACGGTGTCCTGGTCAATCTATCCCCCGACAGTTTTGGGACTTCTGCCGTGATTCTTGATGCCAATCGGAAAGCATGTACAATGATTTCTTTAGTAACAAAAGCGGAAATCACTTTCCCGTTTCCTGAACGATGGAGTGTTGATCGCATATTTTCTAATTCTCAAACTCCCCGAAAACCATTCGACGGCTGCGTCGGCATTCTTGTCTATTACAAAGATGCTGGTGATGGCCGTGCTTATCTTGGCGTCGCGGCGCTGGAGACTTCGGATAAAACTGTAAACGAATCGGGGCGATTCTGCCTGATGGAAGACGAGATTGTTCTGGATGTGTGCTGGCAGGCGATCGAAGGGGAACGTGAAGCTGACCCTGCGGTGACTGGTATTGAGGAAGATACGGGCACCCATTTCACTGTTGTGAATAAAAGCATGGCGGCTGTGCTGACCTCGAGGCGTATTGTTGTTGTAAACGAAAGCCTCAAAATGATTTGTTCCGTGGATTCCTTTGATCATCGGGACCTATTGACCGTGTCTGGGGTATCATGGCTTGGACCTGTCGTTCTGCTGTCACTAGGTAACGATTCTCGAGTGCTGTACATGACGCTTGGTGGAAAGATTAAGCCCCTTTGCTCTCTGGGGGGGACCTCAAATCATTGCATTGCCTTAGTTCACCGCGATCGAATAATGTACGTTTCCCAAGGGACCAAGAAGCAGACGGCCGTGAATGGTGGGGCAAGAGCACTCGCGTTGGTCCGGCCTATTTTACCGTTGGAACCTTTGATTGTTGGACTGCTTGACCAGTGGACTTGCTTCAAAATAAACCTTCGAAGAGTTGATCGGAATGGACATTCAGTCCCTAGGACTATCCGCGACCTCATTGTTTTGGCAATAAAACATTTTACGTGTAAACCTCACGATACGGGGGGAATAGACGATTCGCGAGATGGTCCGTCTGCTGACGCCGGCATCACCCCATTTCTACTCTCAACCCTCTCTCGGGTGGGCCTGGAAGACATGGCGTTGTACATACTGAGGCCCAGTGAGATTCCTCCTATATCAATTACCAGGGCCCAAATTGCACCAGAAGCCAGAAGCAACGTCGCCATGGCTTCGACAAATCTGCGCGTAGCTCTGGAAGAACTGCTTTCCGAGGAATCAGAATTACGAGAATACGCTCGTAATCCAAATGCGGGTCTGTCGTCGGTAGGATCAATGCCATTGAAATATGGGGTGCTTGGCAAAAAACTCCACGACCTGGCTTTAACAGCGCAATCATTGGGTGATTTTGAGGTCGCAAGCACCTGCTTGGATATTTCTGGCCACGATGAAGCAATATTTCGCCTGCTTGGGGTGCTTGGAAAACATGCTGTGCCTGTGTTAAAGTCCATGTTGAACACGCTGTCATTGACATCCCGTGACCCACAACTTCAAAATGCAATCAAGGCTTATTTGGAAATTCACAATTTTTCTGCTAACGATGAGATGGCCACCCAGTCGAACACACGTCGGAAGCGGCGCCCTGCACAAAGTAACACACACCATGAAATCGATTTTGACTCCAGGTCGTTTGAACAGTTTGGTCGCCGTGGTGCGTTGCTGGGAATAGGAATGGAAGAACTTCGCGTTCCAAAGTGGTCTGTAAAGTCAAAAGTAGAGGAAAATTCAGAAGAAATGAAAATGCTTAGGCGCCACAAACAAAGCGGGTTTGGAGGAGCGCTGAAGCCGTTAGCACTGGATTCGGAAGTTGCATGGCTAGGGGAGCAATTTCCCAATGCTGCGGAACCTCCACAGGAGCAGCGAACATTTGGTTCTAGCCCGGGCGATGGGGCTAGCGACGAAGTCGATGGCGAAAAGATACCCCACAAACAGAGCGTGCTGGCCTCAATTACTGGCGGTGCAGACCCGGAGCGTGCAATTGTTTGCTATCTAAGATTCGAAGACAAACCTGGGTGTAAGTGTCTCACGGAAGGGTTTATAAGCGATTCGGGGCCGTACTCGAACCACGGTCTCTTGCTCGGTTCTCCCGACCATATCAATTGGCCGGTAGACGTCGATTCGCCAGTGGAAGCAGTGTCTAGAAAGCAACATCAGCACATTCTGCAGCTGACGGCAAACGGTAACGAAAGCAGTGAGTACCCGAAAGGCGCTGCAGATGTTAAATGGGGGCTACGAGTTTTTCGGGCTGGTTCAGAGTCCATGCAATTGGATTTTAACCAAAGTATGAAACATCGCAACCATAGTCTAGCAACCTATGAATTATGGTCTTGGAAAGATACGGATAAAGACCAGTGCATACTTGCAGTTGGGTTTGGTTTGTCCAGGGACCTAGAGAAGAGCGCCGACGATCCGTGGCAATGGTCCCTATCATGGGGCAAGAGCGGGCTGCAGTTCACTACCAATGGGGGTGGGGAACTGAAAAGCAAATCAACGGTTTCAACACCCGGTGATAGCGAAGAAACAAAGCCGTTGTTCTTTCCAAATCGATGGGTTCACATTGCCCTCACGATCGATGCCGTCCGTTCCCCTGCCAGGGTTTGTCTTTACGTGAACGGTAACTGCGTTGCCGAAGGGGAAATGCAGAACCCCAACGGGGGTGACCTTGTCAACACAGATCCATCGACGGCGCTATACATATGCCCTAATTTTTGTGGTCAAATTACCGAAGTCAGAATATGGGCATTGACGCGCCCACAAGATCAACTGTATGCGGAAAAGGATTGGCCGTTAAAAATGGCCAAAAAGGGTCGAAAGAAATACGGAATAAAAATTGTCGCGAAAGGTAGAAACCAGCGCGGGGCTAGCAATCGGGCTGATGGTATTCAGAAGCCGACCATTGCCAAGATAGGGGGTGCGACTGGGGGCTCATCAAGAAGACGAACAAGGACCCGACGTTGACGCAAGCCGTAAGATAATATATCATAGATCTAAAAACAATGGCTGTTACTCAAAAAGAACTTACATTACTAGTAAGAATAACTGCGTTTTTAGTTTAATGCGTAAAAACGAATTTAGCAAATTTACTGTCTTGTTTAATTACTTAAAAATAATAGCCAATTTTTTGTTTTTAAAATTTTTTGTATCGAGATAACAGCATATATTTGGTTTTCTTAATTTTTCGACATAAGCACTTGTTTAATTCTCACGAATTGTCTTACAGGGCGTGTTTCAATTCCAGTTCAAGCAGTTTCTGTGTGTGTGGCACTACTCCCTAAAGCCACTCACCCGTTTCTCTCCCTTGCTTCCGCCACTTCTTTGCGCCGAAGCTCGTGGCGTTGAACAGACGACATGGGGACCCACATGGCTGTTAAGCCGACATCAATAACCGACTTGTACTTTCTCTTGTTGTGCAAATGCTCGTCTACTTCAGGCTTCTTCTTGGGTGAAATCCGATTCTTCTTTTGAGCTCGTCGAATAGCGGCCGCGGAAACCTTTTGCAAACCATTCTCGACAACTTCTAACAAATGGGAATAAGCTGCCCACGCCACGCTTGCGTCATTAACTTCTTTTGCAGCCGCTAATGCTTTTTCGAATTCCCTACGATACCGCATTGCTCGGTTGTACCACTTGTCATCCCCGACAACTTCGGCGCCCGCTTGAGCAAGAATAAACATTTCACTTTCAAGTTTTGGGAGGGAACTGCTCCATTCCAATTCTAATTCCGCCAAATCTTCTTTGTTCTTTCGATAAATAGCCTGTTGTCCTTTTCTAAACGCCTCTACGCCTTCGCTGACATATTGCAGCAACCTGCGCGAGGAGCGCACCAATATTTTAAAAGAATGTATGTCAAGGCACTCGCCGTGTTTTGACGACGCCAATCCGGAGTGAAACAAACTAGCAACTCGCACACCCGGGATTGTGGGGTCAATCTTCTTGACTAAGGCTCGGAACTCATCGAGGGTCAAACCAGAATGTTTTCCCCGTTTCGTTTCTTCATAAATATCAGTCATTGCTTTCTCCATTGACTTTCCTGCTTTCAAGTGTTCGGCTACCAACATGTCAAGGAATGTGTCGAGGCGCACCGGGAGCATTGACGAAATATTTTTGTAAATGTCTGCCACTACTGTTTGCTTCATTTTAACGACGTACGGCCCCAACGCGTCCGCTTTTTCTGGTTTCAGGTTACTCGGCACGACGGTTTGCTTCATAACAAGCTTTGCAGTGGCTTCGAGTATTCGTTCTTCGCCAGACTGAATGGAGTGCCACGTATCCCCGTGGTGTTTGCTGTGCAGCGCCATGAATCTCTCCCAGCAGAGCATGTAAAAGTTTAACGCTTCGTTCCCAAGAAATGGCCCTGGGCCAATTTCGCAAAACCGCTCAAACATTCGCAGCCGGGATGACTTCTCCCTGTGTGTTGAAATAGATGCCATGAGAGAGACAATCCGTTCATCTGCAATCTTGAAATTTCCATACAAGTTCAAAAAATAATCGTACAAGAAGTCCGTCATACTCTGCCTTGGCAACAGCATGCGATCATCGGCCCTGTCCGCATCCAGCTTTGCCAGAATGATTTCCAGGGCCAGGTCCATTAAGTTGTCAACTGGTATAATCTTAACCGTGTTCTGGTCGTCTGACCGTTTTTTACCCTTCTTCAAAAAAACTTTTCTTGGTGGTTTTGAAGCACGGGCCAACGCGCCAAAGAACGTCCCTTGCGCAGCAATGTACTTTTCGATAGTGCTCTCCGGGTCGCGCTTCTTCTTCTTTTTCTTCTTAAACTTTTTATGCGACGCAGGCGGCATTGTAATGTTTGAATCGATTTGGAACCCTTGGGCAGCGAGCTTAATAAAGTCTATCTCGTCGTAACCTAATTTCTTCTCCTCTTCGTCCTCCTCGTTTTCTGTTTGTGTGCCCCTCTCTCTTAGTTTGCTTGCGTTCCCGTCAAGCAAATGCTCATAACCTACAATAGTCTCTTCTGCAACCTTTAAGTCCTGCTTCAACTCTTTGATTTTACCTCGGTACGTGACGTTCTCGCCGCGATAAAAGTTAACCTTCTTGTCCAGCTTTTCTATTTTTGTCTTCTGGACCGACAACAGCTTGTTTTGCTCTTCGACTTGTCGCTTTAAAGAATTGGAGAGTGTTTTTAGCCTATTAACCTCGTCGATGTTCTTTTTCAGGGAAGTCTCGATGCCACTCATGTGGTTCCGCTCGTTCAATGCCACGCACTCCAGCACCCGAGTCACACGGCCCACGAGCCTGCCAAAAGCTTCCGAAAGGTTCGCCGTGGTGCGGCAACGCGCCGCGGGGTGGGTTGATTGCAGCTCATTTAGGTCGTTCATTATTCGGGAAATAACATCTTGCTCGTGGCCCATGTCAATTTCTGCTTCCGAAAGCCTGTCGTCATACCTGATGTCTGCCAATCGATCGATAGCCGATTCGCACAACGCAGTGAGCCGTTTCGTCACCGACTGTGTCTCGCTCTTTACGACCGCTACGAGGCTTTCGGTTGCTCCGATAAAGTCGGATTGCTCCCTAAAAGCCGTCTTCGCATCCGTGTTCAGTTTTTTGTTGTCGATGCGGAGGTTTTCAATGGTTTTTTGCAGAGCTTCTATTTCTTCGATTTTAATATGCATTTCGTTTCCTTGGGATTTATCCGACGCTTTGATCTGCCGTACCAGCTGCATGTAGGTCTGCTCATACAGGTATTTCACCCCCTCCATGTAAGCCACCCACGCCCCCGCCATGACTTCCCCCCTTTCCTTACAAAGCGACGCACTTTGGGCGACTATTTTTTGGTAAAACGGAATCAGCGATTTCAGCATGTTGTTGTAATCTTCCACGGTTTTTTCTATGCCATCTTTAGTTTGCCCTTCCAAGGAGTCTTCGTGCAGTCGTGGCACTTGCAGGTGGAACCACTCCGGGTACGAGCACTCGTGGCTGTACAGCCTGGTTAGCGGGTTGGTCTGAAAAAATTTGCTTTGCGAAGTGTTCAAAAAGTAAAACATGTCCATCTCTTTCTGGAGCTTGTTGTACAGCGTTTTTGCTTGTTCTCGCGCCCCCAGCATGTTCGTTGGTACGTCTGGCATGTCAATGTAATCGTGAAGCCTCAAGACTTCAAACCGGGCCCGAGCGCTGTATCTGTCCATTTTTTGCTGGCTTTTCTTTACAAGGGGCGACGGCGGCAGCCGCTGCCGCCCGTCTGGGTTCGGCTCTTGCCCTTTTCGCCGACGTCGTACAGCACCTGGCTGATACCGGTACAATACCGGTTCCGTTTCTTTCATTATCTCTTCGGCTCTTTCTACCGTCATGTGCTTTCGTGGCTTTCTCATTGGCGCAGACCTAGGCCTGCGGTTGAATGCCCTCTTTCCGTCGTCCCCCATGCCCTATATTCACACAAAGCAATTTATGTGCCAAAAATAATATACAAAGGTTGCTTGCGTGTGAGCGTGGAATATGCAACAAATGGTGCAAATGTCTTTCAATTTTCTAAGTGTGGGATTCAATACTTTACGATCAAATCTTGTTTGTTATTATATTGGATGATTAACAATGAAACAACGAAAGCAGGAAAAAGTGCGCACGGGTTTTTTTTGGCTCCTTCTCCATCTTTCTTCTCCTCTCTTCTCTCTCCTCTTCTCTCTTTCTTTCTTCTTCGCAACAAAAATAATAATCACACTGTGGTGTGTGAATAATAAAAAATAAAAATCAATCAATTTCCAACTTAAGGTATACACTTCATTTTGAAATACTAATTATATATATGTATAATATCCACAACAAAAAATAGGTAACATAAACTGAGAGAATATTGTTCCCTTATAAATTAGTGGGGGTTTTTAGTAACGGCTCTCGTTCTCTCGTTCCTTCCCTCCTTCTTTTATTATTAATCTGAAGGATAAATAATTAATCTGACAATGGAATAAATATAATGCCCAAGTTTGAAACCACCATCAACAACAAACAGGTATTATTACAGGTAATAAATATTAATACCTGGTACCGTACTACAGGCTCGTATTCGTCAGACTCCACTAGTACTACGAGGAGTGTAGTGGTGTCGCGATGATATTATTATTATTTATTTTTTTAAATTCTACACTTGTGCCAAAACAAAGTGGTGCCTTCTAGACGACTATATCTAATTACCACTCTTTAGTCTACCACCGTTCAACTCACACGAAAAACATTTACTCCATCAAACTTTCAAATCATATTAAAAATAGAATTTAACACATTTCTTTACACATGCATTCCTCCATTTGTTGAAGTCATAAAAAACAATGATTCCTCCGTTCTTTCTCTTCGCAATAGTCCCAATTGCTCTTGTGGCACCACTGGAAATAAAAATAGGTGGTTTGTTCACTGGTATTGAGCTGCCTTCAACGGATGGAGTTGCCGAATTACGAGGGGCGCGTCTCGCAATCAAATCTCTAAACAATAAGAGCATATTTGTTGGGAAAGGTGTTGCGAACCATTCGTTCCGACTATTGGCGCTTGAAGATAAAGGTGATGGTTGGGAAGGGTTGAGGGCTGCTTGCAACTTGACCCGAGAAGGCGTACACTCCATTGTCGGTCCGTCCTACTCAAGCACCTCGGTGACGGTCGCAAAACTTTGCGGAGCATTTCATATTCCTTGCATCTCTTACTCTGCTACATCGGCAACACTAAGTGATCGAAAAGCGTTTCCTTTCTTTTCTAGAGTGGTCGCGCCCGACACGCTGCAAGCGTCTGCAATTGTACGAATGGTAAACCATTTTGGGTGGAAAAACATTTGCATCCTTCACCGTGAAGATAACTATGGTATACAAGGCGCTTTGGCAACGAGCGAAAATGCGAAATTGAATGGAATAAACGTGGTAAGCATGAAATCGTTTGACCATAAAACAAATAATGCTGCAAGTGTAGCTGAAAGTCTGGCCAAAGACGGCTGCCGAATCTTCATCACCTGGTGTATTAACTGCCACACAATGATGAGGAGTATATTCATGAACGCGTCACACCTTCTAACGAAAACACCAAATATGCCGCCAAAATTTTCGTGGGTTATGAGCGATGGGTGTAGTGGAAATATGGGAGAATTTTCTAAAACAGAGGGTTTGGCCCAAGCGGTCGTTGGGTCCTTCTGTATTTCACCTTCGACGCCGGACGGCCCAGAAAGAACCGTCTTTGATCATGCGTGGGACGCAGAATATGGACACTTAAACGATGGCATCACCGCAACACGATATTCACTGTTTGCTTACGATGCAGTCCTCGCAGCCGCGGGCTCTATTTTGGAGGAAATTCAGACAACGGAAAATGACGAAACTTTAAATAGAACTTTTGAATCGTTCGAGCTGGACACAAGTAGTGGGAAATGTTTGCAAACGCCTGGGCAAGCCCAAAAACATTGGAAAAACGGCGCGGACGTATTGCTTGCCCTGAATAAAATTGATTTCATAGGTGCAACAAGCGGTAAAAAACGCATGCAATTGTCCGAAACGTATGAGCGAACTACTGCCCAGTACAGTATATTCAATTTCCAAGGTTTTCATCTAGAGAATACAGCCGTCGATGTGTTCTCTCCTGTTGTTATTGGGAAAGCCAACGTAACGGCAAATGGCGCGACTGTAGGATTCCAAAGGCCAGTCCAGTGGAGCTCTGATATAACATATTACGCGACTAAACCATCCGATGTTTTTCAGATCTCTTCGCGTCGTTACAAAATATTGACCCTGGTTGGTGCAGAACCATTTTCCGATATTGATAGCAGCAGCAATTTGTGCAAGGACTGCCCGGTGCACTATGATGACGGCCCAGTACATATTTTTAAATGCCCAAACTCATGTTATTGGGGCCTTGCATTCGACGTAATGGACTATATCAGGAGCCCTTCGAATTTAAATTTTGAAATCGACATCTACCATGCACCTTCAGGTTCGAGTTACTCCCCGACTATTTTTTACGGGCTTTTGGAAAAGGACTTTGATATAATTGTCGGTGATTTTACAGCAACTTCTGTGCGTGCTAAGAAAGTCGAGACATCGTATGCGTTTTACGATTTAGGGCTTCAAATTGTGATGCTAAAAGAGACACAAACCTCTGCCGAGGCAGACGTGTCGGCAATATTTCTCCCTTTTAAATTCGACACATGGTGCTTCATAGCATTCGTTTACATTACATTCGCGTCTGTTCTCTTTTACCTGTTCGAACACGGAGTCAACAGCGATGTACCTTCGGCCTCGTTCAGTGGCAGCTGTTATGGTTTTTTTGAGCGTTTGTGGTTGTCTGGTTATTGGAGGGGTGTTGCATCACCAGACGGTGTCGATATTAAACGGGGGAAGAAAAGGAAAAAAAGAGCCTCAATAATTGAAAACAAACTTAGCGAGAGCGGTTTATTCAATTCCATGTACTGGGGCTTGACTTCTTTTGGCCTGTCCATGGATATTACCCCCGTAACTCGTGCTGGAAAAATATTTGCTGTCGGCTTTATGTTTTGCAATGTGCTGATTTTGGCCATTTACACTTCTGTTTTGGCATCGTACTTTACTGTGAAACGTATTCCAAATGCTGAGTTTGGGGGTATCGATGACGTCGGAAAGGGACAGCTGAAGTACCGTGATATATGCCTTGCCTCTTCGGGCGGCTCCATTCAAATGTTTTACGATTTTAAGTTTCCTAAACCTCATCAAATATGCTACAATTGTGGGAAATCTGGGGCGACATACAACGGATGCTACGACTTGATGAAAAAAGGAGAAGTCAAGGCTATCATTGGTGATTCTCCCCTGTTGCGCTATTTGGTACAAAACAAATGGTGCGATGCGGAATTGGTAGGCAAGTTGTTCTACCTACAAGGGTTTAGTTTTATGGGGCGGAAAGAATCGGATTTGATACGGACATTAACCGAGTCAATACTTTCCATGAAAGAACACCAAGAATTGGAAAGGTTGGATACAAAATATTTTGAGGAAAAGCGAGATTGTCCAGACGATGGGGATTCAAAGGAGAATACATTAACTGAAGGTCTGACCATACAGGAGTTAGGGCCCTTATGGGCTGTTTTTGGCGCATTCTCTATTATGGCATTGATCATATTCCTCTATGAACAGCGCCATGGTTGGAAGAAAGTACAAGAGACCATAAAAAAGAGAATTTCACATAGTGATAGCTTCAGCGTTAACCGCGACACTGTGGATGTTAGCAATGGTAATAACGGCAGCAGTGAAAGCGAGAGAGGGGATGGAATAATGGAAGACAGCAGCGAGAGTCCACCGTTGCCTTCGCGCATTCCAGTACCAAGCAATCAAGATTCGGACACATATAAGATAAAATTGGGTGCAGAAGAAACTGCTGTACCGGTAGACGGTACTGGAAACGATTCCACGACAATTTAATTAGCCCGGTGCGCATTCCGCCGGCTACTACGCCGACGCTTGCTATATTAATATTGTGAGTTAACCCTCTTCTATTTTATATGTGTTATGCTAGATCTATACACCCCTGAAGAATGAAAAAAGCAAAAAGGATGATGATATGA
>JACLAC010022505.1_pt1 | contig 11323 bp, 10 predicted proteins | sample 8027881 | NCBI WGS metagenome assembly JACLAC01 (sample SAMN15725517, study PRJNA655200) | protist metagenome | isolation source: fluorescence activated cell sorting (FACS) single amplified genomes of... | place: Spain: Blaines Bay Microbial Observatory, Mediterranean Sea | collected 2016-01-19 | reverse complement strand
AGAATCCTCCCGCAAAACCAGAAGAGAAAGAATAGCACAGTCCTTCGTTAGTGTTGAAACGATATGATTGCAGAATCAGGGTTAAAAAATCTCTGGTTTCGGAATGGTCATGTGCTCGACAAGGGAGCGAAGAATGCCCAAACCTTCTCTTGCACCATTGGCGCATTTTCCATGTACAGCAGTTGATGTGATGGGGAGTGATGGAAGTTGATTGATGTGGGTTGTACCAGCCGGCATCTGGGGTAAAATATTCTCAAGAAGATCATCATTTGGATCGATGAATAGGGATATTGAACGGCGAAAGCTACGTTTGGCGGCATATTTAATGGATGAATTGCAATCAGCCATCTCGTAGAGTACAATGATAGGGCCATGAATTTCTTCATCAAGGACTAGATTTTCTTTGTTGGTGTTGATCTCAAAGAGACAAGGCGCAACGAAAAAACCTTCTTCTGCAAGACTAACCTCATATGGCCATTTTTTGTGTCCATAAGACTCTATCTGATCTTGCTGTTGCATGTATTGCTGATGCGCATGTTCTGATATGAGTGGTCCCATCATAGACGGCGGGTTTTGTCCGGAGGGAGTGATGATGAGAGATGACATGGCGAGAATGATCTGTTCCACAAGCGGGGCAGCAATCCCTTTTTCAACAAAAACATGCGAGATTCCATATGGCGATTGCCCTCCAGCTCGTATTGCACCTTGTACGATGCAATTGGCTGTATATACGATATCTGCGCTGTCTAGAACGATCGCAGAGCCTTTGCCACCCCCAAATAGTATTTTGGGAATATGAAATGGAAGCTTCTTATTGAGGTAGTGTGTTGTTTGATACTCTCCAGCACAAACCAATGCATGGATATCGGGGCTTTTGAGAAGGTGTTGAGAGATATGTGTTCCAGGCCCTTGGACCATGTTGTATACACCTCGCTTTAGATTGCATCGATCCCATATTTCTGCGATCATCTGTCCAATAGCTGGTGTATAGCGACTGGGTTTGTGTATCACAACATTGCCAGCGAGAAGTGCAGAAGCAGAGAAGACTACACTGTGAAAGAAGCTATGAACATGTGGTGTTAATAGTGCAACACATCCAAAGGGAATGAGCTTTTGGGTGTGTTTTTTTTGTTCTATATCCGCAAGCAGTCGAGGCGCAGATTCAAGCAAAAACTGTAAAAACCGAATACAATCATTGAGCTCCATACTCGCTTCGCTGAGAGGATAGCCACAATCGATGCTAATCATTTTGGTGAGGTATGTATGGTTTTTGGCGATGTCTTGCTGAAAACGAAGAATGGGTTCCATTCTGGTTTGAATGCTTCTATTTTTCCAGTGCATATGAATGGCATTTGCGTATGCTATCGCTTGTGGAATGCTTGAAAAAGAAAAAGAATAATTCCCGAGTGTTTCTGTTGAATATGCTGGATTGCTATTTTTTATATATCCATTGGTAACTTCTGGTTTTAAAAAAGTACCATATATATAGTCACCCTTTTGGAGTATAGGCGGAATCAGCGTAGAGTGATTGTAAGAAGATTCTGATGGCATTGGATCGAAAATCTCAAAGGAGAAGGAAGCTCTAGTGTTACTAGAATGGGAATATATAACCATACCTTTGTGACTTGATTCTATATCCAATATCCAAAGATATACTGTTTCTCTCTATCGCGATAGAGATGATATGCTGTATGTAACATCAACGTTTACAAAGTACGATAAATTGTTGTTTCTATGACAGAATCATCATTATTAATGAAACATGGATATTTGTCTTCCACCGGAAGTATATTTTGTTTGTTTTGCCTACTCTTAAAGCAAGGTTCTTTGTGTAGAGTGCACTCTTTTCACAATTAAATATGTGCCAACAACCCTCTTTCGATATAGTGTAATCAGACACAGGAGAACAAACATGAAACGCGTATACAATTCGATTTTGGAGTGTGTGGGAAATACACCTCTTGTTCGCTTAAATCATATTACAAAAGGCCTAAAATGCACTGTATATGCGAAGGTAGAGTTTTTTAATCCAGCTGGATCGATTAAAGATCGGGTCGCAAAACAGATAATAGAAGATTATGAAGCAGAAGGTCGTATTCAAAAAGGAGGAACCATTATTGAGGGAACCTCAGGAAATACGGGGGCCGGTTTGGCTTTAATGGCTGCCAATAGAGGTTATAAAGCCACTTTTGTCATGCCAGACAAACAATCAGAAGAAAAAAGACAGGCATTGCGAGCATGGGGTGCCAAAGTCGTAATCACACCTACAGATGTGGCTCCAGAAGACCCGCGCTCCTATTATCGGGTCTCTGAACGACTGGTACAGGAGACAAAGAACAGTTGCTATGCCAATCAGTATCACAATCCGAGCAACCCCAAAGCACATTATCTCAGTACCGGTCCAGAACTGTGGGATCAGTTGGATGGAAATATAGATGTATTTATTGCCGGTGCCGGAACAGGTGGGACGATTGCCGGGGTAGGGAAATACTTAAAAGAGCAAAAGAAAGATGTTCAAGTTGTTGGTGTTGACCCTGTGGGATCGCTGTATTACGACTATTTTTATAGTGGTGTGATGACCCAGCCCTACACCTATGTTTTGGAAGGTATTGGCGAGGACTTTATGCCAAGCACCATGGATTTTACCTATGTTGATGATGTCGTTCGTGTGCACGATCAAGAGTGTTTTGAAATGACGAGACGATTGGTTCGAGAAGAGGGCATCTTTGCTGGGGCTTCGTGTGGAGCGGCCGTTGTGGGTGGTCTAAAATATCTTCGTCAGCATGATCGTGAAGGCATGGTTGCTGTTATCATTCTGCCTGATTCAGCAAAGAATTATCTCTCAAAAGTATTTAATGACAAATGGATGGAGGAGAATGGCTTCCTCGACAGTCCACCCAATTGGGGAGAGGTACACGACTTGTTAGCACAAAAGAGCAAAAATTCACTCCTAACCATTGAGAGCGGAACCAAGGTACAAGATGCCATTTCTATGATGAAAAAGAATGGTATCTCTCAAGTACCCGTCATGAGCAAAGGAGAGCTTTTGGGTGTATTGACCGAGAAGCAGCTGCTTGAGCGTGTGATTAAGGGAAGAAAAGATGAGGTTGTGGATGATTGGGTTGATCTCAACTTCTGCATTGTACACACCCACACTGAAATAACGGTTTTAAATGAACTTTTTCGTCGTTTTGAAGTCGCTTTGGTCTATGAAGGACGGGTAAAGCCTACAAATATTATTACGAGAATTGATCTAATTGACTATATATCAAAGAGACGGAGTTAACCATGGCACATGATATTGTATCCAAAAAAATAGACACACTGGCCATTCATGCGGGTCAAAAACCAGAGCCTGTAACAGGTGCGGTGATGACCCCTATTTTCCAAACGTCAACCTATGCCCAGCCTCATCCTGCAGAGTGGCCTTGGGAATACTCGAGAACACACAATCCGACCAGAACAGCTCTGCAAGATTGCATTGCGGCTCTTGAGGGTGGAGAATATGGGTTGTGTTTTTCATCAGGAATGTCTGCGATTGATTCGGTGATACGCTCCTTGTCTCCTGGAGATAAGGTTGTTTGTGGAGATGATGTCTATGGAGGGACATATCGTCTCTTCACCAAAGAATGGTCGCGTTTTGGGCTGGATTTTTCGTTTATCGATACAACCAATCCGGATTTGTGTATCCCAGAAGGCACGCGTCTTGTCTGGATTGAGACCCCAACCAACCCTCTACTCAAGACCAGTGACATTGAAAGCATTGCCCAAAAATGCAAAGCTGTTGGCGCAACACTGGTCGTTGATAATACCTTTGCTACCCCCGTGTTTCAAAGACCGTTGGAGCTCGGTGCAGATATCGTGGTACACAGCATGACCAAATATCTCAATGGACATTCGGATGTGATTGGTGGTGTTGTGGTCACAAGTGACAAAGATTGGGCTGAACGTCTGGCTTTTATTCAAAATTCTGCTGGTGCAGTTCCTGGTCCCCAGGATTGCTTTTTGGTTCTTCGTGGTTTGAAGACATTACACGTGCGTATGGAAAGACACCAATCCAATGCCAAGAAATTGGTAGAATGGCTCTCCACGCATTCAGATGTCGAACAGGTACGTTACCCAGGATTTGGAGGAATGATATCTGTCACCCTAAAAGCGACGTTAGAGCAAGCATGTACTGTGGTGAAGACAACGAAGATATTTACGTTGGCTGAGTCTTTGGGTGGAGTGGAAAGCTTAATTGAGCTACCCGCTATTATGACACATGCTTCTGTTCCTTCTGATATACGGGCCGAATTGGGAATTGCAGATGGTTTGATAAGACTTAGTGTTGGTATTGAACATATTGATGATTTGCAAGCTGATCTTGCACAAGCGATTCAACAAGGTTTGCATGGATGATTTTCCCATGCTCTTTTTGTACGCGTGTAAAAAAGTGAAGAGAGGATAATTTTGTCTCAAAAAAACGGAGATACCAATGTCGTGCAGTTGGGTGAAAAACCTGCTGCCAGTATGCTACGTAGTTTTGGTTTTTTATATATCCTGAGTGGTCTGGGATTGTTGCTTCGTCGGTTGCGCATGGATGATCGATCAGCAGAGAATATTCGAAAAGCATCGCAAAAAGGTCATCTGGTATATGTTTTATACGCGCGTTCTCGAATGGATTGGTTGGCACTCAATCGGACATTAAATAAAAGGAAGTTGCCCATCGCAACCTTTACACCTGGATTGAAAAGTCTTTGGATACGTCCGATTGCCGATATCTTCACCCAAGGTTGGCAAATGCTAAGGCAGATGTTCTCCAAAAATAGAGATATGAGATATTTGGCCAATGCTGTACAAAGAAGTGAAGCTGTCTCTATTTTTTTGGTTCGTCCGTGGACGCTGGGTTCGACATCTTGTGAGTCCTTAGAGACGTTGATGCGTTTGCAATCAGAGCTCAATCGTTCGATTCAATTGGTTCCGATTGCTGTGGTATGGAATCGTCGCCCGGAGAAAATACGAACAGAGAATGTTCGTGTGCTGCTGGGCTCGGCTGACGAACCAGGCCCATTGCAAAAGCTATACTTTGTTATCAACCGAGATCATCAACCCATCATTCAAGCTGGTGAGCCAGTATCTTTGCAAGATTTCCTAACGCGGATGCAAAAGTCGAAGCCAGAACGTCAAGAACGAGCGTTGCGTCTGTTGCTTCGGCGGTACTTGTATCGTGAATCACATGTCATTCGTGGTCCTCGCATGCGTTCTCATACATGGACCAAAAAGCTGGTGCTGGACAACCCGCAGATTCGTGGATTGATTGTTCAGCAAGCACAGGAAAAAAATAAAACAGAAGAGCAAGTGCGTCTTTCGATGGAGAAGCTGTTGGATCATATGATGGCGCGCTTCTCTTTTCGAATGATTACTTTTATGGGAGCGATCTGTCGGTTTATATGGAGTCGCATATACTCAGGGATTGATGTTCGAGAAGAAGATCTGGAGCGAATTCGTCAAGCAGTGCGCTCTGGGACACCGATACTCATTCCTTCTCATCGCTCTCATCTAGATTATTTGCTGCTCTCTAGTATTTGCTATGAAAATGGTTTGGTGCTTCCGCACATTGTTGCTGGGGAAAATCTCTCTTTCTGGCCTTTAGGAGCAATATTTCGCAAGTCCGGTGCTTTTTTTATTCGTCGAAGTTTTCAAGGAGACAAGGTATTTCCTGTTCTTTTTCAAACCTATTTGCGCCTTCTTATTCGAGATGAATTTCCAATTGAGTTTTTTATTGAGGGTGGAAGATCTCGTAATGGAAAGCTTCTTCCTCCCAAAATGGGGGTTTTGGGCATGATTTTTGAAGCAGCAACGGCTGTCCGGGCACAAAAAGATGTACAAATATTACCGATTTCCATATCCTATGAACAAATTGCAGAAGAAAAAGCCTATGCCAAAGAATTGGCTGGAAAAAAGAAACAAAAAGAGAGTGTACAAGGCGTATTGAAGGCCACTAGGGTATTGTTCAAGAGGTTGGGAAAAGTATACATTCGTGTTGGCCAACCGATCTCTTTGAATGATGAACACAAAAAACTTCATAGACCTTGGAAAGAATACGATTTGAGAGAGCAAAAAGAGGTATTAATGCGTATCTCTGAACGTGTGATTTATCGCATAGGGCAAAGTATGCTGATCTTACCAACCGGCATTACTGCTTTGGTATTATTGGGAGTCGGAAAGAGAGGGATTCGACTGATTGAAATTCAAGAGCAGGCCCAACGCTTAAACAGCCTTTTGACAGCACAAGGAGCAACCAGAGCTGATTCTCTCAGTCATGGGGGATGGGTCGTAATAGAAGCACTCAATCGTTTTTTGGGCGAGAAATGCATTCAAAAAATAGATGATGAAGCAGGGGACATAATCAAAATAGAAGATGATGCGCGTGTGACGTTGGAATACTACAAAAATTCTGTGATACATTTTCTTTCTTTTATATCGATTGCTGCGAATGCTTTTTTGTGTGCAAAGAGTTTTGATGAGGTCAAAGAGTTATTCCTGTTTCAGCATTATATTTTGCGCTATGAGTTTTACTATGATCCCGATCAGACGGTAGAAGAGCTATTGGAAAAAGCATGCGCTGCTCTACTCTCATATGGCTCTATATCAGAAGACAAAACAGTACTTTCTATCGAAAAAACCAAGGAACTGGCTGGTCTCACGCAGAACTTTTTGGAATCGTACCTCCTCGTTTTGAAGGCGACTTCATCTTTTCGCGGTCGTGATATTTCTGCAAAAGATTTGCCTGTCAAAATTCAAGAGTTTGGAAAAGCAAGGCTTGCGATTGATGAGATCCTTCGTCCGGAAGCCCTATCGTTGGTGAACATAAAAAATGCCATTCGTGCGTTTCGAGAAGATTCCGTTATCCAATTTCGAATGGATGGCAGTGGATTGCACTTCCATGAAGAGACACAGCACCTTTACCAGAATACACTGCGGGCATTGATCTATTCTCTATAGGATGATGTAGACGCCATTATTTTTCCACCACACTTGAAGTGGGTAGAGAAGTAATGGCTAGCGTAGGAAGAAAGCCAGTACTGGATGTTCTGGATTGTTTCTGGCTGCATTTTTTAGATGATCCAGGGCTCCAATGGAGTCCCCCGTAGCAGATGCGATATCAGCCTGTGCAATCCGATAAGCGGCTGTATTGGCATGGTCTTTATGTTGATCCAAGAAGGCTTGTGCTTCTTCTGTCTTTTCTACAAGAACCAACATACGCGCTTGGGAAGCCACTTGATCTGCAGTGAGAAGGCTAGTGGCAATATTGGATTTCCAAGTGCTCATTCCAGTCAATAGTTCTGTGTTTTCGGTTATTTTTGCTTCGCGCATGAGGAGGAAAGCTACAGAATGGTTTTCAGGATATGCCTTTTGCAGAGCTTGAATCTTTTTCAATGTATCGACTCCGTTTGCTCTTGCATTGTCCAACCAAAAAGAGCCAGCGACTGCATCATCGGGGTTGAGGTGGAAAGCTTCTTCGAAGAGCGGATCTGCAAACCGCCATTCTCCTTGATCTGCAAAATACAGAGCCATTCCATATCGGGAATTGGCAAGTGGGACCTTCTCGAGGATTAGGGCCTGTCTGTATGCCGCTTCGGCAAGATTGAGATCCTTTTGTATTATGGCAGCATTTCCTTGGGCGATGGCGACCATTGGATCGAGATCCAAGTCTTGGTAGATTTTGGAGAGAGGTCTTCGCTGCGCAGGTAAACCACTGAAAGATATTCTTTCTGTTTTGTTCAAGGGAAGAGAGATTGTTGGATGGGTTGAAGAGGGAGATGCCAAAAATATTCCTTCTGATGCTGGTGGGGTAGAGCTCTATCAAATAAGTCGACCTCATGCCCCTCATAACAAGTGGGGCGCTCGTTATGAACTCCCCGTTCACGTAGAAAGCTGGGAAAATTCGCATGCTCTTGGAGCGGATGTGTTTTTGATAGATCCGATGCTTCGAGAAGAAGACGAACCGCAACGAGAAATACGTAGTTATCCACCTCTTGCCGAGGAGACGATTGAGCCATCTACATTATCGGAAGCGTTACGAAATGCTTTGTATCTGTTGGTGGGACATCGCAATCCTCAGCATCCGATCGCTCGCTTTCAAGCGCCTGCTATATCAGAAGTTTTGAATTATTGCTCCGCGGTTGTGTTGATGCACCAAGACAAGCATGATGTTTGTTTGGGGATTTATACACAAGATCAAGAATTCGATGTGCCTGTACAAGAGCTGAAAGATTCTTTGTCGGTTGTGGTGGTTCCTTTTTCGATTCCTCCGATGCTTGCTCGCTGGGATAGGGCGCTAAAAGATCTGCAAAAGAATGAAAATCTAGAAGTACTTTCTCCGCTTTTTGTAGAGCAAGAAGACGATTCTGATTCGAATGATGAGGAATAGTTGTGCTGTTATTTCTCTGTGAGTCTAATTCTGTTCGCTCACCGATGGCCCAAGCGATTGCAGAGCATCTTGTGCCAAATATTTGGGTTGACTCTGCGGGTGCATATAGCTCATATATTCGTCCTATGGTTGCTACCGTTTTGGAACAAGATGGTATTCATTCTCGGCATTTGCGCAGTAAGGATTTGTTCGGTGTAGAGCTTGATGAAGCAACACATGTGATCGCGCTGTGTGATCCAGATGAGCTCCCTCGATTGCCAAAGAGGTTAACGATTGGATATTGGGGAATTCCTGATCCGCTTTGTGTTCCTGTTGCAGAGCGTCAAGAAGCTTTTGAAGAATGTCGAGACACGTTAATCTCCAGAATTGGAGCCTGGATCAAAGGACAACCGATCCTTCCATATCTTCCCCCGAGATAAATCGGCGCATACCGGAAGAGATTATTTGTTGGAACGATCCTTGGTATGTATTTCGTCCGGCCCTTTTCCCGATATTTTTTTGATGACTCCATCTCCTTCATTTTTATATATCGAGAAACCAGCTTTTTGTATCTCATTGACAGAAGGTTTGTCTCTGAGTTTGGTTCCAAATTGACCAGAAAATGTCGAATAGCAACGAGAGAGATCTCCAAAACCGCGAATTCCTCTTTGGTCATGCGGAGGCAAAAGACATCGAAAACCGCATTTTTTGGGTGCTTCCTGATTCTCTTGGAGATGCAAGACCTCTATTTTTTCATTGCAATCTTTGCAGATGTACTCATAAATGGGCATAGTTAATGACAAGGATAAATAATTATTTTTTATTTGGCTTTTCTGTGTTTCATATATTGTAATGATTCACAGACAATTTTTGTAATCTACATTTGGTTTCTATGGCACTTTCTTTATATATGCTAGCACCCCGATCAAACTTTCCGTTTACGGGCGGTTTTTCTACTCGTGTTTCTTATGGGGGGTACTGGATATCCGGATGTGGATATATCGCCAGAGAAACCGGTGTTCGGAAGGCTTTTTTACCGGCAAGACAAGTGCAAAATACAATCGAAACAACGGGAAAAGATATTCTCAAATATGTCGGCGATCGAGAGCGAAGAGATATCTTAGAAGAGCTGTGGAATGCCATCGTCTCGGTTCCTGCAGAAAAACTGGGAAGAAAACGAGGTTCCGATATCTCGATTGTTCTCGCTGTTGGAGATCAAGAAGGCATGCATGCTTGTGCAAGTGGAATTTCGGGAATATGGGGACAAAGCGAGAGTGATGAAAAATGGCATGTGCTCCTTCCACAACGGCATCCAATGTTCCAAGTAGATGGGATCGTGGGAGATTTTCCTGGCGCCTTGTGTCTTCAAAGATCGCCAAAGACAATAATGACGACAGCAAAACCACTATTTCCGATGCTACCTCCAAAAGAAGAGTTATATGTTCGCCTTGGGGTAACAGAGTTATGAATCAAAAAGAAAGGGTTCGAGGAGTTCTTTTAGAGCGAATGAAGATGGGGAAGCCCATTGATGCATTGCTGAATTCTCTGGCGAGTCGAGCACCTTCTACCTTGATCGATATTACGATTGGGCTTGATCCGATTGGGGGAGCACAGCTAACGCGTGCTTTGTTGCCCTTGCTTACACAAATCGAGATGCGCTTGGCATCCTTTCCGATCGCTCCCCAGCATTTTTATCAGCGATTGGCAGAGGGGAGTGGAGAAGCAAAGCTTGAGCTACTGAAAACAGTAATTAGTATGCATCCGCAAGAAAATTGGATTGGCATACTCTCTCAGCAGATAGAAGGTTTGGATGCAGGCAAGCTACATCTTATGGCGATTCATGAACAGCCTTACTTTTATGAGATGTGTGTACAGTATGCCCAAAATGGGATGAGAAATGGCTTATTGTATTGTTCTCAAAATCTCGGTAGAGTAGAACCAGCTCTTGCTCTGTTGCAAGAAGGTACTCTTGAGTCGGGGCTGCATGCGGGAGCGCTTGCTCTTTCTCGTAACCCTTCTTGTGGAATGATCGAGTATCTTGCTGCTTTGCTCGGTCCGAACATTGATCTACCACTCAGCACAATGTTGGAACACATCAGCAACCCAAAAGTCTTGGATAAGATAGAGAAAGTAGTCTTTTGGTATCCTCGGGCATATAAGACATGGAAAACACAAAGAAAACAATGATCATCCCGCTTGTGTACCAAGGAAAATTCCATATTCAGATAAAATGTAAGATACATCTTCTCATATGTTTGTCAAACGTGATAGGCCTAAGTTGTTACGCCACCCCTACCTAATATTTTTGGAGAAATAATGAATGCCATTTTGCTGCTTCTTTTGGGTTGTCCATTGCCACCAGAAGAACCCAAATCACAGAAAAATCCTCAGCAACGAGCCATGAATAACAACCAGCAAAATGCAGGTGGAAATCAAAATGGGGCGCCTGGTGGAGATCAAGGTGGTGCCAAAAGTATAGGTACACCTCCCACTTCTGGAGGCGGAATGCAAAATCCTGGTGTTGTACAAGGAGGGGCAGGAGGTGCTCCAGGAGGAGCTCCTGGAGGGATCTTGCATGATTTGGATCAACTACAAGATCAGATGTCCCAAAAAGACATACTCAATGGCGACCATTTTATCCTCTCCGGTCTTATCTCTGGAGAATGTGCAGGAACATTGCGTCTAGATGTGTTGTCATTGACAGATTCTCCAGCAGATGCGCAAACAAAAGGCCCTCTCACCGGTAAGGTGCTGGACTCTGTTGGGGAATTTACCATTGCAGTTCCAAAGGATTCTTCGATAAGTTTAACGGCTTTGTGTGATAACAATAACGACCAAAAAATTACCGAGAAAGATGATAAATTATCACCAGGAGCACGAATTGGTAAGGTGGATGCAGATAAAGAAAATGTAGAGCTGATCTTAGAA
>JACLAC010004165.1_pt1 | contig 11325 bp, 8 predicted proteins | sample 8027881 | NCBI WGS metagenome assembly JACLAC01 (sample SAMN15725517, study PRJNA655200) | protist metagenome | isolation source: fluorescence activated cell sorting (FACS) single amplified genomes of... | place: Spain: Blaines Bay Microbial Observatory, Mediterranean Sea | collected 2016-01-19 | reverse complement strand
TTAAGAGGTTCATTCTGTTCGATGAAAACAGGAGCGGTCTCAGGTGCTCGAGATTGTGCGTCTGGTAGAGTTGATGAATAAGATGAATCAATTGTAATCCAACTGTAACGTCGACCTTGTTTATTGTATCCCCGATCCTTGAAGAAAGCGATACGAGTAAATTCTTCTCTATTTGGTGAGCGTAAGACGTTGAGTTCTACTAGAGGTGCGTTTTTAGGATCGATTTCGGCTGTTATCTCTGTAGCGTTACCTTGTATATTGTTTAATACTACCTCCTGATTGGCTGGCAGAGTCATTCTACCAATGTGTTGATGATCATAACGAAGTGATTCAATATTACCAGCAGGTTCAATGCCCAATTCATCCTTACCAATAAGTGTCAGGCGTCGAGGTAAAGTCATAATTTGATTCCATCCGTGACAAGGTTTTGCTGGGTTCATATTGTATATGACTACCAATCCTCCCTTACCATCAGGAGTGGCAGAAGGAGCATGTACTCCGGCTGGACCTGAGGGACCGAAATTGTTTTTGCCATGAGCTGTTACTACAAATTTGTCACGATGTGTATCATAATCACCTAAAAGATATTGACCACCACTCATATGGCTGTAGAACAGTAAAATGTGCCGGTCACCAATCGGCCAAAAATAAGGGCAGGCACCATCATCTCCAACCATTGTGAACTGGTCATCTTCAACAAATGGATGTAGGTACTCCCAATTAGCAAGGTCTGTCGAACGAAGCAGGAAATTAGCGCGAATTGGCTTACCTCCCGGGCCATCAGGTAAGGTGCCACCTGATAATGAATAATAAGTATCATCTTTCTTCCAAATACATGGATCAAATACACGATACGGGAGAGGTGAACCGTCTGGACTTGTTGCTGGAATAACAGCTTTACCCGTAACTTTCTCCCAGTTTAGTAATAACGGGTCACTTGATACTGCCACCATGTTTCCGACTTTCGTTCCATGATAGATGGCGATTACCCGGTCATCTTCTACTAAAGTAGCACCAGAATAACAACAGTGTTCAGGGTCTGGATAAATAGCATATGGCAGATCCCGCCAATGGATGAGATCATCACTAATAGCATGTCCCCAGTGTTGACGTGGATCTTCAGGTGGATATGCTTGGTAGAAAAGATGCCACTGACCTTGCCAAAAACAGAGACCATTGGGATCGTTAAGTGTATTTTCCGGATTGACGTAATGGTAGATAGGCCGATGTAGGTCTCCTGCTGTTGATTGTCTCGCCTCAATCAATCGTTGCATCAGAGGGTTGGTTTCCAGTTGTGCTTCTTGTTCGGCCAATGTCTCAGCAAATGTATACTGTGGAACACGTGAGGTGTAATCAACTTCATTTTCTGGACTCAAAGCTCGTTCCTTTATCGTTTTGAAACTGTTTTTTAAAATGAATTTCTGTCTAGAATAAAATATAGTTTAAGGTTCGATAGAGTACGGCAACAGTTGACATTTGTCAACTGATTGTCATATCCTTTCCCCTTGAGTAAGAATGGGTCAAGAGTCTTTGCCCTTACCAGCTTTTTGTCATATTTTAACTATGCAATATGGGTTGTATAATAACTTGTAAATCCGAACGGGCTACTGATGAGGAGGTTAACTGAATGGATGTCTCTGAACCAGAAAATCTTGGTTTTTGTCATCAACGTCTAAACCGAATTGAACCTAAGCTGAAAGCTTATATTGATAATGGTGATATTGTGGGAATCAGCACTTTAGTGGCGCGCCGAGGACAAGTCGTACACCGATCTTTGATTGGTCTGATGGATACCATAGCTAATACGCCAATTACAACGGACGCTATCTTCAGAGTTTATTCAATGACAAAACCTGTTATCTGCACTGCTCTGATGATGTTGCATGAAGAGGGACGATTTCATCTTGATCAACCAATATCACAATATCTACCTCAGTTTACTAATCAAAAAGTGCTGATAACAGGCGGGAATACAGAGAAGTTGGTGCCGGTTAATAGAGAGATTTTGATCAAAGATTTGTTTACTCATACATCAGGCCTCTCATATACTTTTCTAGCTGATGCCGTAGCGGAAAAATACCGAACTTCAGGGTTATTAACTGATGCTTCAGTTAGCTTGGCCGATACAGTACAGTCTATTGCAAATCATCCGCTATTGTTTCATCCAGGTGAAAGATGGCATTACAGTGTTTCCATTGATGTGTTGGCGCATCTAATTGAAGTACTTTCCTGCTGTCCGCTGGGTGATTTCTTACAAGATCGTGTATTTAAACCGTTAGGAATGGATCAATCAGGATTTGAGGTTGAAAAAGCTCAGATATCAGATATAGCAGATATTTTTGGTAACATCGACTTACTTGGAAAGGATGTTGGTTTTGACGAATTGATATCAGCAACTACAACTGAACCAAATAAATTGCTGGATTTGACAAATACTTATCCTTATGACAATCCGAATCATGCTCGTGGAGGGCATGGATTATTCATGACAATCGATGATTACTTCCGATTCGCACAGATGCTGCTCAATGGAGGTGAATTATATGGTAACAGGGTCTTAGGCAGAAAAACGGTTGAGTTGATGCATTGCAACCACTTGCCACTAACCTTATTACCATTTGGGCTTAATGATCTGGTTATGTGGACAGGATATGGATTTGGGTTAGGATCACGTGTGTGTATAGATCTTGCTCAAACGAATCTGACAGGTTCAGTGGGTGAGTTTGGATGGGCAGGGGCGGCAAAAACCTACTATTGGGTAGATCCCAGAGAGGAGATCATTGGTATCTTCATGTCCCAACGATTAAGTTATTTCCAAGTCCCGGAAAGAGATTTCCAAGCTTTAGTTTATCAAGCGTTAGTAGATTAAACACACTTCAGTATTATAAACCAAATATAACCTTAGAAAGATGAATCTCAATCGCTTTGAGAGAGGAGTTTATGACAGCCATATTAACCGATGCACACTTCGAAATTTTAGAAAGGGATAGTTATGTAATTGTCCAAAATTTTCTGCCAGAAGCACAGCGAGCAGAAATGGCCGATGCTATCCGTCGCCTTCTTTCTCCATGGAAAGAACTGGAAGATCAAACCGTCACTAGTGATGCAACTTACTTCCCATACTCTGAGCAATCCCTAAATCAAGCTATTGTGAATCCAGAGGCAATTCGGTTTGCCCGGAAATGGTTAGGAACAGAACATATTCACTACCGTCCAGGCTTAGCTCTGGTTCGATACCCTGGCTTTAAAGGATTTCCTGATTCAAGTATGCCTCATGTGGATAATGGCAATAATTCGCTACTGCCTCCCAGTCAATCTGATCTACATCATAGTCAGCTCAATTTCTGGTTTTACCTGGAAGATGTAGATGAAGACCAAGCACCAACCCATTTAGTCAAAACATCGGATGGGCAAGATTTAAGTCGTGCTGAAAAATTTGTCGCACCAGGGGGATCTGTGGCCATTTTTACCAACTATAATTGGCACTCGGCTGGTGATTATAATCGGGCAGATGGCCAGCGTTACGTTTGGAAATTTGCCTTTGGTCGTGCAGACCATTACTGGGAAGGTGTCCTGCACTATACCAATGTTGGCCAAAACCAGCATTTTCGCGACTTTATTGGTTCCCTTTCTGCTAAAGAACGAGAGCTTTTTCGGTTTCCTCCAGTTGGGCACCCATACTACACCAAGCAAACTTTGGAAGCGCTGGAAGAACAATATCCCGGTTGGAACCGCAATCAAGATTACCAGATTTGTCAGTAAATACCATGGATACTATAACGAAAATAATATTGTGTTTAAACTTTGAATAAATTACAAATGTGGGTTAGCACAGGTTATTATACAAGCCAATTATGGTCTATTTCACAAACAAATCGCTTGATTTATCGAAGTAATGTTGGGTTTTGAAAGGCATCTTTCTAAGTTTTACTATCAGCTGATTAGGCACTTGTTGACAAAATTATGACGACATTGTATGATCGACGACTAGATTATCTGGAATCTTATATTATATGTTAACAGCTGGGTTTGGTTGATTTTAGTTGCGCAGAGTCTGTGAGCAACGTTTGAATTCTATTTGAGATGATGGAAACTAAATCTGCCCACGCAAATTTCTTCAGGAGTCAAATATGAGTTTTGAAGTATACGATTATCGTAAAGATATCCGAAACTTGTTGGTAACCCCACAGATTCGTGCTAGGTTTATACGCATTGAAGTTGGTGACTTAAGTGGAGGTAATCAGAAGGGGCTGGGACATTCACATGACCTGGGACATGAAATCTTTTTGGTTTTGCAGGGAAAAGCAGAATTTGAGATCGAAGGAGAAATACAGGTTTTAGAACCTGGTCAGATGTGTGTCGCATTAGCTGATCAGACCCATACAGTCAGGAATGTTGGTGACGATCCTGTAATTATTTACCTCTCTGTTACACCACATATTCAGCCTACTCACACTGGTTGGGTTGATAAAGACACCAAAGCACCTGTTCATTTCAGCTCATCTACTGCTTGGGATATACCGAATGATAGAACAACTCCACTCGAAGAATTGATAAAAAGTCAGAAACAAGCAGCTGAAACACTAATGGCCGTTGTTGAATCAGCATATCAGGTTCAGTGTAAACAGTTACCTCTATTAACTGGTAATGATAAGGAAGCTGCCTTAGAAGCCCGTGACGCAATTTGGAATTCTATCTACCCCATGTTTCAACAGATGTATGAATTAGCTGACAGTTGGAATTCTCTTACTTACCGAACAGCTGATACTAGTTTCTAGGGATTCTTACTATGAAAACTTTAAAAATTGGTGTTATTGGATGTGGCGCTATCGCTCAAGTTCAACACATGCCAAACTTGGTTGATTTGCATGATCTATTTGATGTGAAAATAGTTTGTGACCTCTCGCCAGGGGCAGCTGAATATGTAGCTACCAAATTTAACGTCTCACAATTTACTACCAATTATTATGAAGTGTTAGATAGTGATGTAGATGCCATCCTGCATTGTGCTGGTGGTTATAGGCCCACGGCTGTGGTCGCAGCGTTTGAAGCTGGTAAGCATGTCTTTGTCGAAAAACCTTTATGTTCGTCTTTGGAGGAAATAGATAGAATTATTATTGCTCAAGAAAAGGCTGGGACAGTCGGACAAGTTGGTTATATGAAAGTCTATGATCCGGCTTTTGTTCAGGCCAAACGTGAAGTAGACACCATAGATAGCATCCAATTTGTTCAAGTGAACCATCTACATCCCGATAATGATTTGCATATGCGCCAGTTTGATGTTCGTCGTTTTGATGATATGGTACAGAATTCTCCCACTCAACAAAAGGAATCAGCGGATATCGAAATCTACAACGGTGGTTCCAAGCAGGCCATCGGCGATGTGGACCCACATGTTCAAGGTGCCTTTAGTTTGCTCTCTGGAAGCATGATACATGATATTTATAGTATGCGTGTCATGTTAGGTATGCCAAAGCGAGTAGTTAGCACAGAAATCTGGCGGCATGGAAGAGCAATTACGTTTACTTTAGAGTACCCAGCAGGTTATCGTTTGGTTGCTAGTTGGGTACACTTGCCTGATCTGTGGGATTTCAAGGAAACGCTAGAAATCTATGGCGATGATAAACGCGTTATCCTTTCCTACCCAACTGGTTTTTCCCGTGGCATCCCATCTGAAATTATTCTTCAAGGAATTGACCAAACAGGTACAAGCTATACAAACGAACCAGTTATTGAATGGCAAAGCGCCTTCATGCAGGAATTGCGCCATTTTCACGATTGTATTGTTAATGGTGTTCAATGTCGTACTTCGGTAGAGTCCGCTCGTGATGATATCGCTTTGATTATTGATATTATTAAATGCTATTGCCTATAATCACCCAGTGATCGACTACATCTTGACCTACTAAAGAATGTCTGCAACAAGCCTGTTGTGCCTGTGATTGGGTCTCCTCCATAATTTTCTATATATTCACTATGAAGATGCTTCTCTAAGTTTGTTGGCTCGTTCAATGGTATATCTACCCATACGTTGCTCAGATTTTCGCTTTTGCGGAATGCTATCCAAAATTCCATGTCCTTACGTGTGTCTTTTTGGCTATATTCTGGATTGATTCCTGCTGTTACAGCTTGATGTAGACTATACGGAACATTGGCTTTGGCTATATCATCAGTTGTAGAGATACCATACTGCCTGAATGAGAACAAGTCGAAAGGTTCTAACAAACCAATATTTTATAAATGTTTGATAGTTATATTCTAATTTTTATATGCTATTATACATCATCTGCATTGATGTAGTCTGGATACCTGTGTAGGTAATTTTTAATCGTATTAGAGAGGAATTGATAGAATAAAATAACAATGAAGAAAAATATATTGATACCTGATGTGGTGGTACCACCAGCACAAATAGAACATGACACTCTTGGAGAACAATACAACATAATAGCTGGACAAGCACAACATGCTAATGATATATCGGACGATATATGGAAGCAATCCCACGGCATATTGGCTTTCCATTTAATGGATTATAATTCGGAATTGTTGTCCAAGTTAGAGAATTGTCAGATAATTGTTAGGCTTGGTGTTGGTTATGATAATATTGATTTAGCTGAGGCTAATCAAAGAAATATCGCCGTATGTAATGTTCCTGATTACGGTACTGAAGAGGTTGCCGATCACGCATTAGGTTTGTTGCTTTCTTTGGTCAGGAGTATACCAAGTTATCAACAAGCCATTAAAAATAAAAACTGGAACAGAAATGATAATATAACTTTCCGTTTATCAGGGAAAACTTTCGGAATTATTGGATTAGGACGAATAGGAACTGCGGTTGCAATACGATGTAAGGCCTTTGGAATGAATGTTGTTTTCTATGACCCTTATCTAGACGATGGTTACGACAAAGCACTAGGTATAACAAGGGCAGATACTTTAGAAGATTTATTGACACAGTGTGATGTTATCTCAATACATACACCTTCAACTGACGAAACGCGGGGTATGGTTGGAAGTGATTTTCTTGGCAAGGTAAAAGATAGTTGTGTTCTAATCAACACTGCAAGGGGAGATATTATAAACCTGAATGAACTGTATAAATCAATGAAGTCAGGAAAAGTTAGAGCGTGCGGATTAGATGTTTTACCTATTGAAGGGCATAGTAATGAACAAGAGTTGGTCATTGATTACGAGAACAATGCAGAGTGGTTGGAAGATAGACTGATCATTACTCCACACGTAGCTTACTATTCTGCCGAGGCGTATATAGAATTACGATACAAGGCTGCCAAACAAATCAGAGATGCGATTGAAGGACAAGTAATCAGGAATTGTGTCAATAATTTCAATACCCTTCCTCAATCGTAATTACTCGGGGTATGGTCACCAAGTAATCGATGCTGCCGAGCTGTTGCTTGCGAAAGGATCGCGGGGTCAAACTGAAACTTGTTTAAATAAGGCGGAAATTTCTGTGTAATCATTCGATGTGAATAGTGAACCTGCAAAAGATAACGGTTTTCATCACTAGTGTTAGCAGTTCCTCGGTGCCATACTTCACTCCGAAAGATTATGGCGTCGCCAGCATTGCACATGATGCTTCGTTCTTCTCCTCCTTTCCATTCTGTATCACCGTTAGGTGATCGACCTGAGTTATGGCTCCCAGTAACAAAATTTGTGGGTCCGAGTTCTTCGTATATGTCATTTAGATAGTAATGACATGTGGTAATAAAAACTGGCACCTTGACTCTAGGATCAGCAAGAATATCTTCGGGCAAACTAATGGGTAACCAATCAGTATGTAGTGTTTGTTCTGGCCGTCCCGGGCCTGTTGTCCATGCAGTCATTCCAATGACGTGGCAGTCTTTGCCGTGAATTTCTTCTTCTATCTCGATGACTTCTGGTTTGTCAAGATATTGTAGGAATGTAATATCTCTATTGAATGCATTATTGATGTGCTTGTTTAAAAAACCACCGTTTTCAGGAGTACCGTGTTGATCAAAACTGTCGGGTACTCTGTCTAAGCGATCCATTGCAGTTTTTAACTCAATAATTTCTTCCGACTTAATAACTCCAGGTAAATAAACATATCCATCATTTTCTAAAGCATTCACCCTACTGTCAAGATCAGGGTAGGCTATCAGTGGTAGCGCTTTTGCCATATTAATTTATCCTTTCATTGCAAAAATTCCGAATCCTTATAAGTAAAATGTTACCTTAATAGATCAAACTTGTGAGAGTCAATAGCCTATGTTAATCCGCTTGAAAAGTCAAGTGAGCTGCAGGTAAATGCCTTTTATTTGTTGCCGTATAGTTGGGGATTTCCAAATGGAACATCATTTTAAGTTAGTAATGGAAGGCGTTTCCCATTCCAACCAGGAAACAATGTTTGGTCATCAGATATATTGAGATGTGTCCCTGCCACACTGGAGAATACAGAACGGAAGTCTGTTGTTACGGGTAGGTCACGTCTTTTTTCTAAGGATTCTGGAACGAGGCAGGGAACATTGCCATGAATTTTTCCACCATCCACCTGAGTTCCAAGAATAAAAAGGCAAGAAGCTCGACCATGGTCTGTCCCTCCTGCTCCATTTTCACTAACAGATCTACCAAATTCAGTCATTGTCATCAAAACCACATCATCTCGATAGTCTCCAAGATCTGTCCATAAGGCCGCAATTGATTTGGATAAATCTCTCCCTTTCCTGGCAAACGAACCATCAATTGTACCTTGACGCGTGTGTGTATCCCATCCTCGAGATTCAGCAAATCCAATTTCTAAACCTACATTTGCTTTGATCAATTGGGCAATTTGTCGAAGACTTCGCCCAAGTGGTGAATTTGGATAGGACGCTCCATAGGCAGGACGATAAGTCGAAATTTCCATGGCTTTCAATTCTTCAATAGCTTCAAAGCTTTCATTTCCAGTGTGACGAAGCAAATCTTGGGAAGCCCCTTGATAAATCATTTGATAATTTTCAGTAACTTGTTTTGACTTCGCCTTATTTGATTTCTTACGCCTTTTTTCTAACACCCCAAAATTATCCAAATTTGCGATTGCTAGAGCTGGTTGATTCCCATACAATGATAATGGCAGGGTTTTTGTAACTGAGACAGCTTGGAAGGAAGATTGCTCATGACCAAGGAGGCCAGTTGCCCTGTTAAGCCATCCGGTCGGTGTTCCTTTTCGACCAGGTGTTCCAGTTTCCATATAGTCCTGTGCGTCAAAGTGTGAGCGAGTTGGGTACGGAGATCCAACTCCATGAACAACAGCTAATTGTTTGGACTGAAAGAGTGGTTCCATGGAACTAAAGGCCGGATGCAAACCAAATTTCCCGTCTAAATCGGTTAAAGACGCAGGGGCAACTCCCATTGAAAGGCTGGGACGCAGCTTTGATAACATTGGGTCGTTAAAAGGGGCAACTGCCATTAGGCCATCCATTCCTCCACGTTGAAAGATTGCGATCAACGTTTTGCGTTTGTGACGAACTCTTGGTGCGGCTTTCACGGCTTGATCCAAAAAAAGTGGTGTTCCACCGATTGAAACTGAGAAAAGACCAATTCCACTGGCTTTTAGCAAGGCTCTGCGCGTCCACATACCGCGTTACTCCCTATTGTTAGTGGATCTGGAATTCAGGAGATCCTAGAATGATTCCAATAGCTTGAACTATTAGTTGTTTTTGTACTCTTTCTCTCGCTGCGATTTTCGCTTTCCTTCGTTTCCTATTTGTTATTTTTCTGATTTTTGTGCTTTCTGTATTTCTGTTGTTATCAGTTATTAGTTGTTGGTCTAGCCACTGAAGCATTTTAGTAACATCTCGTTCAGGAAGAAGAAGATTAGTATACATTGCCAGGGATTTATCCAAGTCGTCGTCCTCAGAATTAGTCCCCAAATCCTCCAAATCTAAGCTGATACCTGATATTTGGTTAGATGCCAGACTGATACCAAAATTCATTCGTTTAAGCAATGTACCAGCATTAATCCAAAATGCCCCTCGGTCTGGATAGCCGGTGGGAGGTCGGCAGGCATATAAAGGTTGTCCCATTTCAGCGGACCACTGTGCTAATTGTCGAGTCTTTTTGATGTCTGCTTTAGTTGATCGTAACGCACTCACTATTAATCTGACAGGGGATTTGGTTTTGTATGTTTCCTTAGTCTGCCAAAACTCAGGCGAAACTAAAATCTCACGCATTAATGCCTGAATGTCACCATCTGTATTTAAAAAAACTTTAGCAAGCCGATCCACGAGACCTTTTGGAGGGTCTTCAGAAACAAAGAAGGTTGCTAGTTTTTGTGAAATGTGTTTCGCGGTTGCAGGGTGTAGGGCTAGTATATCTAAAACGCGTTCGCCTTCTTCTATTCCTCCACCATTTGGGAACTTTTGTCCTAGAATAGTTTTTTCTTTGACATCATGATTCCAAGGAGAAAAATGGAAATCCCCGTCTTTAATACCCCTACTAGGTTTTCTATTTTTACGTTTGTTCTTCCGGTTTACTTTCCAGCCAGTGAAGGCTCGAGCAACTTCAACGACATCTTTTTGTGTGTATCCGCCGTCAACCCCGAGTGTATGAAGTTCCATCAACTCACGTGCATAGTTTTCGTTAATGCCACGTTTGGGTGTCTTTGGGGTTACTAATGAATCTGTCATCATAACCGCAGGGTTTGGTGTTGTTCGTTCTATGAGGTTGCGATTAGTTGATGTTTTCTTCGATTTCTTTTTTCTCTTACGTCTGTGTGTTTTTAATGATTTTGGTGTTGCATCAGATGCTGCACTTGATTGATCATTATCTAGGTAATATAGCATCGCTGGGTGTTTGGCTGTTGCACCAAGTAAATCTCGAAAATGTCCTAAAACATGGGGGCGAATGGCGTCCCGTTCGTAGGATAAGATCCAAGGTTTAGCCTGATTATCTGTGCTTGATACATTGAAATGGTTAAACCAAAAACCCGTGAGGACCTCTGCGAGTTGATTCTCACTGTAAACCGACCGTAGGATTTTTTGGGCAATTAATTCCTCTAACAATTCACGTTGTGGTCGAAACCCTTTTCTTTCTGAAAACTTCCTGAGTTTTTGGCGTACTTTTGATGACTCAGCATTTTGATCGTTAGAGCTGATAACCCCTTCGCGACGCGCCATCGATTTCACAACACCATTTGGTGGATAAACATTCAGTATTTGGTCGTTAGACATATGTAATGAATGGAGGTGTGATAAATATTCATTCAGTTGTTGGTTTGGGAAGTCGACATTAAGTTGTCTATTGAACCAAGTTTCCAATCCTATTTCGAGTAATTGGTCAACTTCCCCCGGTCGAGCTCCAAAA
>JACLAC010018681.1_pt1 | contig 11327 bp, 11 predicted proteins | sample 8027881 | NCBI WGS metagenome assembly JACLAC01 (sample SAMN15725517, study PRJNA655200) | protist metagenome | isolation source: fluorescence activated cell sorting (FACS) single amplified genomes of... | place: Spain: Blaines Bay Microbial Observatory, Mediterranean Sea | collected 2016-01-19 | reverse complement strand
TGTGTCGTGCCCCCCCAATAATTGACTGTGACTGCCACACAACAAAGTGGCACAAATAATTCGTACGACATGTAAAATGTTGACGTCTGGACTGAATCGTCTGATTCAGCTGTGCAAAACCAACAAATGTGAAGGCAAACGTCCTGGGGGGAACGCCCGGCTCAAGTGACACGTCGCGAAAAACATAACGCACAAGTAGTTTTCCGATGTAATCCGTCTTCCTGCTCACATCAACATGCTTTTTCAGGCAAATGTCTTCCATGTCAGGGGACATGGAGAGCTCAAACAAAAGACTTCCTCTGCAAGACCCGCGTGCACACAACACGACACCACGTGATGAAGGGACTCCAACTATAGGTCCAACTGTGACAGAATATCTGGCGGCGGCCGCGGCTAAAAAGGACCTCGCCTCATTCTGAGCCTGCGCATGTCTAGCTCGGCGAATAAGAAAGTTCGACGCTTCCTCTCGCGCCTTTTTGTGGGCACTAACAAGTCGCTCTGGGTAACGTGGATTGTTGTCCAACAAGTACTGCGCCAACTCCTTGATTGGGTCTAACTCCCTGATCCTTGTGCGCCGTTTCTGCATCAACGATTCCAGGCCACCACGCAGTATGCTTTGAAGTTTCAACAATGACTCCTCTGCCGTGGGTCCATCAATTTTACCCTCCACCTTCTCTTCCTTCGTATCCATTACAAGAAAAAACGGTGTCAAGAGGTACCGCCCCCCCCAACGACAGGAGCTGCCATCGCACACGATGAAAAGAAAGCGCCGACAGAACCGTTGCGTCGGCGGGAGGTGGTCAGCGGATGAGGATGCAATACTTCGAAGAGAAGTAGCGCGCGCGCATGCGGCAGTTGCGAACGGTCTCATGGAATCCGTGCAGTGGAGTTCTGTTGCGTTAGCACTTCCTGGTAGGATTGGTAAACAAGCACGCGAGCGATGGTACAACCATCTCGACCCCACTGTCAGGAAAGGGCCGTGGTCAAAGTCGGAGGATACTATACTCGTGAATTCACAACTAGAGTTGGGGAATCGATGGACACAGATTGCTAGGCGACTTCCTGGTCGGAGTGACTGTTCTGTGAAGAATAGATTTCACAGCCTGTTGCGTCGATGGAAATCAGATGGAAATGAATTGTTCATACAGCGTAGCGTAGACGCGGCTGTTGCGAACTCTGGATCAAACGATCGAGGAAAGGGTCACTCGTGGAGAAGATCCCCAAGAATTCGAGGACGCTCTAAACTAAAACCCAGTCCTCTCATTGTGCGTTGCATGCAGCAGTCGCGGATTCATTTTTGAAATTGTCCAAGTCGCACGCTTGATTGATGTTTGCGCGTGTGCATGCCAGTGCATGCCATTCACTTTTCCCCACCATCTCAGACGTCTATGGGTGGCAGCTCACATCGACCTCGTGGATATGATGTTACAACTGAGGGACGCAGTGTTGGAATCATCATCGATTCAACTCGTGCACCAACTGTTTCAGTCAGTCCAATGCTTAAACCAGCCGAAGTGGCAGCTTTGACAAAGTCAGCGCATAAAACTGAAGATGAAGGTGTCTTCGTGCACAGTTCAGCCGCGGATGCCGTCAGCCCAATTCTTGATGGTCTTACTGGCATTGATGACGATGAGTTAACGTATTTCTCCCTTGGCGCATCCGCTGTGGAGCCACCCCACCCACCCCAAACTGGCGTGCTGCCACTATCTTATTCACTACCATCAAGCCCTAGTCACGGAACATCGTCAGGGGGGGCATATCCAGCTGGCCCGGCAACACTCGGCAGGCCTACCCTAGATGTTGGGACCGTGGACTCTTTGATGGATGTCGCTGCTACTCTCCCTTTGGGAGGGCTTGACATTGATGCATTGCTAGAAGGCTTTTGACCCCAGCCACCCCTCCGCACAAGATGATTTTCCCGTCACATTTGACGCCACCTCTTTTGTTCAGTGCGAATGATTTGTAACAGTAAGTGTTTACCTCATCTCAGGGATCGTCACTCGAGCACAGACAGCAGGACGCACTCAAAAATTTTAAAAAAAGCACTTGCATATGTGCGTGAACCTCACCCATGTGAATACTGACAAAGATGTGCAACAACATGATGAAGCGCGTGCATCATGTCCGCAAAAATAACAAGCGGGGATGGCATGCATGGGACGAGCTGCGTGTAAAATGCAGCGCCACGGCTCACGAAGGAGGAGGCAGTGGCATTTGCTGAGTCGAGATCACCGTGAACAATGCTCGGAGCTTTACACAACCTCGCGGTGACAATCACGCTTTTTTATCGGTCAGACATCACTCCTTTATCGGCCAAGCATTTCTCTTCTCACCCTATCAATATCTGCAACATCTCGCACCCTAACATTATCATAGTCCCTATCCTCAAAGCTAACATTGTGTCCCTGGTTGTGTGTGTGTGAGTGGAAGAATTTATGTGCCACACTGCGTGGCAACGCTTTAAAAACTGATCGATTGCATGCGGAACGCAATATACTCGCGCCGCATGCATGTGCACCACGTGAGAGGGCACATTTCTACGGCGGCAGGGACATCACAGTCGCGAATACGTTGGCCACGATTAGGTCAACCATGTGGGCATGCCTTCAATTACCGGTGATGCACAAGCAATGAAATAAAAACGCACCCCTTGCCTGAATGTTGGGTCCATATCTACCATGCCAGACAGTCTATCAATGATTGCAGGGCCATGAGCAGCCCCCGTGACAACAACAACACGGCGGTCAGATATTCGTTGAACCACTCTCGCGATCATATCATGCCTTGTCTCGGTGCACCACCACCCATGCGGGCGTTTCTCCTTTTCAAAAGAATACCTGGGAAGCAGGATGGATGACGCTTTAATCGTACAAATCATGATGATGCGTGGCCGCATCGTCCATTAACTCACCACGTGCGCCATCTAGCCTCATCAATTTTTGGCGCAATCACTGGATGAATCATGTTGCCTATCGAATTTGTGATCATGCCTGATTATGCGAGTCAACATGTTTAACAGTATAACTGGGAAGTATCCGCACTGCACAAGAGTAGATGACAGCAGATGCCTCAGTGCGCATGCCATGTTGTGGGAAAGTGCATGTATGTGTGCGTGTGCGTGTGTAGCAGATGTTACAGGGTGCATGCAATCATGTGTGTGGAGTTGATGACGGCGCATGTTCCAGCCAAAAGAGTTCATGTTAAAAAACTCACGATCGCCGACCAAATCCTTTTGGTTCGCATACTGAAGCCTGTCAAGAAGTCTCGCAATGCGAGTGACATCAGACCTGCCTGATTCCCAGGACCAGTCCGCGGCAATCAAGTTTGCACCTACATCTTTTGCAGTTCTGGCGGCCACAGCCATGTCACTGTAGAACTTGTTCGTAAACATGGCACCATATGCGACGCCCCCAACCGAAGAAAGCGGCAGCATGGTGCTAGGGTCCCAATAAACTAAGGCGGCAGTGCCAGCAGCTAATGCACATGACCATGCTGAGAATCGAGCGGATGGTTTCTGCAACTGATTATCGAGACGACGAGGATCGATTTCGAGCACAACTGTGTCTGGTTTCCATCTTTTCAACAACCGCTCCACGCGGCGAGAATGAACATGAGATGCGTGGTGTGAGGAAATAAGAACGAGGTTCTGAGTAACATCCGTGGCATCATTGTTGCTTTTCCCGACGTGTTGGTGACGATCATCATTACACTCCACAGGCCATTTTCGCGTCAAAAGTTTCATGCAACTCGGGTCAAAACCAGGAATTGCCGAACCCCGTGTGAGCACATCTTTCACCCAAGGATATGAGTTCTTGTGTGGCATGCTATGCATGTCAGGGGCAGAAACCGCACCGATACGAGACCCCCCCCAAGGACCAGTAATATGCCCGCCAAAAAGAGCACGAAAATTACTCGCAGCAAACTTATATTGCCGTCTATGATTGATTACTATGCGCGTGGACTCCTTGTGATCCTCGAAAAAATTATCGAGGGCATTAGGATCCGAGGCATCAACAGGCAAGAATTTGCATGAAGCATGTTCAGAGTCTCCGTGCTGGTGACGCCACCAATCTCCAAGATCGCGTTCCACATGCCACACATCCGTCATTGGCAGTGGCTGTGGCAAACCGCCCATACCACGACGGTCCATGAGTGCGCATACGAGCCTTCGCTTCATAATACACGTGGTGGTTCCTAGGAGCCTACCTGATCTCCCGCAGCGACTTCCCCCAGTCGAAATTGCTGTAGCAATCCTGGACGTTTGTCGGGGTGTTGACTGTGCACTCCGAAAGAGAAAGCTATTTCGCGCAATGCAATGCTTAATTACACGCGCGGAGAATATTATCATAGAATGGAGGACATGATTAAACAAATCTGCCCAAACCCGTTCATTCGAGCATGTGCGGTATAGTGTCTTCCCTAATACCACACCGTAAGTGTCCTGTGGTGAGGCATCAATTCTTTTCTAGACGCTTCGCCTGCCTGCCACAACGCCCAATCCACTTCAACGGAAGAGACATTTTTCCCATGCGCCGCCATTGCTTCTCTGCGGGAAAATTTCGGAGTGAGCATGCGCATGTGATCCACAAAGTAAACTAGTATCCGCCCTCATTACTCGTCATGACAAATCCACCATCCTGCGCCCACCGTATTTCAAGGGTGTAACATGCAAAGTCCATGCTCAACGAGGACATACTCACCGAATTGCTTCAACCGCAACAACTGAGGCTGCTCGAATCTCAACCTCCATTTCAGATCCGGGTGGCAATAACCGCTTTGAGTCTACTATCGATGACAACGCTTCACTGTACGCGAGAACGGATTCCTGCCGTAAAATTTGAGGAACTCGATAATCTGGAAACATCGTCAATTCGTGTATATCATCAAAACCGTAAGGGTGCTCTGCACCATTGCATCCATACGCAGCCCAAACATCGGCGACTAAAATTTGCGCGCGTTTATACAAAAAAACTTGGCTTCCTTTGTACACTGCATGGTCCTGAAATCCAGGCAGCGCGGAGGTGATCACTGAGACCAACTTTACTGCAGACCCAGACGCTGAAGCAATAAGATTCGCGGCTTTCCCTTCATACCCGCTGCACAGTACACGGCCTAAATCCCGAAGCATAGCAGCTCGCGTTTCAGCCAGAGGTGGTGGGCACGACGGCGGGAACCATGACGCAAGCTCCTCTGCTGTAATTCTTGACAATGCATCACCCCATATGGAGTCTGGGTTATCCAAAACTACCTGTTTCACACCACTGCATAATGTATCATACTCAAAGTCTGGCTCTTCCCAAAAGCAAAAATTTATGGCGTCAACCACAGCGACAAATTGAGCTGTTAAAGGACCACACGAGGATACATCCTCAGCATAGTGACACTCATAATCACCCCAAGGTGTCGGTGGTGGCACAGTCGAAAGTTTCAAAGCCATTTTTTTGATTGCCTCATCGTCCAATGTTACATGGGAAGCTCTTGTCATGACGTGAGCACATGTGTCTCGGATCGCTTGTTGGCTCATTTCCAGCGACAACAGGGGCCACCACCACCTGCGAAAAACTTGTGTTAGATGCTTTCTGCTAGACGCGGGGCGCAATTTTTTTTAGCAGAAACGTCTTTCAACGATGCATCATTCATATTGAAACTTTTGATTCGCGTGAACACGCAACTCATAAGAAAAAAACTTGTGACATGCATATTGGCAGGGGCCACCACTCGATATTTTGAAAATCAATTATCGCAAAATTTTACGTAAGATTTCAAGCTCGCCAGGAGGACATAGATAGATTATGACAAGCCAATGCACATAGGATAGTCAAATTTGCGAAAATTTGCGAAATGTTCGAAAACATCATCATGATCAAAATTGACACGCGGCACAATTTTTGAGAGGCGATGTTTCCGTGAATGGGTTCGTGTTTTCGTAATACTTCCAATAGACCTCCCAAAGTTGGCATGAATCTGCCCGAGATCGAGACAATCACGGTAAAACTCCAAATGAATCCGTTAAAGTTAGTTCGATTTTCAAAATTTGAAGAATACCATAAAATCGCCGGTAATTGTACTCAAAGACTGGAGTAATATTAGGATTGGTGTGCTGTGACATCATGTTATTCTTATTAGGGAGGGCCGATTCCGCAGGAATCGTTGTGAAGGGAACTCAGTACGCATGCGACGCAATACACAGGTCTAACCATGGACACGTACGCATGTTGGTGCGAACTCTTATTAGCGTCACTGGTACTACAAACTATGTAAATTATGAAAGGGGTCGCGTATAAGTAATGAATAATGCGCTGAGTCGTGTTGATTGTACAATTTCGACGAATGCATCCATGTAAATTAGTTGTCTCCAGTGGTGGTCGCCGTGCCTTGAGATTAGTTACAATGAGGTTACTCAGCTCCTTCCCACCCCTGCATAGTTGAGGCAGAATTCAGGTAACGTGCATTGGGTTTCCACCTGCGCTTACTTCGTCTTGAACTGGTTGCCGGCGCCGCGGTTGCATCCGCACTGGATGTTCGCTTGCGCTTTGTTGCGTCAGATTAAGAACAAATAAAGGTAACGACGGGTACATGTTGTCTCTCCTGAGCACTAGCCACTGCTTTCGCACTCCCAATCAACTTCTCCCATGCTCCTTTCCCACCCTCGATACTAGAAGACCATGTCACGATGCTGACCTCATCAGATGCGGCAGTGTCAGCAGACGGTGCGGGTGGGGCGACAATTGGTATTATCGGTGCCACTCTGGCTTCCCCTCTTTGAGGCTTTGGAGGTCTCCGTGTGCGACTGGCGGGCTTGAATATCCAGCAAGTTTGGGTGCCCACAGTTGAGATCACGCTGCGCTCAGACACAGCCCTTGGAACGGCTGATCCACCAATGACCTGGTACCACTTTTTCCGGCCTTTCCGCACAAAGCCCCGGTTTGATCCAGGCAGGTAGAGTGCTTTGGCGGTTGCTACTGAAGTTGGAGCAGTTTCCTCCACAAATCCGCAAGCCTGAAGGGCGGTGCCCAGGTCATGGTCCTTGCTAACCTCCACTCGGTGGTCTTGGACAAGTATCCGGACATGATCTTGAGTCGTCTTGGGCTCGAATGCCATGACGCATGACCGGTCTTTACAACCGCAGGGTCGTAACCTCGCTGCCATTCTCACCGCCTTCTTGGCCGCTGTTCTTTGCAAGGCTGATCCGTCTCCCCTCTTCATGATCGTGACGGCTCGTTTGACGATCGCCTCCACCTTTTCACGCTGATGATGAGTCAACTGTGGCTGAAGGCGTGCCAGCTCTCGTAGTTTTCGTATGATGAGCATACCACACTCAACACCACGAAACCTGGCTTCCAAATCTACCAGCCACTGCTCTAACTGATCCAACCTGGCGTCGATGAAGGGGAACACAACACCATCACTAGTCCCAGTTATTTTGTCTTTGAGGGCCATAACAAGTACTTCCTGTTGAGTCAGGGTTCCCGCCTCCGTCATCTGGCAGTTTTGACAAAGCCAGAGCTCGTCCTCTGCCGGCACAACGTTGCAGGCAGGCAACCTTTTCCACTCCTCGCACATCCCACATTCAACCCAGGTGTCAAACTCTGGCAGTGGAGGAGGAGTCGAGGTGGCAGTGGTGATGCAGTTACCTAGCGCTGTCAAAGTTCTCGCCTCCGTCATGTTTCGCCCAACTGCAGCAGCTGAGGTGGCAGTGGTGATGCAGTTATGATGTGTTTGCTAGCTTGATAAACAATGAGATAATTGCACTGCTTGCAACTGAAAATTTGAGGTGAATGTAGTAAAGTCGCCACCTCACTATTTAAGCTCGACAAGGGCGGGCATGCGACTCAAAAGCTTGAGCGGTGGTAAAGGAAAAGAGTTCCCTCGTTCGTGCATGATGGTGCATGAATAAATGTTCATGCATGTGAGGAAATGAATGCTTTTGCAATTCTTCCTGCCTGCGAGGCACTGCCAGGTCTCGTCCTCTCCCACAATCCCATCATTTTCTCAATTCTCATTCTCACCTTTTTCATGTGGCGCATGTGACATGCTGGGCTCATAACCTAAAACTGGATCACCCACCGGGGTTGTTGAGACAGCGTCACATTGGGTGTAAAACAACATGAATGCTGTTTCCTCCATCATCCTCCTTCCATCACCTTTTGACACATCCACGTCAGATATGCTGATGTCATCGGCAATCCACCCCACCGTCGAACCCGGCTTCAACAGAAGAGCGGTATAATGACCAGAACTGCGCGCAAGTGGTAAGTGTCGGAGTGGAAATTGAAAAGGTGAAATAAACGTACTTGGTAGAATGCCCACTGCGACAAATGGCAGTGTTCAGACAGTATTGATGAGTGTCGTCTGCCCGAAAATAAAGCGGCACATTCAAGGGTTCGTGCATCTCCTCCATCGATCGGTTCATGTCAACCCGCAGAACTTTCGGCCAATGAACAATGGTGTTCTTGTATGTCTTTTCACACCCCACGTCGCATTGCTCGCAGATAACGGTCCTCTCCTCAGACCAAGGCGTTAAGCAGCTCGCCACGGTCTTTTCTGTGTCCCGGATAACCGATTGATGGGGCACTACCCGGACGATTGTTTCGCAACCATCCGTCGGACACACAATGTGCTCCTCAATTGTGCAGGACATGATGTCAGCCAAATCCTCCAAGTCCTTGACAGTGAGGAATGCCTTTAGCACCTCATCCGCGTCCTGTTGTTTGCCATCGACCAATTCACAAACTACGGACTTCAGCTGGCGTGTATGCGACACAAGCTCTTCCCCGGCTCCAAGTGACTTCAGTGCAGTCACAAACTCACGCATATTATAATTGGCACGACGTCCTCTTAGACCTCTTATCACATTTTTCACATGCATCGCGAATAAATCGGTCGGAATTTCAGGGGTACAACTCCAGTCAAAAGTGGCATCCATGAATGCAAACGATTGAAAAAGTGCATTCAGGTAACATGTGTTCCCGTAATTCCCGAGACTTCGAGGCTTGATCGCAGACATTTGAATTATTTTGAACCACATTCACTACCTATCTCACTCACCACTCACAGCACAACTGACGCTTCCTGAAATTCAAATTAAGCTTCCTGAAAGTAAAAAAATTATCGGCTAACAAAGAATCACCGACGACAGTGCGTCGGCGTGATGCATTCAAAACTTAATAAAATACTAGCAGACGCGTGAAGAGTCAAGCAATACGCTACGATGCGTGATCAGAAAAAATTCAAATTAGACCGAAATTCGAGCGTCGTGCGATGGCCACCACCACCTGCGAAAAACTTGTGTTAGATGCTTTCTGCTAGACGCGGGGCGCAATTTTTTTTAGCAGAAACGTCTTTCAACGATGCATCATTCATATTGAAACTTTTGATTCGCGTGAACACGCAACTCATAAGAAAAAAACTTGTGACATGCTGGTCAGGGGCCACCACTCATGGCACAAAGTGGCCGTGGGGAAATTCACGAAATATGTTCGTGTTTCGGCGATTCTAGAGGTCCACGTATGAAATTTGGCCACGCAATAACCGAGACAGAGGTGGAGTCGGCAAAAGTATCGCCTACTTGCGCAAATGACTTTTCTCATCCACGCACGTGCCCACTACAAGTAAATAGCTGCTTTATTAACCGTCAATACAGCGCATTTTACATTTGGCGATCAAATTCATACATACATACTATAGTGAACGTGTGGTGGGACTATATAGACCATATTTCACTGTGAAAGTTGTTTGATCTTGGTCTTGATATTTGATCTATGTGATCCATGAACAAAATTTATCATTCACCGCGTAAAATGATGCATGAAAGAGTTCTATAAACACTAGTTTCTATAACTATGATGAACAGGGAAGTGTTTTGGAGGGGGAAACGCGCTGAAAACACGGTTTTTGCTCAACACACAATGGACACCCAGAAAAACTCTGTCAAATTACAGCGATGGCCACTTCTTTTAGTACCCTGCCTTCCATTTGTATATGAAATACGTATTTGTGGCTCTAAATGACACTTGAACTTCACCACACAGATATATAACTCATCGTGCGCATTTCATGCGCTACACATGCATCATACAATATTATCAGAGTGTTTTCCAGCTTAATATCGCACACAAAAAAATAATTATGACTATAAATGCGCTGGGTCCCATATTGAGCTGTTTGACGGCGCCAACACCAAGTTTGAGCCAGTCAGAACGCGGAGAGAGATGAGGAGAATCTTTGGCGTCTTTGGCGCTCTCGTGTTTTTGTGTCGTCGTGCGTTTGTTTATGGCTCGCACGGCAGATATACGGTGTTTGAAGTGGAATTTTGAATGTAAACTGCGATTGGTGATTATTATGGTTGATGATATGACGTCCAAAGAACTTATCGCAGGAACAAACACCCCTACAAAATCATTGTCATCATCTCACCCGCTCGTCGAAGTCTTCATGACCCCCATACCATTTGTAGGTGCAATTGCTTGTGCATTAGTGGTTGTGGTCGTCATTGTTTTGGTTCTGAAACGCGCAAGGACGGGGAGTGGCAGCTCAAGCACGAGGCGGACAAAGAGGAGGCGCATGGCAACGGAAGGCCTTGTTGAAATGGGGGGTCGCAGTTTCTTCGCCACAAGAGATGCAGCGAAGAAACATACATCGGAAATAGAATTCAAGAACCCGGCCATTTCGCAGCATTGTAGAGATGTGCTTGAAATTGTAAAAGTTCACAGCTTCAATAAAATTGAAAAAAAGAGGTCTGGCCGACCCGCGAAAAGAAAAGCGACACTCAGTGCTGTGGAAAAAGAGGTATATGCATTCAAGTGTACAATTTGTTCAGTGGGTGATGTTGAGTGTGGTGTAAAGAAGTCTGAAAGATGCCCTGCGGCAGCAGATAAATTTGGCAACCCGTTGTTTTTATGGATTGCATCGCTGTTAATTACGGTTATCCCATGATCGGGCGGATCATCAAGATTCATCATACCACTCACAAAAAAAAGGTGGTCACACGAGTTCGGCTCCAGGATAACACGCCCAAAGATGATGGCGTGTTTTCCTTTGAAATCCAGTGGTTTCATGGAAAGGAGGATAATTATTTGAAGCCCTTCGGCGAAGACGCAGAAGGCAACCCGCTGTGCGTTCTTCAAACAGCATGAATTTCACTCGATCGTAACCACATTACCACCCTCTGCAGTTGGGAATTCAATACTCTCGAATATCGGGAGAGCAGTATTGCTCGAACATGTCACGAATGCCGACACTGCCCAATGACGGACGGGAATTACCAAGAACACGCGAACACAATCTGCGCCACGAAAGGCAAAGATTGGATATACATGCAAAAGGTC
>JACLAC010020635.1_pt1 | contig 11328 bp, 5 predicted proteins | sample 8027881 | NCBI WGS metagenome assembly JACLAC01 (sample SAMN15725517, study PRJNA655200) | protist metagenome | isolation source: fluorescence activated cell sorting (FACS) single amplified genomes of... | place: Spain: Blaines Bay Microbial Observatory, Mediterranean Sea | collected 2016-01-19 | reverse complement strand
GATGGATGGGCATCTTCACCATACGTTAAAAATCAATTACAACAAGTTATCAATGCGTTTCAATTAAGTGAGGCAATATATGTTTCATTACGTAGTAATAATAATAATAGGTCAGAGTTCAAAGGATCGTTTTTATTTGAAGGTCCATCCGCTGCAAAAATTCGTGGTGCAAAAAATTTTATTTCTATGCATATGGAACAACAAATGGAATTGATGAGGCGTGAACGTGGTTTAAGAGAAGCACAAGCAGCACGAGATGCAACGTTAAAAGAGATTGAAGATGGTTTACGAGCGGAGTTTCAAGTACCACGAGATATGATTGGTCTAGTTATTGGTAAAGGTGGTGCAAATGTCAATAGTGTAAAGGAACAAACTGGTGTGGAACGTATTGTTGTAGATCCGGAAGAAGGTGTTGTTCGTGTAGTTGGCCATGCCAGGGAAGATGTTGAAAGGGCCAGGGAAATGTTGGAATATGCATTGGAAAAATTAACGTTGGAATCAGATGACGTAGGTGCCTTACTTGCACCTAGTCAAAGTGGACGTAGTGTCGTATTAAATGAAATACGAGACAAAGCAGGTTTAGTACGAGCACAATTGACGGAAGATCGTTCAACATTGGAGTTGATTGGAACAAGAGTTGCGGTTGAAAGTGCTATGTTGTTAGTAAAAACACGTTTGGAATATCGTAAAAAAATTAATGAAAAGCAAGAAGAAACAGATTCTCTTTACAGAGAAGCAGCCGATATTGATTATTCATATGGTTATGAAAGTAATTTTAGGTATGAAGATAATTTTCCAGCAATTGGTGATAACAGCCGACGTAACAATCGTGGCGGTGGTAGCCGAGGTGGCCGAGGAGGAGGCCGAGGAGGAGGGGGAGGAGGAAGAGGAAGAGGTGAAAGAGGCAATGATCGTCGTAATAACAACAATAACGCTGATCGTCGCAACAACAACAACAATGATCGCCGAGGTGGAAGAGGAGAAAGAGGAGAAAGAAGCAATGATCGTCGTGGAGGTAATAACGATCGTCGTAATAATAACAACAAGGATCGTCGCAGCAATGGTGCAAGTAGAGGCGGTAGAAGAGAAGGTAATGATCGTCGTAATAATAACAACAACAACAACGATCGTCGCAACAACAACAACAACAATAATCGCCGTAACAATGATGGTAAAGAAGCAAGAAGAGGTAATGATCGACGTAATAATAATAACAATAACAACAACAAAGCACGTGCACCACCACAAGCACCATCTAAAAATGATAAACGTGGACCAAAACCACCACAATCAAAGCCAAAGCAAACGACGAAAAAACCTGCTGCAAATAATAAAAGCAATAATGGTAATAGTAACAATAAAGAGAAGACGAAAGTTGATACAAAGAAAAAAGATACAAGTAATAAGAAACCGGATAGCAAAAAGAAAAAAACAACAACTGGCGCTGTTAATAAAGACAAGAAAAAAGTGGATGCGAAGAAGAAAGTTGATACGAAAAAGAAAGATACAAGTAAAAAAACATCGAATGGCAACAACAACAGCAACAACAAGAAAAAAACTGCTAATAATACTAGCAAAGACAAGAAAAAGTCGGATGGAAAGAAGAAAGATACGAGTAGCAAAAAAACAGATACCAAAAACAAAAAAAGCGACAACAGCAGCAATACGCCAAATAAAAAGAATATTAGCTTAAAGGAATTACGCGAGCAACGTGGAAAGAAAGCTAAAAAAGATGGAAATTAAAAATAAGTGTGTGTGTGTACACACTAAAAAACCCACCACCTCGCGCCTCGCGCGACGCGAAGAAAGAAGTACGTTTCGTACGTAAGAAGAGTCGGGGAGAGGGGAGAGAGTGCTGGTTCATTAAATTAAGTAATATTAATATATATGTAACTCTGAGATGTACAGCAGTGGAGTGTTGTGTGGTTTTATATTTTTAATGTGCATCATATCTCTCAGAAGATTCTTTTTTTTTATTTTTATATTAAATTTGTCGTTTTAAAAACACGTTAAAATCTTAAATCTCTAAAGATCTCAAAATTCAAAACGCTTTTAACATCTCTGAAGGGACACACACTTTTGTTGTACACTACGAGTTCACGAGTTTGTAGTAAAATAATGCTACCGCAAAACTCACACATATTAAATATTATAATATCGATTTTAACCATTTCACATTTATATATCTCACATTGGTGCACCTTCTCCATTTCTCAACGCACCAATTGAAGATTCTAATGATGAAATCATATCTTTTAAAGCACGTATACGTTGATGTGGATTAGACGATGCCGTCCCCATGTTATTGCCAAAATTATTTGTATATGTACTTATATTATTATTACTTTCTGTAAATAATCGACGTCTAGGACTTCTACTACTAGCTCCACGTCGACTTCTTGGTGGACTTGTTGCAAATGTATTACCCATTGGATGATTACCACTTTCGGTATTATAATGAAAATATTGATTTCTATTTCGTGGCGATGTTGTTCTTGCTCTTCTATTACCTCCATTATTATTATTATTATAGTTACCATTCACATCATCTAAATTCCAAGATCTTGTAATTTTTAACGAAGATCCCCCATTGGTAGAGTGATCCCGCTGCTGCTGTTGTTGATGTTGACTTTGTTGAAAACGATTGTTTCGATTCATACCATTCCGACCTTGGCTTCTAGATCTTCCTGGATCCGTTGCTGGTGGTTGTGGTACAAATACCCACATACCTTGATTTGTCGGCATAACTGCAGTAGTTACAGTGCCTGACCATGGTGTGCTTAAATTCGCTAGTTGTGGTGGTGGACTTGATCCTCTATTATTGCTATTGTCAAAATTATTATTCCTATTGTTGTTGTTGTTGTTATTAAAGTTTCTTGTTAAAGGCATCCTATTGTTATCCCTATGATTATTATTATTATTATTAGCACCAACTAATTTATCTCCAAATTCATCACTGATATATATGTCTTCATTACCGGAAAATTTACGATCAATCATTGCATGTACTGGTGATGATGGTGGTACTTGTTGATAATTATTAATATTTTCTCTTCGTCGATCATGGTGTTCTATTGCATTATTCATATGCTGTGTATCAAAAAGACTATCTACATCGCTGTCATGCTCATGTAAATATTGACTCATTTCATGGACGTTGTCCATATCATCCCATGTAATTGGATTTAACAATCCAGGTGGCGAGTCTCTACTGTTACTATCATGTTCTTTTTTTGGTTCGTCTTGATATTGTTCAGATACTAGTGGCGCAAGGACATCAATACCTTCTAAATCTTCTTCATCGTCTGAACCTTTATCAAACCAATCGTATTCTTCCGTAGCATCTTCTATTTTTACTTTTGGCATTAAATCATTGATTTTTATACCCTCAGGGAAGTTACGATTTAACATTTCATCAAAACTTAAATCTAATATTTCATCAATTGCTTGATCGCCACTTTTACTTTTATCTTCCTTTTCTTGCAAAACTTTACCATGTTTACCAGCGTATGAATATTTTGTAGATGCAAATGTAGGATTTGATTCTTCAACCGGTTGTGACAATTGCGTATGAATAGTCGCAATGGATTTTGGTATATATGTTGTCATTGAAAAAGGTGGATCCCATAATTTTGTTTTAAACTCCATGGAAGAAGCTTCGGATGAGGATGATGATTGTAATGAGAATGGAGAGGTAATACCATGTTCACCAAGTAAATTTCGTTGCGATTTTTTCCGTGGTAAAAATCTTGCATATAAAATTTCTAAATCAACACGTCGTTTTAATTTTTTACGTTTATGTGGGCGCGAATGAATTGGTAAAAGCTTGTCTTTTATACGTTGTATATGTTCACTTCGTTGAAACGCACCATGTGGTACATGATGTTCTTTGGTATGTATACCATGTGAAAAAATGGGATGGAGTTGTGTACATGGTAATAATAATTGTTTTTTCACATTTAAAAATGCTGTACGTTTTGGCATACGAACATAATTCATATAATCTTCATCTTCTATTTCTTCTTCTTCTATTATTATTTCTTCTTTTTGTATCTCCATATCGATATTACTACTATTATTATCATTAATGTTATTATTTGTTTTTTTTTCAATATCTAATACATTATTATTTGTTTGTATTTTTTCTTGTTGTTCTTTGTTTTCATTTTCTATTGATATTCCATGGAAAGGTTTTTTTACATTTTTTGGCTTCGAATCTTTTTTAATTTTTATCTTTATCTTTTTTCGTTTCGGAGGAGGAGGAGGTGCAATTGATATTGTTTTTTCCTTTGAAACATCATCTTCTGTTGTTGATTCTTCCTTTTCTGCTGTTGTTTTATCGTTTTTTGAAGCCTCATTTCCCTCTTCTTCTGTTTTTGTAGTAGTTACATTGTCGTTTTGAGATTCATCTACTTTGTCGTTTTGAGATTCATCAACTTTGTCTTGTTCCGATTCATCTACTTTGTCTTTTTCCGATTCTTCTTGTTCAATTTTGTTATTATCATTATTTTCTCCTGTTACTACTACTTCTTCATCTTCTCCTTTTGGTGGCAATGTTGTTGTTTCGTCTCCTTCCGACTTTTTTACTACGTTTGATCCTTCTGTTGCTAAAGTTGGTGCTGTAATACTATCTTCAAGATCAGTGGCTGCTAATGCATTGTCCGTTTTACTATTATCGGTTTTATTAGTTGTTTCAATAATTGATGGCGTCTCACCATTTTCATTGATAACAGACTTATCTTCTTCTTCTTCAGTACTACTCATTGTTGTTTGAAGGTGAATGTACTATATTATTATTTCAATCTATTCAAAAAAAAACGTATTACTTTTATGCAATATACATTGTTAATGAATAAATAATAAATTTATCTACGTAATAAGTATATGGCTATATGTGTCTGTATCTATATGCCTATTTTGTTAATTAGGACATTTGTTACGTTTTAATCTATGAATATTACTATGTATGATGTATACTATAGTACATTTAAGCCTATGCGCGCGAGAAGACGTCATCAGATATATGTGTTGGAGTTGTCGAAAACCCATACAGGTTATAATAGAAATATTGTTTGTTTTATTTTTTAATGTATTTCATTATATATTTACTATTTTCTGTCTACACAATAGGTAGCAAATAATAATACAATTTATGTATGGTATTGGTATTTGTGTATATACTATAATACCATTGTTGTAAGTTATAACTGATCAATTCATACAACATACAACTTACATTAGGCTGGCAGCTGGCAGCTAGCCCGCTGGCATAAATTCGTAGACTATAGTTATTGGACGACTACTATTAGCATGTGTGAGGTGTGAGCCTCACGAGCTGACCAACAAAACCTCTGATTTCTGATGATGTTCTGATGATGTTCTGATGTTCTGAGTTCTGTGATGTTATTTAAAATTTAAAGTATATAAAGTTTTATAGTAAAATTGCCACCAGGCAAAATCAAAAAGTCTGGAAAAAGTCTAAAATTGTATTTCTAGTCTAAACAATATTTTTGCTACAGTATAAGTATGGGATTATATATATTGGCAAAATGATTCATAGTATTTAACTTTGTCATCGTATAAATTAATGTATTAAATGTGTATTATAAATTAACGGAGGTATAAGTTAGGGTACTCAAAATATCGAACTCAGGGTGTGTCATTTTGTGCCAAAACGAGGAAGTTTTTTAATTTGTTGTGTTCAAGAACTCAAAAAAAAGAAGGGCGATTATGAAAGCAAAACGAGGAGTTTTTTTGTTGTTAAAAAAAAGAGGGGCAACACATGGACCATACAACTGCAATAGCATTAAAAAAAAAGAATACAGTCATTTGCTGCCACGTCGACAAAAATTACTACTACAATACCATATCTTTACAAATATACAGATAAACAAACATATATACACAAACATACATACACACATACACACATACATACATACATACATACATACATATAAATAAACATTCATATAGAAACAATCTTACAGAAAACATATTTATTTAAAACCATGAAAGTAGCACTATTCGTATTATTGGCAATTGCCGTAACTGCAAACGCAAATATGTTGCGTACTCCACTTTTGGCTGTATGCCGTGGGGATGCTCCAGCAGCAAAATGCTGCGAGTACAAACAAGGTGAAGACCACGATTTATACTTGAAACCAAAAGGTCAAAGCAGCTGCTGTAACAAGAATATTGGTATGTGGGTACCATCAGTTGATAAAGCATTGGACAACCAATACTGCAATGGTCAAGACAATACTGATTACAATTTCTTAAAACGCAACTTAAAAGAAATGGCATCAACAGCTATTCAATTTAAACGTACACTTGAGGGCTTGAAAGCTGAGAAAAAAAACTACGAAGCAGAATTCAGATCAAACTACGTTAAACACGAGAAACACGAGAATAAAAACCAAAAAAAGCTTGACGACAAAATTAAAATGATGCACGACAAAGAAAATGAAGCAGCTGATACTAAAAAATCATACAAACAAACTGTTACACTCTTGGACAGCACGTTGAAATACATTGAAAAAAGCAAAGCTTCCTTCATCACAGAATGGAACAAAATTGTTGTCGAATCTAAACAATCCAGAAAGAAACTTGTGGAAGCACTTGATGACGTCAACAAAATGGAAGCAAAGTTAATCAAAGAAACAGATGCCTTTGCCGCATGTAAAATCGAAGACAAGAAGAAAAAAATGGAAGTTGATGAATTACAAAAAGTAATCAAGGAAGAGATGGATGCTGTTAAATCGACCTCAGGTAAAGTTTCTGAAGCAGAAATCAATTTGGAAAAAACGAAATTGGAAACCGAAGAACAAGCAAAGGCAATGAACGATAAAATCAAAACCGCAACCGATGGCTTAGCTGGCATGAAAGCAGACGAAGACAAATTGGCAAAAGATTTAGACGGTCTTGCTGGACTTTTGGCAAAAGCAGAAGAGAAATTAAAGGCTTCAGCAGAAAATCTTGAAGAATCTGAAAAAAAATTAGCTGCGGAATCTCTTCTTGAAGTTCAAGGACCAGGCTTGAAAGGTATTGCTGGAAAAGTGAAAGCTGGTATTGGTGGCGCATTAAAAGCATTCTCCAACTGGTGGAACAAAGACTGTAATGAAGATTGCCAAGCATTGAAAGCATACAGTGCAAAGAATTACATTAAAAACAGACAAGACGATGCTGCTGTTAGAGGACAACCAGTAACCTTGACTAAAATTTTCACTGATAACTTGGCATCAATGGCTAAACGTTTGAGTCACATGGAAGATGTAGCAAAACGTTACTCAGACCTACATGCACATGATGTTAATTTACATCAAGAAATCATGGCACAAATTGACGCACAATTCAAAGATGTTAAAGACAAAATGGAGGTAATTGAAGGTCAAATTGCTGCATTTGAAACAAAACGAGCAACAAACCAAGGATTAATTGAAAAATTAAATAGAGAATTACAAAGTATGATGCAAGCACAAAACGAGAAAATCTCAAGTGAGAAAAGAATGATTGAAAAGAATGACAAAGATACCAAGAATTTGATCAGTAGAATGGAATTATTAGCAGTACGTGTTGGTGTTGTTGCAAAACAAAACGCAGCATGCAAAGCAGGCGTTGAAATGTTAAAGAAAGACGTAGCAAGTAAAAAGAAAGAGCAAGAACTTATTGAAAAGAAACAAAAAGAATTGGAAGTAAAATTGGCTGCAGTAGAGAAAGAAACCCAACGTGTTAAAGACAAATCAAGTGAACACCAAGCAAAATTAGAAAGTGAATTACAACAAGTTGAAGATGAAAGAAAAGAAACCGATGAAAATATCCAACGATTCACAGAAGACTTAAGTGATGGTAAAGCAAAAGGAAAAGCAATGATGGCTAAAACAAAAGAAAACGGCAATCAACAAGAAGCAAATGAAAAGGCATTGAAAAAGAAGAAAGATGCAAAGAATGATGCTTTAGATGCTGCATTTGATTAAATTAAAAAGACTATTTACGTAGACGACGACTATGTTTCTACAAAAACAATTCATATTATCTATATTTTTTGAAACCTGGATTGCAGCGATTATCAAAATTGGAACGAATTTTTTATTTTTGCCAGAGGGAGTAGATTTTGCTTTTGGTTATGATGCAATTCATGTATAAAAAAAATATTTTTAAAATACAATATATCACATTCACATTTTTAATAAAAAACACTTCCCGTGCTAAGTAATATGCTCAATACTCAATCGCAAGAATAATACTCTATCCTGACTTTAGTAAAAGCTCTAATGCACCTCTGCAAACTAATACTCTACAAGCATGAGTAGGTTTCTATCCTTCTAAAAACTATATATATATATAAAGAGTATTATGGTACATACACGTGCGTACATATTTTGTAATGTGTGCGTGAATTTTTATTTTATACGAAGTACGCGGTACGAACTTCGTAAAACCACAAAAAACGTAAACATATGATACAACACCCACACCCCACACCCTGTTACTGTCTCTCATAATTTACTAAATTTACCATCTCCGTGGTGTTGAACATTATCATTATTATGATCACTTTTTGATGATGTTGCTTCATTAAAAATCCATTCAAGTGTTTGTGGTAACATATTCAACCCGTGCCTTCCACTGTGCGTACCCTTACCAAATACAAATCGTATATCCGTTTTGGGATATTGAGCATATAATAATGCTTTGTACATTGCATAATTACCAAGTGGCCAGCTACCATGATTATTATCAATATCCAATTCACCAGATTGTAAAAATACACGTATATTTTTTTTATGCGTATTTCGTATGATCCATGGAAAATTAGATGCACCACGAATATTTACAAAGCTACCTATATGCGATATACATAAACCAAATTGATCAGGACGATGAAAACACGCTGTAAATGCTGCTACTGCACCACTACTAGATCCACATAAACAACGTTTTCGTGGATTTGTAGTCAATGCAATATTTGGATTTTCTTTTTTAAAAAATGGTATTAAATCCTTCATTAAAAATTGCGAGTTTGTATCCGTAATTGAATCATATTCAAAAGAGCGTTGTGGATCGTCATGTAAAATATTTGTTTTGCCTTCGATGTCATCGCCTCGATACTTCCCCAATGGATGCCCTGGCCTTCTTCCTGGAGTCACGAAAATAGCAACAGTAGGTTCCAAGCGTTGTTGATGGATCATGTTATCCAATATCGTTGGTAAAACATTGAAATTGCTTGCATCAAAACAAATGATTAAGTTATATTCTGTTGTTGTTTGTTTTTTCTTCATTTTTGTTTTGTTATTGTTGTTATTATTACCATTATTTGATACGTACGTAAAGATATATCGTTCTGTTCCAGGGAATATAGTGGATTGATTCCATTTCTTATATTTTTTCATAATACCTGGTGTTTTGATTTGATTATTTTGTATTGTTTCCGGTGGTAATGGATACAATTTAGTTTCCATTTTATGTACATCTGGGTTCGTCCAATCTCTTGTTTCTTTGTTTAAATTAACATTAAAACTACCTGAACCGGTACGTGTATCATCCAATTTCTCTTCAAATGGTTGATCCAAATGAAAGTATTTATATATTTCAACATCCATATCTCTTGTCGTTGTATATATATATATATATATATATATAGTATTGTTCTTTTTTGGTATTTTTCTTTTGGATATGTATATATATATGATATATATTTATAATTCAACACGCGTTGGACAAGCGTTTTAACAACACAAAACAACGTTTTTTCATGCAAGAGAAACGGAAAAGTATATGCAAAAAAATGTAAAAAGTTCAACTCGATAGAAAAAACAAATAATGCAATGGGAGATTATACATAACCAATTAGCATTTCTAAAATGATATGGTATTCAAGATGATATTATACGCAATATTTACCTGTCATTCTGCCATTCGAAATGTACATATACAGAATATTTATTCTCGAGATTGAGTATTGAGCATATATATGATATATGATATATATATGATATTATTTACCATGAGAAGTAAAACTATTATAACTTAGATTTTAACCAATATTATAATATTTTTACTCTTGCATATTTTTTACGGAAGGAAAAGCTACCATGTACACTCCTCACTTTTTCTTAAAAACTGCACTCTCTAACAACCAGATTCACACAACAAACAACACAACAAAAATAAATATACTCTCAAACCCTTTACACACACATAAATTATTATATATTATATAATTGGAAAAGGCTGTGATAAATAGTATACGTTCCTAACATTTCATATATCTATGTTTGTATTTTCTCTTCTATATCCATAAATATATATAAATACAATTTACCCGATTGGTTTTGGTATCTATTTTACGCACTTGGGAATTGATGCCCAGCTGCATATTTTCCATTGACAAAATGATATAATTGTCGTTCAATATCACTTAACAAACTAGATGCACCTATACGAAACAAATGAGGTTCCGTCCATTCATCACCTAATTCATCTTTCATCAATGCTAACCATGATAATGTATCTTTTGCACTACGGATACCACCTGCAGGTTTAAACCCAACTTTAATACCGGTACGTTCATAATATTCACGTATACAACGTATCATTACCAATGCAACTGGAAACGTTGCATTCACACCTTCTTTACCAGTGGATGTTTTAATAAAATCACTACCAGCCATCATGGATATTATTGATGCTTTTGCTACATTTGTCATTGTACCTAAATCACCAATTGCTAATATTGTTTTTAAATGTGCATTATCACCACATGCTTCCCTACATGCTTTTACATCGTCGTATAATTTTTGCCATTGCCCGGTCAATACATATTCACGTTTAATTACCATGTCTATTTCCGTTGCACCTTTTTGTATTGCTTCACCAATTTCTTCCAAACGTTGTTTCAATGGTGTTTGCCCAGCAGGAAAACCAGTAGCAACCGATGCAATTGGTACATCCGCTGCACATTTTGTACGTACACCTGCATTTTCTAATGCTGTTTTTGCATATGGTACCATTTCAGGGTAGACACATACAGCACCGCATCGAACTTCTTTTGGATCGACGCCTAACGCTGCAACAATATCCTGCCGTATAGGATTAACAGCTTTGAAACATAAACGTTCCACGTTCGAGTTTGTATCTGCACCAGATAACGTAGTTAAATCAATGCAAGTCACTGCACGTAATAACCATGCTGCTTGATATGCTTTTTTAACACTACGTCTTGTTTTATGTGTTGCTGCTCTTAAATTTAATGCTGGTAAATTGATTTTCATCGTATTGACCCATGACATATCCAATGGGATTGGTTTGTTTCGTTGTCCAATATGT
>JACLAC010022763.1_pt1 | contig 11330 bp, 11 predicted proteins | sample 8027881 | NCBI WGS metagenome assembly JACLAC01 (sample SAMN15725517, study PRJNA655200) | protist metagenome | isolation source: fluorescence activated cell sorting (FACS) single amplified genomes of... | place: Spain: Blaines Bay Microbial Observatory, Mediterranean Sea | collected 2016-01-19 | reverse complement strand
AAACGAGCCCTTGCAATTCGCGGCCAGTCTGAAGAAGGAATGCTGGCGGCATTCGATAATGGAACTTTGTTTTCTATCGGAGTCGGTCTGGCAGGCATCACACTTGGCACAATTGGTATTTCTGAAGCGGCAGAAGCCAATGACGAAGCAGACGCACTGCGGCGGGAACTGAATACGCTTAGCGCCACGGTTGATGCTATCAGCGCTACGTTGAATTGACGGCAACAGTTGTCAATGTTTCGATTGATCGGCATGAACAGTTGCCTCGACCGATGCCCGGTAACTCCTTTTCAGCGGCCTGAACTACTGTATTCTCGGATGCACGACAAACTCGGGCCCTTGAAAAGCGAATCCAGAATAAGACACGCCGTCCGGTTCTTCCTCGCGTTGACGGTATTTCTGCCGTCAGGCGGCGCATCAAGTCCGAAGGAATCGCACCAGGACCTGCTCTCAAAGCAGGGGTACGGATTCAACAACCCGAGTCCTGAATACATCAGGAACGGGCAGCGAGTGTTGAACTTTGACGGACACGAAATAGCTGGCGAACAGCCACCATGACTTGCGACGCGACAATGCCAGTGAATTCTGTCTAGAATCGCGGCATTGGAATTTCAGTCTCGGGCTAAACTAACGCGAGGCTTTTGTGACCGTCGTTGCTTCATACATTTTCGCGAGACATATCCCGTTGAAGGACGCTGTGGTTTTTCGTTCAGAAACCAGTAGATGCCGTCAGTGATTCGCTGCGTCATCTACGGGCCTTTATTTGTCGTCATTGGCGGATTGCTGTTTTGTCATTCCGTCACGATGACACGACCACCACAATGTGACAGATTGTTTCGCGGCAAATCAGTGTCTCCTACGATGCCGCAAAAACTGCCGCAACTTTTGGCGAGCTTAACTTTGACGAACTGGACATTATGAAACTGGTCATACAGATGGAGGAGAGACATTCTTTGTCAGTATCAGCAACAAAGAGTTCACGTCCCCTGGTGGCGAAAATGACTGGGAAGCGATCACGGTGTTGTGTCTCGCGAAATTGATGCAAGCGAATATGTGATTTGCATATTTTCAGAATTAGTGCCCACGTTACGAAAGAGGCGATGTGTCTGAGGTAAACCCGCTTGTTGAAAAGCTTGCAGAAAACATTGAGTCGGCCATCATCGGGAAGCCGGAGGCAGTTCGTCTGGCACTGGTCGCATTGATTGGAGAAGGGCATCTCCTGATCGAAGACGCTCCGGGAGTCGGCAAGACGTCCCTGGCCAAGGCGATTGCCAAAAGTATCAACAGCGGCTTTACGCGGTTGCAGTTCACGCCTGACATGCTGCCGAGTGATATCCTCGGTTCGAGCGTGTTTCTGCCGAACAAGGGCGAGTTTGAGTTTCGCCGCGGGCCGATCTTCACAAACGTCCTGCTCGCCGACGAAATCAACCGGACGACACCGAGAACTCAGAGCGCCTTACTGGAAGCAATGAACGAGGGCCAGGTTTCGATCGAGGGGACCACTCACCCCCTTGCTCCGCCGTTCTTCGTACTCGCCACGCAGAATCCGTTCGAGTTCGAAGGAACGTTTCCCCTGCCGGAAAACCAGCTCGACCGATTCATGCTTTGCATTTCGATCGGTTACCCGGAACTCAGCGTCGAGCGGGACATTCTCAAACTGCACCGCAGCGGCCAGCCAGTCGATCAGCTACAGCCGGTGCTCGAGCCTTCGCAACTCGAAAGTCTGCAACAGGCAGCTCGTGACGTGCAGGTTGAAGATTCGATCGGCGACTACTTACTGGCCATCGTAACGGCCACGCGCGAACATCCGGAATTGACACTCGGGGTCAGTACGCGAGGAGCGTTGACGCTTTATCGAGCCGCCCAGGCTCAGGCAGTCATCGACAACCGCGACTTCGTCACACCTGACGACGTTAAGCAACTGGCAGTATCCGTCCTCGCTCACCGAGTCGCCTGCAAAGGCCTTGTTCGAGAAGGACAGCGAGAACGCGCCCGCAGCGTCATCCGCCAGATTCTCGACAGCACACGCGTCCCAACGTGACATCTGCAATCGGAGAAAATCGTTGGCGATGCAACTTTCGTTACGGTAGCGGGTATTGACGCCGTAAGTGCCAGAAACTACAGAATCGAGCAGGGGTGGTCTTTCTCTCCCTGGCAGCGCTACAATCATCGCCTGAATTCGATCGAATTGATCTCGAATTTCCAGGCTTTGCCGCAGACAAACAATTAACAACTCAACCGGTGCATTGAAGACTGATGACCGATCCGAGAATCGAATTACGAAATCCTGTGCTGGCCGCAGTGCTCGCCTTCCTGTTTCCTGGAGCCGGGCACGCGTATCAGCGAAGGTATTTCAAAGCCGCGATCTACAGTGTTTGCGTGCTGGGAATTTACTTCTGGGGATGCTCGCTTGGTGAGGCCAAGGCCGTGCATTTCCGCTGGGACGAACGTGCCGAGGAAGGCCAGTCGCGGCAACGAACATTCGGCTACCTGGCACAGGTTGGAGTCGGTCTCCCTGCGCTGCCTGCCGTCGCTCAGCAGCTTCGTCATACCGACCAGCGTGACGCTGCAGACTCTGATCAGCAGCCCGGTGAGGTTCTGGAAGAGATCAACTCCGAATTCACCGGCCGACTCAACCACGTGGAGTTGGGACACCCGGAAATCATCGGGCAGGTTACCGGCGTCACCAGAGTCGGTGATTATGGATACGGGACTGAATTTGAGGGCACATTCATCGGACAAACGACCGACGGAAATCCGCTGCAATTCGACTTGCTTGGCTCAAGGAATTCCGGTTCGCTGCAGATTGGCGACCGAATCACCGGCCTCGACAATGTGACAATGAGTGAACTCGTTCTCGAACAACAGGAACTCGAATTTGCTGGAGATCGCCGGCGTTTCTTTGTTCGAGTCGTCAACCAAACCGAAGACCTCGGCATGATCGAAGGGACGATTTCCCGGCCGTTCCACAACCACTATCTGGCACCTCTCGACGATGAGTCGCTGCAGTATCTAAATGGGAAACTCGGGAAGCAGTATGAGCTTGCCCTGGTTTACACGTGGATTGCCGGCCTGTTGAACATCCTCGCTGTGTGGGACGCTCTTCAGGGCCCTGCCTACGGATACGGTGACGAAGAACCGGATGAAGACTCCAAAGAGCAGTCGTCTGAAAAAGCCGAGTCAGTAAATGCTGATACCCCTGAAGCCGACACTGCCAAAGCAGGAGCCAGTTCATGATTTCGTCATTTCTGCTTCTTGCGGCCGCTCAAAATACTACCTGGTATGTGCTCCCTTTGGCCGGAGCCATCAGCCTTGTCTACAGCGCCAGCCGCTACGAATTGACCGAACGGATTATCAAACGCGCTGCCAGACTGTTTCTCACGATTACCGGTTTCATGGCTGGTGTGTTTGTGATCCTGTGGCTGCTGTCTGCGAATCTTTGATCAACGTTCAGACGGCTTCTGCCCCGGACTTCGATGTCGCGAAATCTGCAGTAGAGTGCTTCACGACACACCAGCAATTGAAACGGTGCGTCAAGACGCGGCCTGACCATATAAAGAATGATCTCAGCAGAAGGGTTCTGTAATGGAAAGCGTGCTTGATCGATTTCTGCGTTACGTCAAAGTCGATACTCAGTCTGACGACGATTCCAACAGCTATCCGAGCACAGTCAAACAGCTCGATCTTTCACGCAAGCTTGCTGACGAGTGCCACGAGATCGGACTGGCCAATGTAACACTCTCCGAATTCGGCATCGTCACAGCTACGGTACCAGGGAACGTCGACCAGAATACGCCGGCCATTGCCTGGATCGCTCACGTCGATACTTCTCCGGAGTTCTCTGGGAAAGACGTGAAGCCTGTCCTGCACGAAAACTACGATGGTGGTGACGTCGTTCTGCCTGGCGACACTTCGCGAGTTATCAAAGTCGAAGAGAATCCCGCCTTGAAATCACTGATCGGTGCAACGATCGTCACGACCGACGGAACGACGCTGCTCGGCGCTGACGACAAAGCTGGAGTTGCCGCAATCATGGCTGCTGCAGACTGGCTGATGAATCATCCGGAGATCCCTCACGGCCCGATCCGGCTTTGCTTTACTTGCGATGAAGAGATTGGTCGAGGCATCGACAAGTTGGATATCGACGGTCTGAACGCCGTTTGTGGATACACACTCGACGGCGAAGGTCGAGGGCTGATCGACTACGAAACCTTCTCCGCCGACGGAGCAACTGTCACCGTCGAAGGAATCAACACTCACCCTTCCGAAGGCAAGGGGAAGATGGTGAACTCACTGCGCATTCTTGCGCACTTCATCGCGAGGCTCCCCGAAGACCACCTCAGCCCGGAAACAACCGATGGCCGAGACGGATTCATCCACCCGTATGTTGTCGAGGGTGGCGTCGCCAAAGCAATGGCGAAGATCATTCTGCGAGACTTCGACACAGCCAAACTCGCCGAACAGGCAGCCATGCTGGAATCAATCGCCGCAGATCTGCGAGCCGCCTATCCAAAAGCAACGATCACCGTCGACATCAAAGAGCAATACCGAAATCTCGCCGACGGCTTGAAGTCCGAGCCGCGAGCAATTCCGAAAGCCGAGCAGGCAATGAAAGCCGTCGGTATGGAACCAGCACTGACGATCATCCGCGGCGGCACCGATGGCTCTATCCTCACCGAGCGAGGTCTCCCAACCCCCAATCTCTCCACCGGCGAACACAACCCGCACTCACCCCTCGAATGGACGAGTAAGGAAGAACTCGAAACGGCCGTCAACGTTCTCGTCGAACTCGCCAGGGCCTGGGGCAGCGAAAGAGAATGAGTCCGCCAAAGTCGGGGTGCGTCTCGACGCACCATTGTCGGTAAATGTCGGGACGACCTTTCCGCCCGCCTGTGTCGTCTTGTTTCGGATGCCAGAGCTAAACGCTGAGAAACGTTTAAAAACGTCAGTCTGCTGCTGAGAAGTCGCGTCGGACACTTTCATAAATCGCGACCTGAAATCACTGACCTAATCTCAAGTATCAAGCTGTACCGGTCGGTCCCATCGCAGACACCGATTTGACCTCTATTTCCAGAGCTGTCGGCGCAGCAGTCATCGACCGTGGCGATTTCACCTGGCAAGTTCAGCATAGCCAGCTGAAATACGCAACAGCGACAGTTCGGGGCAGAATTCTCATCCTGGAGGTTCCAAAGGATGATTAATGCTCAAAGTGTCCGGGTGCCTGGAGACTGGCAAACTTCCGGTTTGACTCTAACCACGCAATTAGGATCAACTCAAGCCGTCGGAAAAGTCTCTGAATTTGTCCTGATCACCCGTCAGTTTCACCCAGATTGTCACTTCCGACAGACCCCCGCAGCAGGTCGAGTGTCCAGACGACTGACCGAACCGGGAGAGCGTGACAAACCAGGAATTTGCCAGCGTAGCTGCGACCTGGAGTAACGGTTCTCATCCTCGGGAACGGCAATTCGTATGAATCGATGGTCGCTACCAATTCCGCCCGCGCTCGGTAAACTTCGTGCCAGATTTACGGTGTCTGGTTTGATGTTGTTGTTACTTTTTCAGGGATCTTCGGCTGCCATGAAGCGGATCAACAAAGGTCTGGATGTCCCGATCGCTAATCCGCCGGAGCAAAAGATTTACGACGGGCCGGAAATTCGGACCGTCGCCGTGGTTGGCACTGATTATCTCGGCATGAAACCAACGATGGCCGTCGCGGAAGGTGATACCGTCAAACGCGGGACACTTCTGTTTACAGACAAAAAAAATGCGGGCGTGAAATTCACGTCGCCCGCCGCCGGAACCGTGAAATCGGTTAACCGCGGCGATAAACGAGCTTTCCAGTCCATCGTGATTGACGTCGATGGCGATGACGCCGAAAAGTTCAAAACCGCTGGCAATGCTGACGTTAAATCGCTCAGCCGCGACGATGTTGTTGAGAATCTTGTTGACTCTGGTCTGTGGACATCGCTGCGGCAAAGACCGTACAGCAAAGTCCCGGCCATCAATTCCAGCCCGAACTCAATCTTCATTACTGCGACCGACACAAACCCGCTGTGTGCAAAGCCGGAAGTCATCATTCTGGAGCGTGAGCAGGATTTCCGCTTCGGCATACAGGTCATCCAGCATCTGACTGACGGAAAAGTATTCCTCGTCAGTTGCCCGGGCGTAACGCTTCCCGGCGAGGAACTGGCAGACGTCGACGATGTCGAGTTCGACGGGCCTCATCCCGCCGGCCTGGTCGGAACTCACATCCACTTTCTGGACCCGGTTAACGAAAAGAAAAACGTCTGGCACATCAACTATCAGGACGTCATGGCGATCGGCCACTTGTTTCTGACCGGCGAACTTGACGCCCGCCGGATTGTCTCTGTGGCAGGACCTGCTGTTTACAAGCCTCGACTTGTTCGAACGCGGCTCGGAGCATCGATCAAAGAACTGACCTACGGCGAGCTTGCCGAAGATGATGTCCGAGTGATCTCGGGTTCCGTCCTGTCTGGCCGAGCAGTCAGCAATGGGCCGCTCGAATTTCTGTCGCGATATCACCTGCAGGTTTCGGCCGTGGTCGAAGGTCGCGAGCGAGAGTTTCTCGGCTGGCAGAAACCCGGCACGGATAAGTTCTCGCTGCGAAAGATATTTGCTTCTGCCCTGACTCCAAATCAGACATTTAAATTCACGACCTCAACCGGCGGCAGTAAGCGAGCGATGGTTCCGATTGGCATGTACGAAGACGTAATGCCTCTCGATATCATCCCGACATTCCTGCTCCGCTCATTGATTATTGAAGATACAGACCAGGCGACCGCTCTGGGGGCCTTGGAGCTTGATGAAGAAGACCTCGCCCTCTGCACCTTTGTGTGTCCAGGCAAGTACGAATACGGAACGATGCTGCGGAAGAATCTTTCGCTCATCGAAAGCGAAGGATAGCTCTACAGTTCAGAATGCATCGAAGCCGCCCCGACCGCAAACAGTCGACGTAATTTGCGTTTTGAAAACACGCTTTAAGAACAACGCCGAAACAGTTCGGCAAACGACGTTTGTATTGTGAAAGACAGACATGAAGCCGCTCAGACGGTTACTCGACGACGTTGAACCGCACTTCTCGAAAGAGGGTAAACTGCGGATGGCGTACCCGTTGTACGAAGCGTTAGACACGTTTCTGTACACGCCGGGGCAGGTCACGTCGGGACCTTCGCACATTCGTGACGGCATCGATCTGAAACGGATGATGTCGACGGTCGTCGTTGCCCTGCTGCCGTGCATCGTCATGGCCATGTGGAATACCGGCCACCAGGCAAACCAGGCAATCGCTGCTCTGGGCATTACGACGGACGGAGCGGCTAACTGGCGATACTCGATTATCGACGCTCTGGGAATCGGATACGACTCCGCCAATATTGTCGCCAACCTGCTCCACGGAGCTCTTTACTTCATACCGGCCTACCTCGTGACCAACATCGTCGGCGGAACCTGGGAAGTCATCTTCTCGACCATCCGCAAGCACGAAGTTAACGAAGGCTTCCTCGTTACCGGCTTCCTGTTTCCACTGACACTTCCGCCAAGTATTCCTCTGTGGCAAGTCGCCGTTGGAATCAGCTTCGGAGTCGTCATCGGCAAAGAAGTCTTCGGTGGCACGGGACGAAACTTCCTGAACCCGGCTCTGACCGCTCGAGCGTTTCTCTACTTCGCCTACCCAACGACCATCGTCGGTGATGCCGTCTGGACTGCCTGTGACGGGTTCTCTGGTGCCACTCCGCTGGGAGCACTCGCAACTGCCGATGTCGCTGTCGGAATGGGAGCCGTTTCAGAATCATTCAGTCAGGCATTCTTCGGAACAATGCAGGGGTCGATGGGTGAGACCTCAACACTCGCCTGTTTGATCGGTGCCTTTATTCTGATCGCTACTCGGATTGGTTCATGGCGAATCATGGCGGGAGTCGTATTCGGAGCTGTGATCTTCTCGATCTTCCTGAACTCAGTCGGCAGCGAGACCAACCCGATGTTTGCCATGCCGTGGCACTGGCATCTGTGCGTCGGTGGCTTTGCATTCGGCACAGTGTTCATGGCAACCGATCCCGTATCCGCAGCCATGACCGAACGCGGTAAGTGGTTCTACGGAGCGTTGATTGGCGCTCTGACTATCCTGATTCGAGTCATTAATCCCGCGTATCCAGAAGGCATCATGCTGGCAATTCTGTTTGGTAACGTCTTTGCCCCGGTGATCGACTACGTCGTCGTACAGGGCAACATTAAACGGAGACTCGCCCGTAATGCAGACTGAATCCAACAAGCAAACGCTGATTGTGGCGACGTGCCTTTGTCTGGTGTGCTCGGTAATGGTCTCAACTGCCGCCGTCGTTCTCCGACCGGCACAGCAGATTCAAAAATTGCTCGACATCCAGAAGAACATCCTGAAAGTCGCCGGCATTTACGATAAGACCCTAAAGGTAGACTCACAGTTCAAAGTCGTCGAACCAGTTCTGATTGAACTCGCAGGAAAACGACCACGAATCACCGATCCTTCAGAAGAAGGCATCAACCTCAAAACGTACGACCCCAGGAAGGCGGCCAAGAAGGAGCATGACAGCGTCGAGGTCAATCCACCAGGATCCTTGCCTCAGATCGCCCGTCGCGAAATTTACACGATCGCTTATGAGATCAGAAAAGAAGACGGAAATCTCGATCAGGTGATCCTTCCCATTTACGGCAAGGGGCTGTGGTCAACACTTTACGGCTTCATCGCAGTTGACGCTGACGGGCAAACAATCCGCGGCATCACGTTCTACGAGCACGGTGAGACCCCGGGCCTCGGTGGCGAAGTTGACAACCCCGTCTGGAAAGCTGTCTGGACGGGCAAGAGTGCATTCGCGGCTTCGGACATCGCGGCTGCATCGTTTGATCATCTGCCCACACCAACCGTTAAGGTCGCCAAGGGCGAGGTTACAGCCAACACACCCCAAGCCGAGTTCAAAGTTGATGGGTTGAGTGGCGCAACGATCACCTCAAACGGTGTCACCTCTTTTGTCAGATACTGGCTTGGCCCCGACGCGTTCGGCTCATACCTGCAACAGATCCGTTCCGAACAGGCTGAATCCACCCCAACGTCCGCTGTGGCTGAGGGAGAGAACAATGGCTGAACCAACGACTAAAGACGTTCTGTTTGATCCAGTCGTGAAAAGCAACCCGATTGCCTTGCAGATTCTAGGAATCTGTTCCGCACTCGCAGTGACGACAAAACTGGAAACAGCACTGGCAATGTCGGTCGCCGTCGTCCTTGTGACTGGACTTGCGAGCGCTTCTGTTTCACTGATTCGAAACTACATTCCAAACAGCATTCGCATCATCGTTCAAATGACGATCATCGCGATGCTCGTCATTCTGGTTGACCAGTTCCTGAAGGCTTATTTCTACGGCATCAGCAAGCAGATGTCCGTCTTCGTCGGGCTGATCATCACGAACTGTATCGTGATGGGGCGTGCCGAAGCTTTCGCCATGAAGAACAGCCCTTCGATGAGTTTCTTTGACGGTGTCGGCAACGGTCTGGGATACAGCTTCATCCTGATTGTCGTCGCCACTTTCCGAGAACTGCTCGGCAAAGGCGAACTTCTTGGCAACAAGATTCTTGGCCCTGAAGGACTCGTCGCCGAAGGCTACGTTTCCAACGGACTGATGCTGCTTCCCCCGAGTGCTTTCTTCCTGATCGGCCTGATCATCTGGGCGATCCGGACCTTCAACAAAGATCAGGTCGAAGCCGCCTGATCACTCTGAACGTCAATCCAGGCAGCACACAATTTTCAAACGTCTCACTCATACCGTTTTGAGGACAATCAGGTGGAACACTATCTGAGCCTCTTTTTGAAAGCCTGCTTTGTCGAGAATCTGGCGCTCGCCTTCTTTCTCGGGATGTGCACCTTTCTGGCTGTTTCCAAGAACGTAAAAACAGCATTCATGCTTGGCATCGCCGTAATCGTCATTCAGGTGATTACCGTACCGATGAACAATCTGATCTTTCAGCACCTGCTGAAGGAAGGTGGGTTGAGCTGGTTATCGTCAAGCTTCAATGACGTTGATCTGACTTTCGTCGGACTGATCAGCTACATCGGAACGATCGCCGCTATGGTCCAGATCCTTGAAATGACGCTCGATCGCTACTTCCCTGCTCTCTACAACTCGCTCGGAATTTTCCTGCCTCTGATTACTGTAAACTGTGCCATCCTCGGCGGCACCCTGTTCATGGTCGAGCGTGACTACAACTTCCCGGAAAGTGTTGTGTTTGGTGTGGGGTCTGGCGTTGGCTGGGCCTTAGCAATCACAGCTCTCGCCGGAATTCGTGAGAAGATGAAATACAGCGACGTCCCTGAAGGCCTGCGTGGTCTGGGCATCACTTTTATTACGGTCGGATTAATGGCGATGGCCTTTATGGCCCTCGGTGGAATCCAACTCTGATTTCAAACAGCTTTCGTCCAGCACTATGAGTCGCCTGGCTCAACGCTTCGTTAGCTAACCTCTTATCAAAAAGTACGCAGACGAACGATGGAAATCTTTCTCGGCGTTTTCATGTTTACCGGAATTGTCCTGGCACTCGTCGTAGTGATCCTCCAGGCACGCAGTTTTCTCGTGCCCAGCGGCAATGTAAAAATCACAGTCAACGACCAGAAGACTTTGGAAGTTCCAGCCGGCGGAAAACTTCTTAACGCTCTTTCATCACAAGGTATTTTTGTCTCATCTGCCTGCGGCGGAGGCGGAACCTGCGCTCAGTGCAAAGTGAATGTCCTTGCAGGCGGCGGAGAAATCCTTGCTACCGAAGAAACTCACATCAATAAGAAGGATGCTCGCGAGGGCTGTCGCCTGTCCTGCCAGGTCGCCATTAAGCAGGACATGAAGATCGAAGTACCTCCGGAAGTCTTCGAGACGAAAAAGTGGCGTTGCAAAGTCAAATCGAACCGCAACGTTGCCACCTTCATTAAAGAATTCATACTTGAACTTCCTGAAGGCGCGCAGGTTGACTTCAGAGCTGGTGGCTATGTCCAAATCGAAGCCCCACCGCACGAAATTCACTACAAAGATTTCGACATTGAAAAGGAGTACCACGAAGATTGGGACCGCTTCAACATCTGGCAATACGTTTCAAAAGTTGAAGAACCGGTCGTGCGAGCCTACTCGATGGCGAACTACCCGGGTGAAAAGGGCATCATCATGCTCAACGTCCGCGTAGCATCGCCACCACCGCGGTCTCATGAAAACACGCCTCCAGGCAAAATGTCTTCGTACATCTTTAGCCTTAAACCAGGTGATGACGTGACGATCTCTGGCCCATACGGAGAATTCTTCAT
>JACLAC010012623.1_pt1 | contig 11333 bp, 10 predicted proteins | sample 8027881 | NCBI WGS metagenome assembly JACLAC01 (sample SAMN15725517, study PRJNA655200) | protist metagenome | isolation source: fluorescence activated cell sorting (FACS) single amplified genomes of... | place: Spain: Blaines Bay Microbial Observatory, Mediterranean Sea | collected 2016-01-19 | reverse complement strand
TGGAAGTTGCTGTAAAGACTGCGACGGAAACGTTGAAGTCGTTGATGAAACGTAGGGAGAATGAGAAGTTGGGTTTGAATGGTGATGTACGTACTGTAGTGTTTTCAGGCTCTCAATCTTCAATATATTTCATGTCGTCTCACTCGAGCACAGGTACATAGTAGTAGTAGTAATGGCAATTTTACTGGTGGATCGAGCACGGCAACAGAGGAGTGGCGTCAACGCCATCAAATATTAAATCGATATCGAAGTACACCTGTTACGACGCTGAGATCCACGGGTAGACATTTGTTTGGTAGTAGTAGTGCCTTTTCGGCTACGACCACGAGAACTGCGATAAGTAAATTGGGTCGATCGTCAATTTCAAGGAAATATTAGATTTTTTTTCAATCTAATAATAAAAATGCAAATTAATCGAAACTCTCCATTCCAAACGATGAAATCGGATGCGTGACGCGAAATCTCTCACCGTAGACGGATACTGTTCCGTCGTTCGAATCTTGGTAGTCTTTAGCAAGATCAATCAATGTGGGGACAATTTCGACATCATCACATTTCAATGGAACCTGGGATGCCGTGGCAGCATTTGTTACACCGACCATTTTGCTCGAGGCATGAACAACATCACTCTCCTCCGAAGACAGTAAGTTCTCACATAACTCTGAGACGTACTCTCCAATACCAGAACTTGCTGTGAGACCCGTACTTCTTATTCCCGCTACACGAACGTACGAAGATTCATCGTATTTTCGAATCAAATAATCGCGATGTTGTGTTGCAGGACGCAGACCACTGTAGGTGCCAAGTACCTGTGTTCGAGCGCGAAGCGCGAGTTAAGTATTTCGTAAGAATCGAATGTGCATCTGAGTCTTGATCTTCGTGTGATATAAGTGAGTGACGAGTGATATTCTCGTGATAACATAATATAAGTAAGGTGATGATAATTCTCGCGCTTCGCGCTCGAACTCTACGTACAGTCGCATCTTTCATCAAGGAAGGAACGACTTTCTCCGCATGCTTTCGAAGCATCTCGATCGTATCTTTATGTGTACTTCGATCTTCACGATCGGACTGTGGTTCAGCAGTTGGTCCTACCTGTTTATTTGGAGTGCGTTTGAGCGGTGAAGGGGATCGAGTGATTTTTTTACAACAACGCCGTACAATCAAGTTCCCATATATCGTTCGCCACACAATCACACCTTTTGTAAACTGAGTCGGTGTCGGTTCGATAACACAATGCAACGTTTTGTCCTCCTCCTCGGTCTCCTTCGTTTTCAACACAAGGAATTGTCCTTTCCTCGGGGTGATCTTGAATTCGTTCGACTCCATACCCAAAATCATGTCCTCCACGCAATCACCGTACCTGTGTGGAAGTTAGTTAGTGTTTGAGTGATTTGATGTATTGGAGAATACTACGTACAGACCCGCGCAATTTACCAAAACACGTGCACGACATGTTTCCGACGAATCGTTTGAAGTCGTTCTTCTTTCCGATGTTCTTCTCACGAAAAGTTCGTTCCGAGCAGAACGTCCGACCTGTCTCGCCTCACTTCTCTCCGTACCTATGGTCCAAAATCTATCGTTCTCGTTGTACTGCGCGTTCACGACTTGAGTGCTCATGAGAAATCGAGCACCCATTTTCTTTGCATTGTGAAAATATCCAATGTGTACCTGCGTGATTCGTTGGTTGTGTGAACTCCATGAGTGATTTGCACAAAATCTCGAAAGAAAACGTACGAGCCAGGGCTCTACCACAGCCTCTCGAGGACAGTACACAGCACCTTGTGCTCCACTTCCCAAATTCGGTTCCAACTCGTAAAGCTCCTCTTTTGACAACATCACCGCTTCCTCATCCCCAGCATCACGATTTTCCTCCAAAATCTCGGGAAGTTTCTTCAAATCCTCTTGTGTCCACGCCACAACGAGAGATCCACATTTACGAACATGCTCATAGCTAAGTCCAAAAGAACGATACAAAGAAGGATGTAATTGAATACTTCTGCGAAGAAGTTGTCGTTCCAACGATCCTTTCGGTGCGTCGTATCCCGTACATCCAATTCCTGAATTACCCGATGATGCAGCAGCACTCACGACATCCTCTCTCTCGAAACATATCACTTTCATTCCTTTCCATGCACAAAATCTAGCCACTGCGAGTCCGACCACCCCAGCACCAACAATAGCAACATCAAAGATCTCATCATCATCATTCTTCATATCAAAATTTGCTACAGTTTCCTTCGCTTTCGAAACTTTCTCGTCCGTTTCCCGATCCGAACGAGAACGTCCGCTTCCGATCGATCTTATCCAAACCGTTTCTCCTTCGTCCTTTCGACGACACAGCACGACAAATCGATCCATTCCGAACCATGCTGTTGCAAGACCTGTCGCAATCACAGCTGCACTTCGTCTCATCATCTTCTCTTTTTTACGTTTTTACGAAACTGTCGAAAATTTGAAAATCGAGTCTCATCAAGAGAGCTGCTGCGCTCTGCTGAAAAAAATGCTTCTTCGTCGTAGAGAGAGAGAGAGTCTGAACACATTGAGAACGTTAAAAATCATAATATCGATCAAAGAAAGAGAGGAAAATTGGGGAGATTTTGTGTGTGTTGTAGTAGTAGTAGTAGTACGACGACGAGTACGAACAAAAACATAGCTAATACGAAATGTGAGTCAACAGTTTCAAAACTTTCTTCTACTGCTGTAAAAGTGTCTCAAGACGATGTTGAGCAGAGTCATTGGAAGTGTAGTACGGAGAAGAAAATGGAGGGAAATCGAGAAAAGATGGATGGTGACGGATATCTTGAAAGAGTTTCAAAGTGGTCATGTGTCGTTGGAGGAAGCTGCGAATCGTATCGCAGAAAGACGAGCGAGCGAGACGATCGAGAAGGTGGGGTCGTCGGGATCGATACATGCGAGATTGGATTCTGAGAGGACGTCGAGAACAGGTGTACCGGAAGTCATATTTGGGGAGGGAAAGTCCATTCAGCAGATGGTGGATATATTTCGATCCTTAAGAGATTCAAATCAGAGCGGGAGCGGAGCTTTCGCGACGAGAGTGTCTAGCCGAGCGTTTTCAGAAATCGAAGAAACCGATGAGAGTTTGGCAACGGACTTGACATATTATTCGGATGCTCGAATCTGTGTGTTGAAATCGAAAAATAGTAATGAGGAAGAAAGGAAAGGAAAGATCGCAGTCGTGTGTGCGGGAACGTCCGACGTACCTGTATTCGAGGAAGCAGCTGTATCCTCGGAACTCTTGACGAAAGCACACGTGGAACGTGTTACAGATGTTGGTGTTGCGGGCATTCATCGTCTGTTCAGTGAGTTGCATCTAATTGAAGATGCCGATGTCGTGATTGTGTGTGCGGGTATGGACGGTGCATTACCTAGTGTGATTGGTGGCTTGGTGTCGTGTCCAGTGATTGCTGTACGTATTACGCTTTCGTTGTTCGATCTCTCATTTTCTCAAACTGTTATGACGACAAAACAGGTTCCCACAAGTGTTGGATACGGTGCTGCATGGTCCGGATTGGCTCCTCTTCTTACCATGCTGAACTCCTGTGCACCTGGTGTTGCAGTTATGAATATTGATAATGGGTTTGGTGCTGCAGCATTTGCGGCAAAGCTATTATCGCGTTAATATATAAAAAAAACATATATAGAATCAGAGCTTAGACCTCAGAAGCGGATGAAAAGCATACAGCGATTCGATTTTACCTCCAAGAGAAGGTAACTTCTGTCTAGATAGTCCGTGACCCCGAAATAACTCTTTGTCGTTTGTCTCATTCGCTGCCGCAATCGCTGTCTTTGCTGCAACTCGAAGCATATCACCATACAACCCTTTTCGATAGAAACGACTTCCCAGAAATGTTTCAAGCGGAATCCACTTTGCATTCGCAATTTCGGAGTCTTGAGGTCTCGGAACGGGAATAATGTCAGGATTCTCCAAGACGCACGCGGCAACACAATATATATCAGTAGTACCCTTGAAAGGTCCTCGATGGGTCTCACGCATCGTAGCGAGAGATCTGAATTTTACACGAACATTCGTTTCCTCCAATACTTCACGTACGACTGCATCGGCTACATCTTCATTCGCATCCACGAGACCTCCTGGAAGTTTCCAAAAATCCGAGAACGAGGATGTCGGCCCGGTGCGTTCCTGGACGCACAAAACTTCGTTGTTCTTGTTCAACACAAATCCACCCACTCCAATCTGATGATGAACGTATTCCGGAAACTTGTTCTCTCGATCTTTCGCAAGCCATTTCGTCATCACAATTCCTTCCTCACTGTTTGCATGATGAAAAGAGAATCCGTACCGTAACGCGATTTTTATCACGTCGACGTAACGTTCTCCGATCGTCAACCAAACCCCACATCGATTTTCCTTCTCCCAATTTCTCAAATTCTCTCTCAAATTCCTCTCGAACGAATTTACATCGTTGACCTTGGCATGAACGCCGTCATATCTATCGATTGAGAAATTCATTTTTGTGTCTTTGTTGTTGTTGTTGTACGAGACAGGAGTCTTCGAAGAACAACGGTTTCGTTATCAGATGCTGTGTTTGAGATACTGTAGCTGCTGCTGCTGCTAGCTGGTGGACTGTACGCGGAATGGAATTATATATGATAATAGGAAAGTTGAATATGGAGTGAGGACGGCACATTTTTAAGAAATAGCTTGATTAAGAAAGAGGATAAGCCTTTTTTTTTTGTGGGTTGTTGTTGTTGTATTAAAGATGATAGTCCTTCACGCCTCGAATTTGATTGGGCGTTCACATTTCGCGTTTTTCACTTTCAAAATCATCAAAAAATGATGAAATTGCAGCTTCTCATCTTATCCTTAATCTCAGCAACAGCGTGCGGAAAACGCACTGAGACTCACGTCTTCAATGTGAAAACTACTACTGAAGCTCAAGTCTTTAACGAACCTCATCTTCCGGACGGATTAAGATTGGCTCAAGGATTTGCAGGCTCCGAAGGTTTCGTCGTTTCCCTACCGCAACTCTTTTCAGCAAGAGTCAAAGCCTCGTTCGACAACACGATATGGAACAATTGGTACACGACATTAAGTGAGGAGAGTGTGGTATTCGATCAAAAACGTGGCAAAACTGTAGTTGTTTTGATTCATGGTGGAGGCATTCTGGATGCGGATCGAATCGATCGAATCTTCAGAACGTCGAACGGAATGACTCAGGACGGTGAAGGCAGAGGAGGAGCGCTTCTTTCACAAGATGAAGCTAGCAATATTGTGAAAGGAATACTTCCAGATGGGACGCAGATCAAGATGTATGATTACAATGATTACATCAATGAAACTCACGTCCCGTCTCGTCATGGTATTATTCTCGATTTCGACGTCGCGAGAGAAAGCCTCGATGGATACACAGAATATTCGATCTTAAAGAAGGATCCGCTTTTCATCGCTCGTGCTGGTGGAGTGAATGCTGCTGCACAGTATCTCGACAAGTTGAGCTCGAGAAATGTCAACACGACAAGAATGGGAAACTGGCATCCTTTCAATCGTATCGACTCGTCCATTCCTCAGACACGAATCACATTCATGTCAGGAAATTTAGGGGGTGTCGGAAGTAACGGAGGAAACTCAAATCCGTATCAAGGCTACAACAGTGACTACGGTATAGGAGGTGATGCAAACATCAACAATAGAGGACGTTTCATCGGTGTGTCGAAGTCTTCTGAATCGATTCGAAATCTACCGTTTACGACACTTGATTCATCATCATCCAACATTCGCCTTGAAGCCTCAGAGGTTTTCGAGGCGTCACTTCCGACTGCCATGATGAGAGCAAAGTGGAGTTGCATCTCTGCATTCGGAAACGACTTTGAGTTGGACGAAACACCCACCAATGGAAGAGTTGCCTCTGTGCCCGAGATCGTTCGCGCTCGTGTATCTGCGAATTTTGAGAACGACATTTGGACAAAACGATACGCCACGTACAGTGATCAAAGTATTTGTCGTCTTTCCTCCGGTAAACACGTTGTCATTACGATTCATGGTGGTGGTATCTTGTCCAGTCCTGAACGAATTTTGAAGAGTTTTCGAATGGATCGTGAGAGTCTCACGGGTCAGTACGCGTCGATTTTGAGTGAGAGTGAGTGTGAGTTGCTTTTGGAGAATCACACGCTTCCCGACGGAACACATTTGAGCACGATGTATGAGTCTTACGATGCCTTTGCGAATGCCTCTTCACCTCATCCCGATCGTTTCGGTGTGATTGTGGATTTCGACACGGTAAAGTCTTCGATGCGTGGTTACGTCAATGTGAACGATCTGAAGGACGATCCTTGGTTTCACGTGAGCATTGGATCCGTCGAGCTTGCGAGAAAATATTTGGACAAGATCGCGACACACTCTTCTACTGTACGTATTGTTGTTTTACTCTTTATATATCACTCGGATACATCATCACACGACTACTGTAAACAGGTCGGAAACTGGCCACCTTTTGAGGAAATATTTTGGAACGTACGTCAGAGTCGAATACTTTTTCTCGACACAGACGGTGGAATCCTCGGAACGAACGGCATGATCAATGAAGCTCGATTCGTATCACTTGCCCCAACGAATGTTTCTTCAAGCCTTGCAGGATTATCGTTTTAAACGACGTTTTTGAGTAGTGTATTTCGTTGGACTACTACTATTCTTAATAAACCTACTTGTACTACCACTCAAATTATTACCAAATCAACAACTATTCAAAAAATCAACCTCATTTTGAAGCTGCTCACAGCGATAATGAGCGCGAATCATCGGAACATTTGTATGAGATGGATAGTAGGAACGAATCATGTCTTTGGGACTGATGTTAAGATTGATACTCATGTGTTCATGATACAGAGGTCCGAGCCACTCCGCTTTGACACGATCGGGATAGCCAGACTGTATCACACTGTTACGGCAGATCTCACATACGTCGGGGACACTGAGATTCCAGACTTGTCTAGCCACTGCGTATTCCTCAAGAAGCGGATCGTCGCTCATGTGAAACAGTAACGGATCGTCCGTGGAGAGTGAGACGTTGAGACCACGTTTGAAGAATTTGAAAAACGGACTGTCGGCGAAACGGAGAAAAAGAAAGTTGTTTGAGATTGGAGACACCGCGATTCCGATCTGATCGATGTAGTAAAGATATTGCAACGCAGGTTGATCGCCGAGACGAATACCGTGATTCACTCCTTGACTCAAAAGATAAGACACAGCAAGATGCAGCACGTTTCCTGCCTCTCCACAGTGCGGTCGAAGCTCGAACGTGTTCATTCCTCTGCTCTCTCGAAGTCGATTCAGGACGACCATGTTGGCATAGAAGTAGTAGAGTTGGTATGCGTACCTGTTCATGTTTTGTTGAGTGTGGGGCGTTGGTGTTCGGAGTGATGAAAACATTACGTACGAAGGCGAATCCAGACTCGTCCAATCAGACGGTTTCACATCATACTCAAAATCTTGAGATTCGTTAATACTCTCATCATCGACACTGTCAAAACCGGAAATCTCTGTGAGAAGACGCGCGAGTTCGGGATGCTTCTCGGGTTTAAGCGTTGCAGCAAAAATAGGCTCGAAAAAGTTGTCCAGAATGTCCTGAAATGATTTGACCTTTCCAATCTTGCGAAATATTCGATAGATTCGAGGTACTTGTACCATCCATCGATTCTCCTTGGTAAACAGACTGTATCGACATGTCCACTTGGCAAGATTATGCCACTGGTCGGGATCGCTTCCGTATCTGCAATGTGTTGAAGTGTTTTATAGACGTTCACGGAGGTTTTCAAGTGCATTACGTACACACTGACACGATACTCACTGCAGGACTTGCCAGCACGAGCATTCTTCAAATGACGAAGTACCTGGTTGGTAAGTTCAGCAAAGTATCGTCCTCCCATCGAGTTCTCTGATTTCAGAAACAGCTTTCGAAGTTGTGAGTTTCCGCAAGGATTGTACCTGTGTTCGAGGGTTGATTCCAACATTCGAGAATTCATGAGTGAACACTACGTACTTTGCGTTGAAATGATCGAATCGATTGAATATCGTATTGTCCGCAGTCACATCGATGCTGTCGACATTCAGACGTGAGGGTTCGAAATTGATTTCCTTGGCCACGTCGTTCAATGTAAGATTTTTCGATGCATCCACAATATCCGTGCCGTCATTCTCAAACTTTTCCTTGATAAATTCCGTGAAACGTTTTGCGCTGAACGCAGCAGCCAAATGAACATGTGTATCGACCTTGTTAATCGTGTAGAAATCCAATCCGTTCGATTTATTCCACTCCTCCTCTAAATGTCCGTTCAGCTCTTTATGCATTTCAAACTTTTTCTGCAACAGCTCGATTCGTTTATGAGATAAGGTTCGAACGGGTCCGTTCGTCACGATGTCAATCAATTTTCCGTAGTCTTTGTGGAACTCGTTGACATCGTACGGTGCTTCGATACCCTCCACTTTCATGATCCCGTCCTCTCCCATTTTGTATTTTGGTACTTTGGAGTCCTTTGTCAATTTCATGGAGACCAGATCGTCGATCTTGGAGCTCATTCGACGTTTCCAATCCGGAACCTTCTTACGATACAACCATTTTCTTCTCAACGTTCTCGCTTGACGTATCAGACCGATCGCCTCTTTCGTCTCTGTCGTTTTGAAATCGGAAAACGTCGGACACTTTAGCTCGATGCGAAGGAAGTCACGACCTGTGGTTGGATGATTGGATGTAAAAATGTGAATGAATTGATTGAGAGAGAGAGAGAGAGCTTACCTCTCAGGATACGTTTCTGGTCGTTACAATCCAAATGAGCGTTCTTCTCCTCGTGTTCCAAGAACTTCCTCGAAATCGTCTTGTTTCGTGTGAGATGAGGTATGGGAGGTATGTAACCCGCATCCTCACTATGATGAGGAGAATTCTGTGGAGCCTTCGGTTCAGGTCTTGACGATCTTCTATCCATTTTTTCAATCAGTAACTTTTTCTCTTTTTTTGTGCAGCTGTGAGATGATTTTTTAGTGTGTTGTGATTTTTTATCAAATCTATCCCTCTCCCTCTCTCTCTCTTTCTGTCTTTGAGAAAAACACAAAACATTAATAATAAATAAAGCTCAATTCTTCTTTCTGTTCCTTCCTCTCTCTCTCTCTCTTCTCTTCTCACACCACCACACACACTCAAAATCACTGCAATTTTAGACACATTTCATAGATAATTCAACCGAATTCTGAATCAACGTCAATCATTGCACACTGAAAATCCTCAGAGAGAGGCACAGTATACGATTGAATAAAAATCGAAAATTTTTGGTCATCGGTCGATCTTCATAACACATCCTCCATCTCCATCTCTCAAATAAAATTATGTTAACGAGAAAATCCAGTAAAGTCGGAGGGGTGGTCGGCGTGTTCGGAAATTTCTTCGGTTCGTTCAGTCCTCGCGCGTCGTCGCAGGACAAGAGTAACGAGGAAAAGAATACCAGTTCGGGAGGAGGTCTGAGTAGTGTATGGAATCGATTTCGGGGAAGTAGTGAGTCATCGACGAGTACAAAAAATGAACGTATTTTGAGTAACATGTCCGTAAGCGAGACCAAGGAGCATTTTCGACGTCTCGTTACTGAGAAAGTGTTCTCATGCGTGTCCCCCATTCTGACGAGCATGCTGTATCACAAATGCAATCAAGGAATATTCAACCAACCCGTAGATCCTGTGCGTTTGAATATTCCGACATATACTCGTGCTATTAAGAATCCTATGGACCTGGGTACGGTGAGACAGAAGCTCGACGCGGGAGAGTACGAGAACATCGACGATTTCGCGGACGACGTGAGATTGACGTTCAAGAATGCCATCAAGTTCAACCCCGAGAAACATCCTGTTCACACAAAGGCAAAGATGTTGCTACAATGTTTTGAGGATGTGTACCTTAAAGCCAAGACGAAATTTATTCAGACTCAGAAACAGATGCGATTGCATTCTTGCGAGTTGTGTTATGGAGGTAAGGTTTGCAATTACTGTCTTCGAAAATGTGAACCACTGGATGCTCCGGTAATATTGTGTGATCTGTGTCATGGTCGTATTCCGCATCGTTCCTATTACTATCGTGTAAATGGATGTACGCAGAGTTGGTGTGCGAAATGTTTTGTGAAGTCCGGTGCTTCGCGTAGAGTGTACGTGATGTTCGAGCGTGGAGTTCGAGAATATCACCTTCTCATATTATCACGAGAATGTCAATTGTATCACTCATTTACATCACAAGAAAATCTCTCGAAATGCAACGCTCAAATGCACACTCAAATGGTACGAAAACTCGAATACCAACGCTCGAACACAGGTACAAATGGTTCGAGACCACGGAGGAGAACGAGACGAACAGTGCGGAGATTCAACAGAACGGATCAGAATCCAAGACCGATCCGCAATCACCTCGATCCAAGGCGTTAAAGTCAATGAAGAGTAGCCCAGAGAGTTGTGAGTGTTACAACGGTGTTGTGTGTTCTGAACCGTGGGTACAATGCTCCGTGTGCGAATCCCATTTTCATCAGGCGTGTGCGCTGCACGATCCTTGGCACAACTCCAATTCGGCGTTCGTGTGCATGACATGTCGTACTTCGAAACGAGAGGAAGACGAGGAAGAGGATATTATGGAAAGCGCTGACGAGGAGGATCACGATGAGGATCATGATGGTGAGGAACGTATGCCGAACGCGAAGGATCTTCCGTGCTCGGCACTTTCGGATTACATTGAGGAGAGAATATGTATGGTCATTCATGAGGAGTATTTAAGTCGTGGTGATACTTCGGAAACAGCAGCACACGTTTCCACGAAATTCACATTTCGCGAAGTCTCACGTCTGGATCGAACCATGAACATCACGGAGGAGGCTCGAAATGCGATACGTCTCGTGGCACCACATTTTGGTCACGATGCGTACTCCTCCAAAATTGAGTACGAATCTCGTGTGTTTGCACTTTTCGAGAAGATCGATGGTGTGGATGTTCTCATATACGTTCTGTATATTTCAGAGTTTGGTGAGGACGCGTGTGAAGCGAATCGAAACACCGCGTACATTTCATATCTGGACTCCATCAATTACATGCGACCCAGATTTCTGCGCACGCCAATCTATCACACGATCCTGTCCGGATATCTCGCAGACGCGAAACAGCGTGATTTTCACAGTGTTCACATTTGGGCATGTCCACCATCTCGAGGTGCAGATTACATATTTCATCGTCATCCGAAAGGACAGCGAACACCAGGATGGGAACGATTGAGATTGTGGTACAACAAGATGTTGGTACATGGTGTTCGAGCGCGAAGCGCGAGAATTCAAAT
>JACLAC010002754.1_pt1 | contig 11333 bp, 4 predicted proteins | sample 8027881 | NCBI WGS metagenome assembly JACLAC01 (sample SAMN15725517, study PRJNA655200) | protist metagenome | isolation source: fluorescence activated cell sorting (FACS) single amplified genomes of... | place: Spain: Blaines Bay Microbial Observatory, Mediterranean Sea | collected 2016-01-19 | reverse complement strand
TAAATTCATTTTGTTCGAAAACAAATAATTGTCACTTATTATTCGACTTAAATGCGCTTATTGGTAGAAAAAACGGTACATGTCCAATGGGAACAAATTGTCATATACAAGATGCATCGAAGAAACATCCATGTTGTACAAATTGGACAGGTAGTTGGGATCAGGAAAATGCTGAACAATTATTTCGTTATACATATACACATTATAAAGACAATGTTTATGGTTTTGAATTTGGTAATGAATTAGTTGGTCCAAGTGGAATCGAAGCAACACTATCAGTGGAACAATATGTTGAAGATTTTTGCAATTTATATAAATTAATTAATACTATATGGACAAATAATGATGATGATGATAGTGGTGGCAGCAAACCAAAATTAATCACGCCAGATACGGCATTTGAAGCAGAATGGTACAGTAATTTCATTAAACTAACAAATGAAAAGGAATGTTATCCAGATATTATCACTTGGCATCAATATTTATTAGGTGCAGGTGTTGATCCGAAAGTTAGTGAACGTGCTATGTCACCAAATACATTAAATAAACAAATTGAAAATGGTATGAAAGTAAATGAAACTATCATGCAAAATGTCAATGTAGCAAAAAATATCCCAGAGATATGGATTGGTGAAGCAGGTGGTGCATATAATAGTGGTAGGCATTTAGTCACAGATGCATTTATGAGTTCATTTTGGTATTTAGATGGTTTTGGTATTTTGTCTGAATACAACCATCAATCCTTTTGTCGACAAACATTGATTGGTGGGAACTATGGTTTATTAAACACAACTACATTTGAACCAAATCCAGATTATTATGCATTATTATTATGGCAACGTTTAATGGGGAAACAAGTTTTTCATGTAGATGTTGTTAATATTGTTGGTAAATCTATGGAGCCATCATATTTAAGAGCATATGCACATTGTACAAATATTGCAAATATGAACATAGATGATCATGTAATTGGATCTCAAACACCTGGATTAACAATTTTATTAATTAATTTATCGAATGAGACGGAATATATTGTAAATATAACTGAATATATTTACAATGAACGTGTGGAATATGTTATGAATTCCATTGATTTACATTCACAATTTGTCTATTTAAATGGTCAAATGTTGAATACAGATAGTAATGGTAAAATACCAAATATGAATGGTAAAATTGTGAAACCATTGTTGTTAGACGAAGAAACAATGATATATGATGACGATGATGAAGAACATAGAAAGTTGAACAACAATAGGAATAGCAATGATGATTTTATTCATTTAATGCCTTTAACATATGGATTTTTCACCTTTCCAACAAGTAAAATTGATTTTTGTCAAACATGAAAAATATGGAAATTGTGTATACATATATATATATCAGATTATCAGAGTATGTATATATATAGATAGATACAGGGAAACATACGCACATCATCCACCGATAATCCTTGTAGACGATGTGAGCTAATGGCTAATGGTTTGTTTGTCCCCTGAATGTTCCTTGTTGGGCCTGCCCAGCCTTGTGGAGAGTGGGTTCTTAAAATATATTTCTATAATTATATAATATCATTGTTATATATGTTGTTGTATTATTTAAAATAATATGTATGTATTGTATATCGTCTAACCCTGTGTGGTATATTAATATAAATAGTGCTCTGAAGGTATACTGTGGTGGTGAAAAACATCATCCTTCCCCATTTGAAAATCAACCGTGGAGGAATTATAATACCCAAGACAGAGAAGAAACAAGGAAAGGAAGAAGTGTTATTACCTATATATATATATATGTATATGTATTGAGAGTTTTTATTACGAATATAGATAATATTTTTTTTTAGGAAACATTAAATTAAAATCATCATTGTGGTTTATATAAATAATTTATAAAACAAATTTCAACGCAAGCAAATTGGTTAAATTTCGATCTATATACTATGTCGACAATAACAACAACAGCAACGACGACGACGAAATATTTTTGTCAACGGCCAATACACGATGGCACAGACTGCCTTGTATTAGATGGGGCAATGGGAACAACATTAGCACAAGCTGGTTTAAGTGAAAGTGAAGCATGGACAGCAGGTTGGAGACTAAATGAACCAAAATTACGGTTAGCAACAAAAACAGCACATATGAATTTTTTAAATGCAGGATGTGATATATTAACAGCAAATACATACCGTGTATATCCAGAATCTGTTAATTTATTTCTTGAAAGCAATGGCAAAAGTTCAAAAGGTTCGGAATATGATTATGCTGGGCATATAACCAAATGGACATGTGCAGGATTTGATTTAGCCAGTGAGTGTGTTGATGAATATATGGCATCAGGAAATAATAATACAAATAATAAAAAGAAAAAAAAACCTATCATTGCTGTAAGTATAGGTACATTTGGAATTACTATTCCAGGCAGAACAGAAACGGCAAATAGGATTTATGATGAATCAATGGCAGATGTATATAACAAAAAAGGATTTGGCCACACATTGCCTGAAATTGAACATTACTTTGATATGCGTCTATCAAATGAAATTCTATCACATGTAAGAAATTATTGTGGAGAAAATAATGATTCCATTGCATTTGCATTTGAAACATGTGGTGATTTACTTGAATGCCAAGCAATTTGTAATGTGATTGAACGGAAATCGTCTTTAATGAAAAATATTGATTGTTGGATTACATTTACATGTAGCACTGCAGAAACGGTGGATAGTGGGGATACATTAAAATCATGCATTGAAGTTATTTGCCAATGTCCACATATCAAAGCATTGGGAGTAAATTGTACCGAACCAGAATTTATTTTACCATTGTTAAAAGTAATTAATACAACATTAAAGGAAAATAATGCAAGTGATCGTGTAATTGTTGTTTATCCAAATTCAGGGGAACGATATATTGCAAGAACATTAACAAATGAGGAACATGAACATTGGAAAAATGATGGTGCCCAAAAGATACATGTTCATGATGATGATTCATTTGAAACAGCTGCATTACAATGGATACAAAATGGTGCAAATATTGTTGGTGGATGTTGTCGGATAACACACAATGATATTGAAAAATTAGTAAAGAAAGTTCATGGTGGTGCAAGTATGTAAATGTTACGTATATATTTGGTACGGTACGAAGTATATGTATTTGTACGTGTCGTACGATATTGTACAAATATGTATACGAATATAAAAGACAAAGATGGGCGTATCAGCTGTGTGCAGTATATTCGTGATATAAAATATTTAAAAAATACGCCCAGTGTGGAGTGCATAGTGTAATAGTGTTATAAATTAAAATATGAGCGTCGGTGCATTACACACATTTACACAAAAACTTTAATTTTTTTACTCTCTCTCTTTCACTCTCTCTCTGATCTTTCTGCGGGATCTCTCTTGAGATCTTATAATGTACGAACCGTGTGTACACACAATTTTATTTGGTCTTTCTTGCCCCCTTTCACTCTGTGATAATACCACTCTTACTAAGTGATCTTAATATTAAATCGATTCCACGTTGATTTTGTTCCATGGATTCTTTTAACATATTTTGCGTCTTTTTAATTTCAGATAATTTATCATTGATATGATGTGCGACTTTTTTCTTTGCTCTCTTTCCTTTTTTAACTAATTTATTCATTATTTTAATTTCTGTTGGAGCTGATAGTAATAAATGATTTGCATCTTTCTTCTTCTTCTCGTCTGTATTATTAACCTCATCCTTCGCAACAATTGGTGGCAATGGTGGTAATGTTAATTTTGGTTTGATACCATCATTACCTAATTCTTTTTCTTCATCGCCATTACTATTAGTATCAACAGCAGGATCATCTACGATAACGTTACTATTTACATTCATTGTTGTTGTCGCATGAATGGCTGAATCATCATCAATATGTATAGGCTCTTTATTTGTTCTTCTACGTTTTAATTTGAATGATCTTTTTTTCTTCATGTGCTTTCTGCTATTAATAATACTATTATCCTTCTTCTTTGAAATAAGTTGTTGTTGCGATTTATGTATTTGATTTAATTTAGCAACTGCATCTTTTAAATCGGTTACCCCATCTGTATCTTGACTGACAGAAAAGCGCCTAATTTTACGATTTTTTTTATTTATACCTTTATAAGAATCTAGTCGAGCCATCATTACTTTTTCTGTCTCGTCAAATGCATGTTGATGATCAGTTTTAACGCTATCATAATCTTCTTTTGATATAACGGCAAAATTACAAAATGATTGTGCTCTAACCGTTGCTGATCTTGGTACCCTTGTTACTAATGAAACTTCCCCAAAATAATCACCAGCTTTTAAGACTCGTACTGGTTTGTTTTTCTTTCTTATTAAGACATGGCAAGTACCTTTAATGATCATGTATAAACGTGAGTCAAATTCACCTTCTCGAATAACAAAATCACCAGGCATGTATATCTCTACTACTAAGCAATCAATTAAATACCTTGAGATGTGACTATCAAGTTTTGCAAATAACTTTACATTGCGTATTAAATTTGTATGGCAATGCAATTTCACCTCTGCTGATAATGGTTTAGATAATTGATCTGAAAATATTCTTAATTTATTTGTCTCAAAACTTCCAAAAACATTGTAAACATATTCATGGTATCGTATGACCCTGGATCTTAAATCTTCTGGTAATTGTAAATACCTCATAGTGCGTACAGTATCTTTCATTTTCTCTAAATACATCATACGTTCTTTACTATAACTTGCAATAATATTTCCAACTTGACCAAATAAACCAGCAATCATACATACACCTAGGAAGGAAATGATATATAGAAATATATATTGACGTGGCGTATGGCCTTCCATGTTTTCTCCTATAACTATCATAAGAGTTTCGTAAGCAAATTTGAAATATAATGCTAATTTCATATCAAATACCATCGCCATAGGACCTTCGACTACGTTTTCAACACCTTCAGGTAAAATGGCACTTTCATAATTTTGTGCTTGATAAAATTCAGCATGATTAATTGCTTGAATCCGTTCTATCTCATCGGATGGATGCATGTAGTACCAGAAACATGTAGTCCAATGCAAGAAACCCATAATAAGAATGATAGAGTTAAATAAATTATGCAAAAAGCCAATTGCCCCAGAAGCTCTCATTTCCGTTTCCAATAAGAAATTCGATTCAATGCTTTTATAGGCATAATATCTAGCAGCTACTTGAACAAATCGCCATATAAGTAGAAACATTGATTCACCATGCATCATAGCAAATATTGATAATGGAACAATTGCAAATACTGTAAATATAAAATCAATTTTATATATATTGTTCAATGCAATTCTATGTGGCAATACTTCCCATACCCCATCATCTTGTCTGATAAATGGCGTATAGAAACGACTGATGAAATTTAAAATAAATATGACATCAGCAATTAATTCAAACGCCATCATCACTGGTGGCCGAGATGAAAACGAATATGTCCTAGGTTCATAATATACAAAAAACAATTCAAATGGTAAAATAAATGCAATGTATAGCATGCATAACGATTGCAAGAAATTCAACCCTTTACGTATCCAACTATTTGGATCTATCACACGTTTTGGACTACATAATATACGAATAGGATTGTATTTATGTAATAATGAATGTTGTTCTTTGTGATGATGATGGGACAATGATAATTTACGCTCAGCTTCAATTAATCCTTTTTCTATAATATCTTCTTCATGATCACGAATGTTAAAGCGATGTAATAATGCTATATGCTGTAGCAATTTTTTTTGTCTATTCATTCGTTTTGTTTTCGAATGTCGTCGTAATCGTTGTAAAAATAAACCTTTTTTACTTGCACGTTTAATTTTATTCATTAACTTGGCAGATATTTGAGGCATTTGATCAATGCTTTCACTTAATGTTTGTGATAAGCGTTGATGCATTGAACGATTTGTACCAGATGAACTTTTATGTTGCAAGATATCTTCATCAACATTAGCATTAATATTATTTTCTTCTTCTGGAATTATCGTATTTGGAGGATGAGGTATGGAATTTTCATTTCCATTTTCTGTAATATTTTTTTTTGTTGACTCATTATTTGTTTCCTCTACATCTCTTCCAATCATCGTTTTGTCATTCCCATTGTCATGATTATTATTATCAATTGGATATATACGTTTATTATTATTATTATTCTTTTTCATCATGTATAATAATAATCAAACGTATTGTATCACTATATATATATGTGTATATATGTGTATATGAAATACTAAATTACTGTTTTATGATATAACTTGGATGATAGAAATGTTTTGTTTCTGTTATTAATAATAGACGTACAGACAATATAAATAGAATTAAACTAAGGCTAATAAACCAATGAATGTTTTGTTTCTGTTATATTAATAAGAGACGTACAGACAATATAAATATATAATTAAACCACGAATGAATGTTAATATATGACTATATATATTGATGCTATACTATATAGATCTATAAATCACACTCTGACTATGTACAAATGTACGGGGATAAATTGATTTACAATGCCAAGCCGGTCCAATCAATGTACATCTATCACATCTATCACATCTATCATCAAATGCACATGTGTATACTTATATATAGTAAAACCCGCAGTATAGATGTGTCAGTTGGTGATTTCTGTAACTACTTCTCTCGTCTCTCGCTGTACTATCCCTATCCTCTTAACGTAAAATTGACTTATATAAGTCAATTAAGGTGATGAAATTTTAAAAAAATATTTAAACCACTTTTTATTATTCAAATTTCAAATATAAACACTCTAAACATATCTCCACATACTGACGTTTCCATATATATACATATCAAAACATATATATACATATTGGCGAAGATATAGACGTGTACATTAGTGCGTTTCCACATTATTTTCCCGGTGACGGGACGACGGTTGTCCATTGTATTTCCTTGTTATTTAAAAAATAGTGTACGAGCGAAGCGAGTACAAGATTTCGTTATTTTCCCTCCATTTTTAGTGAATACCAACGTGATTTTCGGTTTCTACATACCCGTTTTAGTCAAGAAATATATTATGATATTAAGAAGTCGAACGCAAGCAGAGCGTTTAGCTACAGATGAAGAAATTCTTCTTGCTGAAACTCGCAATAATCCAAATAATATAACGGCTAGTGTCGCCAATAATACAGATACCAGCAATGATAATAATAGCAATCAAAGCAGTAATAGTAGTTTAAATAATAATAATATTACTGCTGTTGATTCAGAGGAGGCGCCACTAGAACATATTGTAGAAACAGTAACAACTAATGGTGGTGTATTTGAAGACACCAACGACGATGGTACACCAGCGGCACCGCCAACAACAGACCCAGACGATGCAGTTGATCCAAATGATGCAGAAGAAGGACAGGCACCAAATCTACCAGATAGATGTACTGGTGAAAACGGTTGTAATGGTTGGGGTCATAAATCAAAACGGTCTCACTCCTGCCCACTTCATAGTAATAGAGGAAGGTATGAGGCTAAAATGAACCAGTTATTACAACAAGGCCTTATAGATCATATACATCCATATGGATCTAAATATCCTGAAAATCTACCACCACCATTTATAACAAACATTAATGGTGCACCAAAGCATGTTTTATTTAAAAACAAAGATTGGGAAGATCTAGAGTGGGTGCGTCGAAATAATTACAAGTCACCAGATTGTGATCTGCCAAACAAAGAAAAGGCAAAAGCCCATATAAACCCAGAATTAAAACAACATTTAAAATTATCACATAAGACAAAACCAGTTGAATTATATGATTTATATGCTGGTAAAGAAGGTGATGTTAACATCACTGAATGTATTCAAATTTGGACAGCAAAGTACTGCCAAAAACATAATTATGGCACTGCAACAGGTCCATATAGCCAAAATATGTGGAAATTATACCATACAAACGCTTCAAATGAATACAAATCCCCAGGTCCATCTGTTAAACAAATTGAAGCATTGGAGGGACTTATGCTTTTTAATGGTTGTTATCCACATCCATCACTGCGTTCATATTTTAAAGGTGATTCCTTGGGTGTTATTGATGATATAGTAAATTGTTTTGGTGGTAAAACAGGCTACTTGATTGTAGAACAAATGATTAAAGTTTTACGATTTAACGATGGTGATCGTGAAAGAGATCAAAACGGCGAATTTAAAAATGACGGTTTGCACTTATGTCGTCCTATTTTAATGGCATTACTTATGGGCTGCCGGACCATTATAATTGGTGGATGTAAATTATCCCTGGATGAAATTGATATTGGATTTCAGGGATCATTTAATTATGGTAAAGTGCGGATAAAATATAAACGTGAAGGTGATGGAGTCCTTGTAGAAGCTATATGCGATGCTGTAACAGGCGCGTTACTGACATTTAAATTTCGTTGTGATGACATGAAGAATTTACCAGATACTATTGATGATTTATCGCCGCTACATAATCGTTGTATTTATTTGATGGATCAATTACATTTATCTGGAGTTTGGAGAGAATATTATTGCGATAATTTGTTCACCACTGTCAAGTTTGCATTTTATGCTGCATTACGTACAAAGTCAAAAATTGGTGCTGGTATTGTTAGAGATGGAAGATTTGCACAAGAGGTTGTTGATGAAGTTGGTCAAGCATTGCCAAAAAATTCAGCTGAGCATAAGGCCAAAAAGGCACGTCAAGAATTTAGTGGGCGTTCATTCGGTCTAAAATTGCATGATGGTGTTACCAAGTTTGGTCTAATAGCTGTTTGTGTTTATGACTCTAAACCTGTGAAGATATTCTCATCTTCTTCAGATGGTGTTTCAATGATAAATAAAATCCGTAAGATAGCCGAGAAGAGAGATGATGGAACATACACAGGAAACTTTGTTGACCTTGCATACATCCGCTTATCACTGATTGATGAGTACAATTTCTATATGGGTGGTGTTGATTTACAAGATCGTTTACGTTGGTATTACCGTGTAAATGGCAAACACATGTGGCGTAGCAGAAAATGGACATGGACATTGTACCTGTGGGTAATTGAAACCAGGTGTGTAAATGCATGGATTGCATATAAACTTCTGGTTGATGAGGATATAGCTGAGTATAATGGGTGGATTGATGCTCGGCATGAACTTTTGATTGAAAAAGAGGCAACTCGTCGTTTGAGAAATGGAGAAACTCGGCGAACTGATGGCATGTTAAGAGTTTTAGCACGAAAGGAAATTTATCATTCAAAAGGCCTGTGCCCAACACACATTACCCATCTTGAGTTTCAGATGTCCGTTGCAAGGTCAAAACTTGGATTTAAACAAGAGGTTGAACGATTTAGGAAAAAGCGTGTTGGGGAACGTGGTCCAGGTAAAAATAACAATAATTCAACTTCTTTCTCAAGCCCAGCAGTACAAAAGCAAAAAGAAGGTAATGAAAAGCGACGTAAGTTGATGAATGGTAAATATTCATCTCCAGATAGTGCAGGCAGCTCTTCTAAACATAACCAACATTCTTATCCTAAAAAATCGCTGCCAAAAAATGCACGGAACAAAGGATTGGAAAAAGTGCACCCATTTGCAAAACGTGGTGTTCAATTTCATGGAATGAACTTTATTCGGAGTGAAGGATCAAATTATGCACATAACCAATGCCAAATTTGTGCAATTCAAGGGCCAACATTTAAAGGCAGATTGTATCGTAATGGAAAGAAGACTGTGCCGCGTGCAAGCTATCGTTGCCTTGCTTCTGGTTGTTATTCAAACTACTGTTCAACAGAATGTTTCAATTTGTATCACTATAATGATGAATGCCCTAGTGATTTATCACAATATATCCAGTCATTATAGATCGGAAGTAGATCAACGAAGAACGCCTGGTGCGGGAGGGCCAGGGCCGCAAGGCCCGCCCGAATCAGAAAACTACTATTAGGCCCCTGGTTCTATCCAATCCCATCTGCAACTTCAATTCCATACAAAGTGCTGGAAGTATCTCTCTTCAGTTTCTTTGTTTGATGTGTTTTTTTTTGAGATTTTCTTTGTGTTTTTCAAGTTTTTTGGTATGAAAATGTAAAATCCTTAAAATAGTATGAAAATAACATTAGTTTTTTTAAATTTACAAGGAGAATCACACAACTCAACAAAATTTTATAAAATTTATAACTTTTATTTTTTAATGCTATTTACCTGCTACAAATTGACTTATATAAGTCAATTTAGAAATTACATTAAGAGGATACTATAAGTATTCGATAGGGTTTTCATAAATGGCCAAATAATGGGCACGAGATAGCATGACACAGCACTCACTATAATTTGCTAGCACATACACACCATTAGTAATGCTATTCCATGCTAAGTTCAAAATTGGCCGGAGCGGGCACACAGAATGGGCTATAAAATACATCAATAAATTATATCGATACACTATTGGAAAATGGGTCTCACTATTTCCAGTAGCATGACATAGCATTACATCGTATTATATAGGTAATCAATAGTAATTAGTCTACATAAAGTACAAGTGCCCATTCGAATAATCTATAGGTCAGCTGATGTGATATAAATTTGATGGTTAAAATCCTGATATAATATATATATGCATAGACTTTTTCAAAAGGACCAAATGCATTATAGTGCATTAGTTTTTAAATATAAAATTGTGCGTGATGGTTAAAATCTAAGTTATATTAGTTTTTATTAAATATAATAATTGTGCGTGATGGTTCAAAATCTAAGTTATATGCATCATTATAATAATTTTACACTTCCTGTGCTAAGTAAAATAATGCTCAAATACTTAATTGCAAGAATAATATTATTCTATCCTACTAAATAGTAAAAGCTCTAATGCACCCTCTGCATTTCAGTTTTTAATATGATATTAGTATGATATTAAACTTTAAAGTAAAATATTAATATTTCAGTGTATTTTAACTTTTATTCAGGCTTGCAAACTGGTCAAAAATATAGTCTGTCATATTCCGAGCTCTTTACAGCTGTGCTCAGGATACTTTTACTAAATTGATTACCCCCACTGTCCCACCCACACCGACACACATTGACACACTTCATTAAAGCATCATTCCCATTAAATTCCTTAAATCACCATCTGCAATAAAATATATGGTTGCATAATATATTTCATATACAAACAATACGAATAAAGATTTGAATAAAATTTTCGATAAACGCATTGAAAACATACGCATTCCACGAAATGTTATTTCTAAATTTAGTTCTTCGCATAACAAATGTACACTATCCTTTGCACTTTTCAATTTACGTATCTTTGTTGTTAACTCCTTAACAA
>JACLAC010000990.1_pt1 | contig 11333 bp, 8 predicted proteins | sample 8027881 | NCBI WGS metagenome assembly JACLAC01 (sample SAMN15725517, study PRJNA655200) | protist metagenome | isolation source: fluorescence activated cell sorting (FACS) single amplified genomes of... | place: Spain: Blaines Bay Microbial Observatory, Mediterranean Sea | collected 2016-01-19 | reverse complement strand
GAGATGCTCGAGCAATGAGACCGTCAGCAGGGTTTGAATGGATTTCCTGCCAAAGTCCCGGCGGGTTGTGACGAGGGCCTCTTCGTGAGAGTCTTTCATTGTTAGTCAGTCTGATAGATATGGAGGGGGCGGTCAAGAATACGACCCGATATCCTTCAATTGGCTCCCTGGAGGATCCATCGGGTGAGAAGATCAATTTCTCCAGCATTGGGCATTTCCCCGTCGGGAGGCATGTGCCTGTCCAAAACCATGCTGAGCAGGAGGCTCTGATCCGGTTGACCCGGGACGAGGGCGGGGCCGCTTTCGCCTCCCTTCAGCATAAGCTCGACGGAGCGGAGATCGAGTCCAGCTTCCTGTGCTTCCTGCCCGTGACATTCGATACAGTAGGTAACCATGAACGGGCTGAGATCTCGATCGAAGGCGAGGGTAGCATGGCCCGGAGGGGTTCTCGGAGTGCATCCGATGAGAAAGAGGGAGCAGAAGAACAGGGTACAAAGGCTGGCAAGCCCGTTGTGCTCTCCTGCAGGCAGGGTGGCGGGGGAACTCACTTATTCAGTTCCGGGTTGGCCTCCGCCAGCGGACCCGGGTGCAGGGGTCGGGGTCGGGGCAGGAGCGAGTCCCAGTTCCTCCCCGAATCGCTGCCTGACCTCGGCAGGGATGTCGGCTGTGCTCAGGGCCTGCTGGGCGGCAGGTTGATCGACGTTTCTCCATTGACTGAGGGTGTGGTGGATCAGGCCAAAGCGACGATTGTCCTCGCTGATACTCTGGGCCCAGTCAAAGGCGGTACCGGGATCGGTGTGGGTAGTCATGTGCACCACCCGTTCCGAGGCCCCATCCCTCGTGCGACCAGCTGGAAGGGAACTAATCCATTCTCCGGCTGCCATGCTGTCGATACGCATCCATTGCTCAGTCACATCGCCAACTGCCCCGCGTTGAATCGATCCTTTCTCGGGAAGAGAGAGGGCCCACTGGGCGGCTTCTGCCGGATTAGAGGAGGACCAGACGCGGGCCACTTCCTGGGCCATGTGCCGATATTCGCGGCTGATCGGTCCGGTGGCAGGAAGTTCGTTGGCGATCTCCTGGTAAAGAGTGGCAGCCTCGGAGGGATTGTGCTCGGCGACAAGGCGGAGGACAGACTGGGTTGCCCTCTGCTGGTCTCCGGATTCGAGATCGCGGGCCCACTGGAGGGCGCCCTGTAGATCCCGTTCGGCCCAGCGCCGGGCGACCGCCTCCAGAACATGGTGGCGCTCATTGACGCTCTCGAGGGAATTGGTCGTAAAAGCGGCGGCTTCAGCAGGCTCGTGTTCAGCCCATGAGGAGGCGACACCTCGGAGGGCCCGCATGCGGAGGGCCGGATCATCCAGCGCCATGCTCCATTCGAGAGCTGCAGAGCGGTTGGTCTCCGCCCAGCGGTGGCTCAGGTCGCGCAGCAGGTGGAGGCTATGCTCGGAACCGGGTAACTGGGCGACATAGTCCGCAGCAGCAGCGGGATTCTCCTCGGACCAGTGCCTCAGGATATCCTCCATGGTTGAGAACTGGTCCCGTCCGGTCAGTCCTTCACTCCAGCGGAGGGCGGCCTGGGGATCGCTACGCCCCCAACGCGAGGCCAGGCGATGCAGGGCCTCGCGCCGTTGCGGGCCACGGGGCATGTCAAGGATGGCGCGGGCGGTCCCGGCAAAATCGACAGGTCTTCCCCGTTCGAGGTTTTCAATGAGTTCGCGGAGGGGGTTTGAGGAGGGGTTATTTCCTTCCGAGGATTCATTCCGGTCGGCAGGAGGCCGGGCGGAGGATTTCGGGGCGGGAGGATCGGGCCGATTTCGATCCGAGGTGCTCTTGCGGGCGATGTTCGTGCCTCCTCTGGCAGTTCCTGGTTCGTCTGCGTCCTTGGGTGAAAACAGGAGACGGTCGGTTACCACCCCGATCGAGAAGGATCCGATGGCAATAAACAGGAGAGTAGCCTTCGCTGGCATGAGTGAGAGTGGCCGGAGTATGTCACTTCGCCTCACCGAGGGCGACCTTGTTCTTTTCGATTCCCGCGAGGCGTCGCTCGGCCAGTTTTTTCAGTTCGGCAACTATTATGGGGTGCTCCATGCTGACATCGATTTTCTCCTGAAGATCCTTTTCCAGGTTGAAAAGAGCCGGTCCGGAGCCCTTCAGGCCGGCGTGGCGCCGATTGGGAAACAGTTTCCATGGCCCCTTCCTGATGGCCTGGAATCCATCGGCCCCATGCCAGTAAAGCAGGTCCTGGCGAGCATGAGGAACTTCCTTGTCGCCCCGGAGCGTGGGCCAGACGTTCAACCCGTCAATGACCGGTTTGCCCCGGCTGTGCTGGCGGAGATCGATATCGCAGGCATGGGCAAGGGAGGGGAGCAGGTCGATCGCTGAAATCAGGGCCGCGCTTTCCCATCCCGGTGAGATGAGGCCTGGATGCCGGATTATGCATGGGACCCGGGTGCCGCCTTCAAGGGCAGACCATTTCTTGCCGCGAAAGGGATCAGCTCTTGATTCCCTGGTAAGGGGCTCCGGTCCGTTGTCGGAGAGGAAAATCACAATCGTATTCTTTTCGAGTTCTGCCTTCTTCAGGGCTTCAAGCAGTTGTCCGATCCGGTGATCCAGTTCCTCCACCACGTCACCAAAGACGCCGAACTGTGATTTGCCCTTCCAGTCTGGATGTGCCTCAAGCGGAAAGTGAGGAGCGGTATGAGGGAGGTAGAGAAAAAATGGGTGATCCCGGTTGGACTTGATGAATTTGATGGCCTCGTTGGTGAATAGTTCGCTCAGGAGTCGGTTGGTGAAAGGCTTCTCGATCACCTCGTCTCCTCTCCACAGTTCCTTGGTCTGGTTGTTGCTCTTGTTAAGGTAGCAGGCGATCTCGAAACCCTGCCGGTGAGGACGCAGGGGTGATTGGTCTCCGAGGTGCCACTTGCCAAACATCGCGGTCCGGTAACCGGCAGCCTTGAAGATCTCGGGCATGGTGAGAGCTTCCGGGTTCAGTCCCTGTCCCTTCTTCATGATATGCCCGACGACCCCCCTGGACCATCCGAGGCGGGTGGGGTAGGCGCCGGTCAGAAGGGCCATGCGAGAGGGTGTACAAACGGTAGCCCCGGCGTAGAAACTGGTCAGTTTCACTCCCTCCTGTGCCAGACGATCAAGTACGGGAGTCTTGATCCGTGGGTGCCCATAACAGGAAAGATCGTGATAGCCCAGGTCATCGGCCATGATGAGGACGACGTTGGGACGTTTCTTTTCACCGTTCACAGGGCCAGTCGCAGCGAAGATGAAGAGAAGAAGTGAGGAGAGAATGGGGAGGGTCTTCATGAGATGTTCCTGTGGGTTGATGTTGCAGGTTGCTGCTACGAAGGTTCGGAGGAGGATGGGTCGGGCTACTTTCCGGTTGCCTGCTCCTCGTTCAGGAGGCTGCGGCGGAAAGGTCGTTTGTACCAGGAGAAGAAATTCCGGCACAAGTTCTTGAGGTCTTCTGCTGCCAGAAGAACACAGGGGATGAGGAAGAGAGTGATCCCGGTGGCGAAGAGAACCCCGTAGGCGAGGGACACGGCCATGGGAATGAGGAACTGAGCCTGCAGGGAATTGTCAAACATGAGAGGCATCAACCCGACGAAGGTGGTGACCGAGGTGAGGAAGATGGGACGGAAGCGCCGGCGACCAGATTGCTGCACGGCATCACGCAGGGGAATTCCACGGCGGACTCGCTTGTTGATGTCATCTACCATGACCAGGGAGTCGTTCACCACCACCCCGGCCATGGCGAGGATTCCAAACAGGGACAGGTCGGAGGGGGTGATGTCCATGATGATATGACCTAGAAGTGCCCCGATGACTCCGAAGGGGACGACGGCGAGAATGTAGAGTGGTTGCAGGACGGATTGGAAGGGAATGGCCAGGAGGGCAAAGAGGGCGAACATCAGGGCGATGCTTCCAATAATAAGTCGTTTCTTGGTTTCCTCCGCTTCTGCGACCGCCCCGGTGAAGACAACGTGAAGATCCTCGTGATCCCGGAGAAGTTCGTCGACACGTGGTTTGAGCGACTTGGCAATGCGGACGAGGTCGACGCTCTTGTCCCTTGGTTCCGCACCGATGCGGATGACCTCCGCCTTGTCATTACGCTCGATGAAGGTGGGGGCCTGGACGAACTTTGTCTCGGCAACGGTGAAGAGGGGGACTTCCGCTCCGGCCGGGGTGCGGATTTTCATTTTTTCCAGGGTGTTGAAGGTTTCGCGCTGCTTCTTCGGGAGGCGAACCATGACCCGGTATTCATCGTGGCCACGCAGGACGCGCTGAGCCTCCTCGCCATAGAACGCCCGGCGAACCTGATAGGCGAGGGCCTGCTGGGTGACTCCGAGTTCCGTCCCCCGTGTGGTGAGACTGAGTTCCACTTCGGTCTGTGGTCGCTGCTGGTTGACCCATGCTTTGGCGATTCCCTCATACCCTTCCAGCAGTTGCTCGATCTGCCGGGCAAGATCCTGCTTCGTTTTCGAGTTTGGTCCCCGCAATTCGAGTTCAAGGGGGTCGCTATCCTTTTCTCCCTCGTCGCCCCGGGTCTTCTGGCTTCGGATCTTCAGGGTAGCGTTTTCCGGGAGTTCGCCGATCAATTCCCGCCAACGCTGCATCAGGTCGTCATTGCTGGGCCCCGGTTCAGTTCGCAGGCCGGGAGGCATGAGTCCAAGAAAGGTAACCGAGTGAGCTTTGTTATAGGGTCTCCATGGGGCCTCGGTTCCGAGTAATCTCCAGTGATTGGTGACGATGGCTCCTTCCTCAGGGTCGACGAACTCCTCGCGCATTTTCTCAGCAGCCCCGGTGATGCGGTCAGTATATTTTCGAGTGGTTTCTATGGAGACGTGCTCCGGAAGTTTCAAGGTCGCCATCAACTCGGGGCGCTCCACCGAGGGGATGGAGACATATCCAAGGCGCCCTCCCGCGAAATAACCGAGCATGAGCAGTCCCATGCAGAGAAAAAGGGCGATGGCGGTTACCCGGTGAGCGATCACGAGTTTGAGGGTGGGAGCGTAAACCTTGTCGATGAAGGCCTGAAGCCCGGTTGCGGCCAGGCGTTGGACCTTTCGAATGGGGCTGCGGACCTTGGTGCCGCTACGCTTGAGGTGTTTAAGATGGGCGGGGAGGATGAGCTTGGATTCCACGAGGGAGAAGAGAAGGACCGGGGCGACAACGAAGGGGATCTGGCGGGCAAAGTTTCCAGTCATGCCATCGAAGAAGAGGAGGGGGAGGAAGGCGACGATGGTGGTCAGGATCCCAAAGGTGACCGGAACCGTGACCGCCCTGGTGCCATCAATGGCGGCATCTAGGGGATTCGCGCAGACCGAGTGGCAGAAACAGGTGGAAGACCTGCTCAGTAACCAGATTAACCTTCCCGAACTCCTGAAGCTTGTCGACTTTGAGTCCATCTCCCGGAATCCCAAGCTGATGTCCAATGGGGCACGCAGCCATCGCCCCAGAATGCCCAAGGTCAAGGGGGGACCGGACCGCTACGTCTTTGGCCAGCAGATCTTCGCCCTGAAAAAGGGATGCTCGGTGGTGCCCCACGGCCACAACAACATGGCCACCGCCTTCCTCATCCTGAAAGGGAATTTCCATGGACGCCATTATGACCGGGTGACCGACGAGGAAAAACACATGATCATCAGGCCCACCATCGACTCAAGGTTCGGGCCTGGACAGACCTCCAGCATCTCCGACGAAAAGGACAACGTCCATTGGTTCAAGGCAGAGGATGAACCAGCCTTCATCTTCAATATCCATGTCTTTGGCGTGTCACCAAAAAGCCAGAAACGGACCAGTCGGGTCTACCTTGACCCCTTCGGCGAAAAACTGGACGATGGCCTCATCCGGGCCCGACTCATCGGTCATGACGAGGCCCACCGGAAATTCGGGTAAACCTTATTCCCCCGTAATCCTCCCAGGGAATGCTCCTGTCAGGGCTCCGTCGCCGACTCCGCAACCCATGTCAGGATGTAGTTCTGGTCAGCCTCGCTGAGTGAACTGATAGAAATATTGAAGGATTTTCCGTCCTTGCGGGCGATGGTTACCTTACCCCCCTCGCTGCTCACAATACGCGCTTCGATCTTCCTGCCGGCCTTGTTGGTGAAAATCCGGAGTGGTTCCTGAAACACCTCACCGGCACCCTCCTGATCAAGGGAGTTCTTATCGAAAAAATCGAAGATCTCCGCCATTAATTCAGGGTTTCGATAGAACGTAGTCCCGTGGTTTCCACCGGCGACCTCCTTGTAGATGTGCTTCAGCTCCATCTTCTTCATCCTCTGGGCGAACGGACGAACCATCTGCACCGGAACCACCGTATCCTTGTCGCCGGTCACAACCATCATGGGCACCTTGATACTCTCCAGGATATTATGATTTCCCATATAGGCGGGCGACATCGGGGCCAGTGCGGCCCAGATGCCTGAGTGCTCAGCACCAAGGTAAATGGTCCCCCCACCGCCCATGGAATGGCCCGCGAGGTAGATTCTGGCAGGATCGACATTGAACTCCTTCCGCACGATCCCAAGGACATTCAGGACATCCTTCTCGCTGAGTTCCCCCAGGTTTTCCGGGTCTTCCGGTCTCCCTCCAAGGAATCCTCCCTTTCCTTTCCCCTGGCTGCCATACCATCCTCGCTCGTTATAGCCGAAGGGAGCCACCACAAGATAACCCCGCTCCTCCGCCTCGTCGGTGATGCCCTGGTAGCGAATCACATCGTGAGGATTACTCCCAAGTCCATGCAGGAGCACCAGCAAGGGCGCCTTTCTGGCAGCCTTGTAACTGCGGGGAACATAGAGGGCATACTCAACATCCTTGCCCGCTTCCTTGAACTCATAGCTCCGCTTCTGGATCTTTCCCGGTTCCGCCTGTGCAGCAAGCGTCCCAGGGACAAAGGCCAGAACCAGAAAAAACAACCGGATCGAAAGAACTCTCGTCATCCTTACTCCCGGTTACGGCCTCGGCCTCCACCCACGAAGTTTTCCATCATGCGCAAACCCATGGTCGCGCCGCGTATCGAGCGGTTCTGGGAGGCATTGAAAGCTTCCACCTGCTCCGCCGAAAGCACGTTGCTGACTCCGACGCTCATCGCCTCCTGACCTGCCTGCCAGTCAGCCTCAAGCCGGTCCGCTATTCCCGGTTCAGATATTTGATTCATGACGCCCCGCCCCTGCCACTTCTCATTCATCCCACTCTCCTGGCGGGCCTCATACATCACCTCCACGAGCTGGGCCTCCTGGTCAGGAGTAAGAGGCACCCCGGCACTCTCCATTGAGCGGCGAATATCCCCCTGCACCTGCTCATACTCCTCCAACCTCGATTCATATTGCTGGTAGCGCTCCCAGTCCGACTCATCGTTAAGAAACTCCCTCATCGCGGCCTCTCGCGCACTATTCTCACTCTCCCATTCCGTAAAAACCGCTTCCCGCCCTGCTTCATCAGCAGACATGAGCTTACCCCAGAGGTCCTCCTCCGCGCTCGCCGAGGCCCCCGCCACGCCAAGGAAATAGTCCCGGTCTTCTCCTTCCAGTCCCAGTTCATCTACCAATCCTCCGAAAACCCTCGCACCTTTCCGCTTGTTTCGAGATTCCTGCATCCTCTTACCCTCGTCACTCTGCGCCCATTCTCTCATCCACTCGCCGATCATCCGGCGTGGATCGTCCCGTCGATCCTCCCGCTCTTCACCTTCTGAATCATCATCCTCGACAGCAACGCGCCCACTTTTTGCAGGACCTGAGGGTCTCGAAGAAGGAGGCTGTGTCGTTCCGCTCCGGGATGCCGTAATGGTTCGGGTGGAACTCTTGGCAGGTTGCTCCTGTTTCATGTCCGAGACCTGTTTTTTCAGGTCAGCCAACTGCCCCATCCCAAAAACCACCAGAACGGCCAGAAAAAGGGCGGCCCCTGTCGAAATAATGAATCCAATTTTCATAACGCTTGCTTTCCTGTTAAGTAGCATACGCTGAGGAATTGCACCACCCCTGAATGGCAACCCTTTGCCTCCGCTCAAGGGAATTACCCTATCTAATCCACCGGAAACACGCCCGGAATACTGCCAACTCCGGGATTCGCGCCTTCCGTCCACGTTTACCCGGGATTAAAAGGTAACCCAGCCTCAGGATCTTACCCATGCGAATCGCCCTGCTTTTCAGTGCCCTGATTCCCGCCTCCTCTCTCCTCGCCGGGGAGATGCCTCCGGGCAGCCCTTCAGTCCCCCTTTCTCCAGGCAGTGAGCTACCAACCGACCTTGCCCAACTCCCCCCCTCCTCAACCCTTCCCGACCTGCTCACCTTCAAGGATAACCGCAAGGTCCTCACTCGTGACGACTGGAGGGCTCGTCGCAACGAACTGATCGCACCCCTCCTATTCTACCAGTATGGTCGCATGCCACCCCGTCCCGACCGGGTTACGGTCCGGGTGGACCGCATCCGGGAACACCAGAGCGGACTCGGCACCGAGGAATGGATGACCCTGGTCATCGACAGCAGGAAGAAGCTGGAAATGCGTATCGTTGCCTATGTTCCCCGGACAAAGGGCCCTCACCCGGTCATTATTGAGGAGGAGGGGGCACTCGGCGGCAGCAGGAATGCCGCCATGTTCATGAAGAAGAACTATCTCTTCATTGAATATGCCAGAGGAGATCTCGCCCCCGACAGACGGGGAAGCATCGGACCTGCCCAGCGGGCTTATCCGGAATTTGACTGGGCCATGCTCGCGGTCTGGGCCTGGGGCGGCATGCGAGTTGTCGACTATCTCGAATCGAGACCTGACGTCGACCACGAGCGCATTGCGATCACCGGGCATTCCCGCGGGGGAAAGGCTGCCCTCCTCGCCGGAGCCCTCGACCAACGCATTGACCTCGTGGTCCCCTGCCAGTCCGGGGCAGGAGGAGCCGGATCCTCCCGGATTCTCGGACCTGGCGCCGAGTCCATCGGCATGAACGACAAGCCAAACTGGTATCACGAACGCATTCTTCTATTCGCCGAAAAAGAAGCGCACCTCCCGTTTGACCAGCACTTCCTCAAGGCCTTGGTTGCTCCCCGGGCATTGCTCTGCCTTGAGTCCTCCGATGACCTGTTTGCCAACCCGGTCGGCACCCGCGCAACCAGCGAAGCCGCCATGCCAGTCTTCGAACTCCACAACCGGCATCATGCCAACGGACTGGTCTACCGCCGGGGAGGTCATTCCTACTCCAATGAAGACTGGAGCTCGCTCCTGGAATTCGCCGAATTCATCTTTTACCAACGTCCTCCTCCGGCCAGCAGGACCTTCTGGCAGGAACCCTACCCCCTGGAACCTGAAAAACCATCTCCTCCCGAAGCCACCTTCCTTCCCATCAACGATCCCGGCAACAAGTCGGACGAAGAGCGTCCCCGGGTGGGATCCCACGGCGCAGTTGATTATATCTTCGAAATAGCAAGGGACCGGGTCAGCAATACGCACTACTGCACCTTCCTGAATGACGTCGCACAGAGGGAAGACCCTCATGGACTCTACAATCCTGGAATGCGCATTCAGCGCGCCGGACCTGAAGCTGGGAAAAACACCTTCCACTACACTCCACATCCGGAAGCGGGAGATCTGGCCGTAACCTGCGTCTCCTGGTTCGACGCGGCCCGCTACTGCAACTGGCTCCATGGCGGGGAAACCGAGCGCGGAGCCTACACCCTGTCCGAATCAGAAACAGCCGTCCCCCGCACCGGGGAAGCCAGGGCCTTCCTGCCAACCGAGGACGAGTGGTACAAAGCTTCCTACTACGACCCCAGAAGGAAGAACTACGCCGCCTTCCGCCGTGGACTGGGAGGAATTGCTTCCGTGATTGAGTCCGGGCTTCCCGGGGCAAGGCGGAAGCTCAGTCCCTACGGGATGAACCGCCTCGATCCCCACCTCTGGGAATGGACCGAGACCCCGGCAGGAACCCTTTTCCGGGGGATACGGTCCCATGCCTGGTTCCAGGGAAACAACCGGCAAGCCGCCGGCCGCTTTTACAGTAACTCCTTGATCGAACTGGGAAATCTCGGCTTCCGCGTAGCCCGTCCCCTGATAAACACACGCTAGAAGCTTCCTTCTGGCCTCTTGACTGCCGATAGTGATTCATCTCCGTGCTTCCCGTGAAGACAGCTCTTCCATCACTCAACTCCCGCAGTTGGCTTATCGCGCTCGCTGCGACCGGGGTCATGCTTCCGTCACTCGCTGCCAGTCCTGTAGAATTCGCCCGTGAAATCCGACCCATTCTTTCCGATGCCTGCTTCAAGTGTCACGGGGTAGACTCCGCCAAGCGCAAGGCCAGGCTACGCCTCGATCAGAAAGCGGACTGGTTTACGAAACGGGAAGGGGAGGCCCTCGTAGTTCCCGGCAACCCGGGAAAAAGCCTTCTCTTCGAACGCCTCACCCATGCCGACCCCGACGAGCAGATGCCTCCCCGGGAAGAAGTCCGCCAACTCACCGAAATCGAGATCGGCAAAATCAGGGACTGGATCCTGCAGGGAGCTCACTGGCAACCGCACTGGTCCTTCGTCACCTTGCAGCGACCACCTCCGACCGGGATGGAAGAGTCTCCCTGGCCGCGCGGACCCCTGGATGAATATATTCTCCAAAGACTGGAATCAACCGGTCTCACCCCCGCCCCAATAGCTGGTAAGCCAGCGCTCCTGCGCCGGGTGACCCTCGACCTCACCGGACTTCCTCCCACCCTGGAAGAGATCGACACCTTTCTCGCAGACAACTCTCCGCAAGCCTACGGGAAGGCTGTCGACCGCCTCCTCGCCTCCCCCCGCTACGGCGAACACATGGCGGTCGGTTGGCTTGATCTTGCCCGCTATGCGGATACCGATGGATATCAGGACGATGAACCCCGCACCATGTGGCGTTGGCGCGAGTGGCTCATCAACGTTCTCAATGAAAACATGCCTTTCGACCAGTTCACCATCGAGCAACTGGCCGGAGACCTCCTCCCGGACGCTACTCCCGAACAGCGACTCGCCACTGGCTTCCTCCGTAACAATCGCGTCAATGGCGAAGGAGGCTCCATCGCGGAGGAATTCAGGGTCGAGTATATCGTCGACCGCGTCGAAACAGTATCCTCAGTCTGGATGGGCCTCACTACAGGTTGCGCCCGCTGTCATGACCATAAATACGATCCGGTCTCGCAAGGTGACTTCTACTCCCTCTTTGCCTTCTTCAACCAGACCCCGGAACCCGGAACCTATCGCCGTAATGCCAAGCCGTCTCTAAAGGTCCCCACTCGTCCGGACCAGAGACGCCTCGAGGAAATCACCCGGGACCTCGAACAGTCTGATGACAGCACCCGGAAAAAGCTGGAA
>JACLAC010020038.1_pt1 | contig 11334 bp, 5 predicted proteins | sample 8027881 | NCBI WGS metagenome assembly JACLAC01 (sample SAMN15725517, study PRJNA655200) | protist metagenome | isolation source: fluorescence activated cell sorting (FACS) single amplified genomes of... | place: Spain: Blaines Bay Microbial Observatory, Mediterranean Sea | collected 2016-01-19 | reverse complement strand
CATATCCATGTCCACCATCGTTGTCCTAAAAAATGCAAATTTTGAATTTTGGATTTAGCCCACAATTTTTGGTGCACAAATTGCCCAACTTACAACTTTTATTTTTTAATTTTTTTTTTTAATTTTAAGGGTAGTAACACACTACCCCACTTTACAAGGTAAAATACAATGAGCGATTTCCCAAAAAACGATTTTCGGCCATAACTTTTGACTGGAGTGTCCTATGTAGGAAATTTCAATGCAGCTGAGCTACATTTTGAATGCTCTTTTCAGGGATATATTCTAAGAGGTCCTCGCTGACCTAAAAATATACCTCCTTAAAATATCAAAATACTTGAAGTACTTTACAAGATTTATTTGTACCTGATTTGAGATATTTTTCACTTTGATAACTGGTTGGCACAGGCGTGGAATGTTAAAATAACAAATACGTTTCAGCGGAATTTCAAATCAATTTATGTTTCAGAAAGTAAGATGACCGTTTGCGATTCAGCAAGCTCAACAGGGTCACATTTCAGAGAGATTTGCATTAGGATTGGTTTTTAGCGTCATGAGACGCTATAGAACCAGGGTTAGTCAGTCAGTGAGTGACACTGTTGAACCGACTTGACTGATGTGACCCTGGTGAGTGAAGATACCTACTGAAGACTTTACTGATGAGACTCTGGCGACTGATGATACTCTTGGAGATGGTGTTGAAGGTGGTGATTGGGGTGATGTAGCAGATAACCCTGCTCTGTCTGTTAACAGAGCAGGCGGTGGTAACCCCTTATATGCGGAGGACACACCAAATCAGGAATTCCTCATTTGGTGCGCACCAATTCAGGAATTCCTCATTCGGTGCACACCAATTCAGGAATTCCTCAATTGGTGTGTAACAAACCAGGACCACCTTGAATCAATGATGTGGAGTGCATGAAATCAGGACATTAGTGATTTAAGGTTTTGATCATCAATACTACAGATTTCTTCTGCATCCACGAGTGTGAGACCATCAGTGTATCCAACCCCATCCCGACCCAATGTTATTAGTGAAAACATATCCTGCGTATTGTAAGTTATATCTTGGCAGTTTGTGGACAGTAATCACCCTGGCCTTGGAGCAGTGTTAAAACTAGCGCTCAAAGTGCCTCTCCGTTCCATTTCAGAGTCAAGAATCTGTTAATTGGCTATGAAAGACGATTTGTGTAGATTTTGATAGCAGCGCTAGTGTACGATTCAGAAGAGCACCAGTCATAGTGTGACTGGAAAGAGATGTTTCAGAAATTCAAGTGAAATACCAAGATGCGAGGTGTTATTAAAGTGATTTGCGTGACATATCAACAGTGAATTTGTCCCTTTTAATCATCTTGTTAAGTCTGCTTTGCTAGAGCCAATAGAACCAATGATATTACAGAGTAGTCATTGTGAGAAAAGTGAACAAGAGGCGGCCACAGTCTTTGAAATCAGACAGAAAACTAGAGAGGTGAATCCATTTATTCCAACATTGAGAATGGTCACTCATTGGCTCATGGTTCACTCTGACCCCTCTTCCAGGGGTGCAGAATATGTGTCAGCGTGTCAGCACTGCTGCCAGGCACTTTTTTTATTTTGCCAGGCACTTTTTATTAAAATGTGAAAGATCCAATTTTTTTTTTATAAAATATAATAAAAATGGGAGTTTTTTTTATAAAATAGGCCTGAAAGGAGGAGTTTTTTCTAGGTTTGGATATATCAACTAAATGATTAATAGAGACCCCTGATTGCTGTATATCAGTTATATGACACAATGCACATGCTTTGTCACATTTTTGGTCAAATGTCGCGATTTGCGCGCATTGTGTCGCATTTTAGCTGAAATGGTCGCAATTTACGTGCATTGTCGCATTTTAGCTGAAATGTCGCGATTTTTGTGTTTTGTCAGGCACAAATTTTCTGCTGCCAGGCACCGAAAACTATTCTGCACCCCTGCCCTCCTCCACCCAGGCGACCATAGTGTCGTTGTCGCTGTCAGAGAAGGTGTCACTCCCCACCAGCCCCTGTCCATCCAGCTCCTCCTCGACTTGCCCAACCTCCTTCCTGCCCCTCCGGTGAAATGCCGATCCTGCTAGCACACTGCCGCGCCCACGCCTCGCCTGTGCGGCAGAGAAGACTGGTCTCAAGTTTTCTTGAGGGTGGGGGTGGCCAAAGCACCAACTGGCTTCCAACTCCAGTTAAACATTCTCTTCATTGCTTTCTTGGCTGTCCTGAAGAAGCGAATTAAGGTCAGTCAACCTGAAGCACAAAACTGAAACTCACTTGTAGTCTTCCCCGCCAAGGCCCAAGATGGACCTCACCATCTGGTCAGCATTCAGCTTCTTCCCCAAAAAAAAGGGACCAAAAAACTAATTTTGGTCCCAATGGGGACCAACGTGGGATCAGTGATTGGCATGATAACTTTGGACATTATTTTGTGGGTGGGGGTCCAGAGTTTCAAAATGACTTTTCCGGTCCAAAATGACCAGGGTGGGTGGGGTCACCAACATGGGAAAAAAGTCCCAAAAAGCCATTCTTTCTTTCTTTCAGGGTGTGGCTCCCCTAAAAACTTTCTGATGAGCAAGGAAAACAATGCACTGGTGGTCTTACTAGCCAAGAGAAAAGTATAAGCAGCTTTGAGGGTCAATTATGTTGAACTTCAGCACAAATTTGTATTTTAAAACTAATATCAAGACATTCCTGGTTTGGTGCGCACCAAATGGGGAATTCCTGGTTTGGTGCGCACCAAATGAGGAATTCCTGATTTGGTGCACCAAATCAGGAATTCTCCATTTGGTGCGTAGGACAGTTAGAAAAGAAACACTGTTTTTGTAGGGTTTTTGCCCATTTTTTGGCAAGTTTGGTGCTTTGCTGCCGACTACATGTATGTCAGGCGGATATTCAAAAAGAAAATCTGAGCTAGCTTGCTTTTTTGAGCAGTACAGGGCACTTAAACAAATGTCCTCCGCTCCACAGGGGTTACCACCACCAACTCAACTATAGTTGAGTTGGGCAATCAACTAGGGGTGATGGTGATGGAGGTTGACAAGGTGACTGACATGAACATACTTATTGAAGACTTGACTGACTCTGGCGATTGGTGATACTTAACTTACAGAGATGGTGTTAGAAGTGGTCGACAAGTTGGCCGACATTTAGAACTGATACAAGTGATGCCACCTGTCAGCCAAATCTTTTGCTAGTGTAAGTGGCGCCACCTATTGGCCAAATTTGCAGCTAGTATAAGTGGTGCCACCTGGTGGCAAAATTTCTAATAAATGCAAGTGGTGCCATGCCACCTGGTGATCAAATTTCCAACTAATGCAAGAATAGTGAAAGAAATTATAATAGTCACAGAACTGAAAATAGTTGAAGAATTGAAAACAGTCGAAGAATTGAAAACAGTCAAAGAAGTGAAAATAGTCAAAGAGGTGAAAATAGTCAAAGAGGTGAAAATAGTAAAAAAAAAGTGAAAATAGTTTAAAAAGTGAATTGAGGCGATAGCTCATGACGTTTCGCCTGTGGCGATGTTTACAGTCGATCAAACATACATATTTAGAACAATTTCTGTATCAAGAATATTTGACAAATATTGTCGAATCGTCTCCACTTTGCAATTCTGTCTAGTGTGAGCTCTCCATGTCATCGCTGCTGTTGTCCTCCGCCTTGGTTGGGTCGGCCTCAAGCAGCTTGGGCCCGAGAGCAAGGATGGAAATCGCTCCAAGCGGAGCTGTGATGAGGATGGAGAGGACGGCCAGGGTGAGGATGTTCTCCCCCCACCCTGTCCACTCAGCTTTCGTTGAGATCCAGTCGCCTGGCATCACACTCGAGCACTCTGCCATCTCTGTCCCAGCAATCCAGTCTTCATCGCAGCAAACGTCTCCAGTGACATCAACCCAAAACGATTGGGATTGCTTCAGCACATTGTCCAGGAAGATTGGGCCTAAAGCCGCCTGCACGGTGGCCTTTGGAAGCCACGCAAAGGCCATGAAGATCTTCTCCTTGGTGGTGAGGGTGCCGCAGGTGACGGCAAAGTAGGTGCCGATCATCCGGATGACCAGAGCGCCAACGAGGACGATGAGTGAGTAGCCGAGGACTGCAAAGTCGATCTTGTGAACCTGGATCTCTGTTCCGATGAGGGCAAAGATGACCGGCTCCAGGATGATCCACATCCGCTTGAAAGTCTTCATGACTGGGTTATGGTCGCCCCAACCTTCCTTTCGCCACTGCATGCCGGCAACAAAGGCAAGAATGATGGTGGCGAGACCTCCAGCGCCATCATAGTGAATGAGATGCGCTCCAAACAGGGCAATGAGTCCTCCTCCAAGTAGAACCAGCCACCTAAAAATCAGTTGTTGAACAAAAGACTCCAAAATCCCACGAAAACGGCACACTTTACCTGAAGAACTCAACATGTCGGTGCTCCTTGTTGGGAATCCACTGGGCAAGAACTCCCCAGAAGACACCAAAGACCAGACCGATGAGAACCTCAATGGGTCCATGAAGGGCAAGCTTCCAGACAGGAGCACTTGCATTGAAGGTAAGACCAAAGAAGATTCCGAAGCCGGAGATGGCGACGACGTCATCAGCGGAGCAAGCAGCAATGACAAGGGTGGGGATGCCCTTGGCAACACCAAACCCTCTCTGAGAGAGCGACATCAAGCTTGGAATGATGACGGCTGGTGAAACAGCGGCTAGAACGAAACCCAACATGAAGCCGACGGTCCAGGGAAGGCCAAGAACAAGGTTGCTGAGGACAGCGACCATGATTGCCTCGACGAAGCACGGGATGAATGTGGCTCGGACGACCATCGCAGAGAGCTTCATGAGGGCAACAGGGTCAAGTTCGAGTCCCGCCATGAGAAGGATAACAGCAAGACAGATAGATCGGAGAGTTCTGCTGATAGACGGATCGAGGTCGTGGCCGATATACTTTGGGTGGCAGTCGTCCACATTCTCTGAGTTGGCCTTGGCCTCCTCGTGACCCCCAGCGCTCCTTGTCACCCGAGTCTTGTTCCTGCTGCACCAGGCATTCTTCAACAGCTGCTGTTGCATTTCCCAAGACTTCCCCGAGCTTTCCCATTCCTTCTGTAGCCGTTCCTTCTTTGCTATCCACATATTTACCAACTCATCCGGCATTTCTTCTGCGTCGGGATTCAGTGGAACATTCAGATCAGGAGCGCTCCGCCTCCGACGAAAGCTGGAGTCCTCAGTTTTCTCAAGCTTGATCTCCAAATCCAGTTCGTGTATACTGTCGTGGAATCCAGTTGCATTGTGGTGCACCCCATACTTATCAATGGTACACTCAGCGCGACCAAACTGGCCAAAGTTGTAGGGAACATTCTTCAAGATGATCCCGACTATGAGCATGCCAAGGAGGGGGGGCAGGCGGATTTCCACGCCGCAGGTCTTCTTGATCACCCAGCCCAGACCCAGGACAAGCTTGCCTCCGACCAGGGCGACTAGGATGAGCATGAGCAGGGCAAAGACGGTCCCCCCAATGTCAGCGATCGGACCCAGAACGGTTCTTGCCGTGAAGAAGATGGCAATGATGGTGAGGATGAGAGTGAGGGTGGTGGCAACCTCTCCATTTGGAGGGAAGAATGGATTTGTGTAGGGGTTTTCTCGCAGAGCGCTCTTTGTCTTCTTGTACGTCTTTTTCACGGGGCCCGATTGCTTCCTCGGATTGCCATCAAGTGGACCGGGGACAGCTGGGTAGACCCTGGAATTTGATCAGATTATGGATTTGATCATCAGCAGGCATCCGTGTCATCGTAGCATCAGCAGATGTCATGCGCACTGAACCCAGATCTGAATGTGCAGTCATGAGAATCCAAGGAGGAAAAAATTCAGTTGTTTGGTAACACTTTGATAGTTGATACAACTACAAACCGCTACTGGTTTTAGGCTAATTTTTGTTATGGGAAAATTTATGACACATGGTTTTAAGCAGAAACATTGGCCGGTATCAATGTCGGTTTTCTTTTTTTGACAGATAGTTCGAGTAACCTGCGGTTCTGGCATTTCTTTTAAGTTTGATCTCTTCAACGGGTGTCTGTGAAAATTTGTTTGTTATTGAGGAGCAGCTTCACGGATCACCGACCAACCATATGAGGCCAGTTTCACCTGCTTACGTGTCGTGTCGGCTTTTGTAACCGGGAAACAACCGGCAGGGAAGAAAGCAATTCAAATTACTTACGATGAATCATAAGAGGGGAGTTCCCTGGTCTGCTGCCTCCCATTCCTCCCACCCTGCCCCTCCTCTCCGTGAAACGCTCTGTTCTCCATTGATCGGCCAGCTGCTCCGCCAGGTTTCACCCCTCAGTTGAGTGGATCGACCCTGTACTCTCTCGCAATTGAACCACGGTTGGCAATTGAAGCCGATTTTTTTGTTCTCGCATCCGTCGGTCCCCCCGGTCGACTGGGTTGAGAGTTGGCGGTGAGCGCTCGCAGCTCGGTCCCACCGCTTTCCCCTCCCAGCACCGACTGACCAGCAGGCAGGGTCAGCCGCTTCCAGCAGGTGGGCCTCAACCTTTTCACCGGGACACAGATCAGATATGTATAAGCATCGCGTCAAGTTGAATGTTTTAGTTGGGATTGCTAAGAAGAGAACTTGTTCACTGAGTTGGGAATGCCAAGCGAGGATTGGTCTTATGCCACCCTGGCTCCGCACTCTTCCCAGAGAGACGGTGCACTCAGATCAGCAAGCTTTCAATCGGCACGTCTCAGGTGAATCTCTCTTTGCATTGTCTAATTTTTCCATCATCGATTTTTCTCAGGACTACTGGTCTTTAGGGTCTGAGCTGTGTATTGGGTAACCCTGTGGCCAAGCAACCAGGTCCAGGGAGGGTTGCATTCCAACATTCCAACCTGGCCGCCGTCTTTTACAAAGGGCTGCCTTACCACCGCGCTCTGCAAAAGCGGTCAAGCTGCTTTTTTCTCCTTTGGCTCATCTTGATGGGGTCTATCTCGGGGCTCCTGAACATCTAGGAGTCATTTATATAATGGCTGTGTGTGTCAACACGATTCAATTCTAAAGTCATCTTTTGATTGTTAAAGCAGTTTAGGTTATGGCGTGACAAACATTTTTCCTTTGAAGATCAACCATTGCTCTGTTGAATTGGACTTTATTGAGGAAGGATGATAGACGGGTTGCAGGGTATATCGTGATTCCAAGGGACACAATGATGCCTCAGACCTCAGACCTGTTCAGCCATCTGAAAATTATGATCTGCTGGACCAAATCAAAAATTCTATTTGGAATATTTTTCACTTTGCACTGTCACCTAAAATATGCTCTGTATAAACTTATTTGCTTCCCAGCCTGTACGAGGATCAGTCATCCAATGTTTTCCCAGGCGCATCAATCATCTTATCCCCTTTGTCTGGCAAACATTGAAACACCTGCTTGCAGATGGAAGAACAGCAAATTCGGACTTTGGTGAGAAGGTAACAATCCTCCCAATAATGGCAAACAGATTTGAACAAAATTATTTGCGATCTGGCTGAGAAGCTGAGATTGGTGTGAGCGGCCATTAAAGCTTGTCAACTGTGCAGCAGGTCTGTGTTCCTAGTCCTCAACCTACTTGACATCAACACCCAATCTTAACTGTCAACAACCCCCTTCAAAACAATATCAGGGGTAATATATGCCGTGCCGCTAGACTTCTATGCTTTTATCACCCGGTATCACAGGAGTGTTAATGCTGCGCGTGGTTCGACAACAGATCAATTAAGGCACCATTCTGTGGGTGGATTGGTTCGTGGGTTACTGAACTCCCACCTTGTGGTGACTGGGTTTCGGATCAATAAGCCTTGATTTCTGCTTTGGTGACGGCAACATGTTAACATGTGCTTAGACTACTTTTTTTTAATTAAATCCTAACATTACATAGGCGATAGGCCAGTGCAGTGGGGCTCCATGGAATATTGCCTTCAAATACTGTGGGCATGAACTCTGGGTCTTTGATGAAGGACAACCTGCTTTTACGTTTTGACCATATTAAAGAGATATCTATATCTTCGAATCAAATTCTAGGTCATTTTATAAGTGAAACGCTACTTTTGGCTGAAGTGCCACCGAATCTCTTGATTCAAGAACGCTTGCACGCGCAGCCTGCACTCAGAATTCATGAATCTTGATGAGGCCTTGCCGAACCCAATCCAACTGTGCAGGTGTGTGTTCGAGAAACACGGAAACTCAACAACTCAGTCGATCCTCCCAAGGCCAGTCAGCAGCATTTCCTGATTCACCGTTGCCCAAATTTGGAATCGCGATTCACCCGAGGATACCACGGCTGAAAACCTTGATGGCAAAAATTGACAAACTAGACCAAATTGGGCTAGGATTAGATCCTTTAGGAATAGGATATGGGGATAAGAGTAGCCAGGGTCCCCAACCTCTACTTTGTATTGTATACAATACAGTTGGGGAACCTGACTAGAAAAAAAGTCACGGGTGATAGACATGGAAATGCCGCATTTGATATCCTAGAACCCCCTTCTATCAAAATAATCCTAGGAAACGGTCGACACACACGATTGAAGACGACTGAATGGTGAAAGGGGGTATCCTTGCTTGAGGGTTGGGGGACCATGGCCATATTTACACAAGTATCCAATGAAAAATAAAAACATTTACACATGCGGGAAAGAGATATTCCACATCGGCCTGGGGGGAGAAATTGTGGATGGACATATTGACACCCAGAGGCGTTCCTCACGGACCTAAAAATGTTTGGTTCAACAGCAAATAATTTTTATCCTCATCAACGTCACCATCTTGTGAGAGAAAATGTGGGAAAATAAACGGCATCAGTTGCACCAGGATTTCCAGCTGGCTGTACTCTCAATTTGTTCACCGCCAGCTCTCTCTCTTTAACTAATCATCTCATTGAATTCTTTCCGAAAGTATGAAGTCTACGAAAGATGAAGCCTTTCGTTGAAAACGAAAGAAACAAACTTTCAGTACCCTATGTATCATAATAATGAACAATTTATTTGTATAACAGAAACCTTTAGGGAAGGATGCCAAAAAAAATACGTAAAAAGTCTGGTATTTTGCCAAACCTCCCTAGGGAAATAGGAAATAGGGAACACACAACATTTTTGTTGCAAAAGTTTGCAAATGTGTTCATTGCAAAACCCTTGTGGGATTTAAAAAAATTATGAGCTGTTGCTTCTTAAGGGTGATATCAGAAGTTGCTTTCTGTCCATGAGTCACTCATCTCGCTTCTATAGTAGTGGTGAAACTCTCTGCCGTGATAATCAGCAATTAATCGGCGCACCATTAATCGTAATCGCTCGGCAGTCCCAGAAAAATCGCAATTAATCGGAGCTAATCGGCAGCCAAGATATTTGTGCTTAAGTTAAGTTAAGGCAGTGTTTAAAATCATAATATGGGACAAAATGATTGTTTTCTTTTTTGCCGTTCTTCAAATAGGGCACAGCAATGTCAGTTAATTTGGACTTGGTTGTGAACTCTTTGTATGTACGTTTGTCTTGAACATAAAGAAAAACACCTCATGCTACCCACCAGGTTCGTATTCAAAACAGAACTGTTTCCCCTCTGTTGAATTTCTTGGTTTTAATTTATGATTTCTGGTACATTGGAGAAAATAACATGTTTTGCAAATTTACGGCAAGTTAAAATTAATTGGCGCTTAATCATTGCTGTCTTTTATTAATCGTAATCGCTCGGCAGCTGATTTTTTTAAAATGTTTTCACCACTATTCTATAGACGCTAAAAACAGATCAACGGACTCATGACCAAAACAAAGGAAAATGACTCGTGAACAAAACAGATAAAATGACTCGTAGAAAGAGTAGATCCCCGGAATCCAAGTTCTGTTCGTCACAGTCTGCTTGCTTTCTTGTGGTCCCTCCCATGCTCTCTCGTACTTCAAATTGCCCTTAAAACCCCATCTCCGGCAGCTATTGTTACATCCAAAGTAATAAATCCATTTATTTTTCTGCACACTACAAGTCACTTTCTTTACAGTCTTAGTTCAACAAAGTTGGCCATATGAATGAAAAATTTATTCCCATTAAAAAGTTGCATCACACGCCAAGTCCAAGTCAGAGTTGAACCGGATTAAATCTTGGAATCAACCAGCGCAACATCTGATTATTCTGCCAGCAGCGCATTTCAAACTGGTTGTAAAAATTATAATGATTATATTTGATTATATTTGAAAATGATATTCAAGTCGATTCAGGTCCAGTAGTGACACAGTATAGACACACGGGGGCTTTATTCTAACTTCAAAAATTGCAGAGTAGGGCCTAAACTAGGTTGTTTTGCGGCACTTTTAATTACTTTTAATTACTTTTAATTACTTTCCTTAAAGGGAAGGGTTCAAAAAAAAAGGTAGAGCTTAAATACACATGGTGTATGTGGACGCAAGGGCTTGAATACACATACACAATGTGGATGGAACGGCTTGAATACACATTGCCCAGGTTATTTTGTTCTTGGCAAGAAAGCAATGTGGACGGAAGCGCTTGAATACACATTGCATTCATGAATCTGTTAACAGCATGAAGCTGTCACGAAGCTGTCACAGCTGCTGCACTAAAAGAGTAAAGGAGGCTCAGCGGCAATGCACATCATCTTTCGAGCACCTTCGTCTTCACCTTCTCAAGGAGATGGCCAAAGGGCACAAGGAGGAGGAGGTTGAGGGGAAGGAGCAAAGGGATTGGATCCAGCTGCTTGCCTTGCATATCCAGAAGAGCAACGCTGCCCGATTCAACAACAGGGTCCCAGATGACAAAGATGCGGGAATGATTTTGTAGTTTCAGCGCTTTCTCATAATGTGATATGCATCGCTGGATTCCACGACTTTTATGCGTCGAAGGTGAAAGACATGCTGGCATTTCGAAGGCAAGCATTATTCTGTCCAAGTTTAACTGGTGAAAAATATTAATAATGTGATTACTCGGGAATCGATCAATTTCACCACCACTGACTACGCTGCATTTTAGGATCGACAAGATGCTGAACACTGAACATTTGGACACAATCCTGGAGAATGATATTCTAGAAGTTTTTTTGGGGGAAGGGCTTCCCTAACATAGCATAGTATTTGCTTGAACAATCTTAGGGAAGGGTTAAAAAAATGGGTAAGAGCGGTCAGGCTGACCGCTTTTTTTTGGGGGGGGGGGGGGGATCAACCCCCCCAGCCTATTTTAGGATATTTTCACCATCGAATATCATTTCTTGATACACAAAACAGATTTTACTTCATTGTGAAGAGGCTGAAAAATGCATTTTTAACATATATTTATATTGGTAAGTATAGGAAATTTTGACAAATCCTAGATTTTTTACAGTTAACCAC
>JACLAC010006590.1_pt1 | contig 11336 bp, 6 predicted proteins | sample 8027881 | NCBI WGS metagenome assembly JACLAC01 (sample SAMN15725517, study PRJNA655200) | protist metagenome | isolation source: fluorescence activated cell sorting (FACS) single amplified genomes of... | place: Spain: Blaines Bay Microbial Observatory, Mediterranean Sea | collected 2016-01-19 | reverse complement strand
GAAAAAGAAGAAAAAGGTTGATATTATGCTTGCATATTTAGATCAAATGAAAAAACATGGAATTCAACCAAATCTTTTGACATATAATATAATAATTGATACCATTACAACTGAACGATATTTTTTACTCGACAAGGCAACGGACAAATTGTCTTCTTTATTAAATGAAATGAAAACGAATCAAATAAGTTGTGATGTCTACACATATAATTCCATGTTTAAAATATATTACATTTCGAATCGCTTTTCAAAATTAAAAACGATATATACGGAAATGATTGAGAACTCTTTCCAAACAATGAAAGATGAAAAATGTGTACCAAATAGTATTACGTACAATCTATTAGTTGGATTTTTTGTAAATACAGGAGATAAAGAAAGAGTAAAAGAGATCTTGGATGAAGCGAGATATGATACAGGCTTAAAACCAGGGGTTGCCTTGTATAATTTATTGCTGCGAGAAGAATTGCATCCTGAATTTCATACTAAAGATATTGATAATGAAACTGGGGAACATAAAATTTCTTTTGCAAAACGTGCTTATAATCAAATGATACAAAACAGTATCTTGCCTAATTTGGTGACATACACAACCATGGCAATGGGTTATTCCAGACTCTTCAAACTAAATGGAATAAATGATTCTGAAATGGAGCAAATTTTGAGCGAAATGAAAGGAAAAGGATTCAAATTAAAATTAAATCATTATCACACTCTGATAAATTGGGCTACACGTGCAAATAAATTAAATGAGGCAGAACAGTATTTGTCTGAAGTTATATCAAATACTAATATGGAACCTACCGTGAAAATGTATTGTAATGTAATATTATGTTTTGCAAGAAACAATCGCATTGATGATGTTGTAATATATTTGTCAGATCTTGAAAAAGAGAATTTATTAATAGCAGACAAGATGAATATACACGTGCTTTCTCGATTGTACCAAGACCTTATTTCCATCTTATGGGATGAAAAAGCTAATGAGGATATAATAAGACGATTTATAAAGGAAGCGTATGCAAAAGATTGTATAATCGGTTTTCGGGGTTGTTTGACTCAATTAATATTTGATTCATTTAACGAAGGAAATTACGCGTTTGCACATTTTGTTTTGGAACAATATGTAGAAAATACTGATGATCTTAAATATTTGCAATTTACAAGGCGATTGCAATCTTCTCTTTTTTTAAAAGTACATCACGAAGAAGACAAATTAAATGAAAGTAATGAAGAGTTTGAAAAACTGATGAAATATATTGCATATGTGGATGAAAAAAAAATGAATGGAAATTTAATTGGATACAGTGAAGCCAGAGAGAAGAAGAAGACGAGGAGAAGGAAGAAGAGGAAAGATAATACTATGAAAATGAAGAAAGATATGGTGAGAGAGAAACGGGTCAAAGCACCACAGATCAAAAATTCGTATAAAAATATGTATGACAATGCAGACGAAGAAAAGGAAATCGAAAGAAATTTAAAATTGGAAAAAGATAAACTTGTAAAAGCAATTAAAAAATTAGAAGAAGATCGTGGTAAATTAGAAGATGAAAAGTCAATATTAAAACAAAAGGAAGAGTTATTTGATCAACGATTAAAAGTCTTTGATGAGCGTCAAGCTATTGTAAAACTGGAACGTGAATTATTGAGTAAAGAAACGCAAGTATTTGAAGATGTTAAATTACAAGCACAGGAGGACGAATATGAAGAAGTAGTAGTGATGGAAGATGATGATAATGTTTTAGACGATGAGGAGGAAGAAATAATAGTGAATGCTGAAATTGAGGACACTAGTATTACTTCGTCTACTACTGCGGGGAGAGAGAGAGAGGGTAGTCGTATGTAAAAGAAATGTACATGCGCGGAGAATTTTACATTTTTTTATAATTTTAATACGACTTCCGTATAATACGAGCTCGTATTTAATTTAATATAAAAATATTAATATTGGCTCAGTCACTGTATTCTTTTGAGAGTAGGAATTGTCATGAGTAGGAAAATTAAAAATTAAAAAATACGCGTACATTTTTACTTTATTTAAAATATTAATTTAAATAAAAAAATAAATATTTTACGTATTTTGATATATCACATGTATATATATGTAGTGCTATACACGACATATATATATGATACATGTAATTAATTAAAAATCTCTAATCTGGTACGTTCGTATGTAACAAATACATCACACATACAATACGAACATTTTTTATTCAAACACTAATTCATAATCTAATGAATGTCCTATTGCATTTGAAAATTTATATATCTGTCTTTGTGCCAATGCAATTTGTACATTTGTTGGAATATAACCACGAATAATAGATGCTAATGTGACTGGTTGTCCACCAGTTGTAGATTCACCTTCTTGTGCATTATAATCTACATTTGCTTTTAAATTATTAGATTTCGATAAAATGTTGTGCATTGCAATAAAACTATCCAAAAAATTATCTCCCACATGTAATTTCCAACTTGCAGCTGGTAAAAAATCCAATAAATGGATCAATTGATAATTCAATTGTATCCAAAAATCTTCTGCTTTAATTTCCATTTTTTCATTATCAATTACTCGATACATTACAACTGTTTTCAATTTTTTTAACTTTTTTATTCCATCATCCCCATCAACTAGTGCTTCAAGATCATATCGTAATGGTCCATAATAAAACAAACGTAATACAGTTGGAAACATGGCAATTTGATTAAATTCAAAATCATTTATTAATGATTGAAGTTTACCTATTTTACTTTTATCCATCGGGAAAAAGTTTGTTCCAACTCCCATAATACTATGCAATAATAAAACACGTGCACTTTTCTCTGGAAAATGTTTATATGAATATTCATAACAAAATTTCAAATGATCCATAAATGATCCATCAGCATGTTCCATTGCAAAATTACAATCATTTGACATAAAATCAACCAGAGGCTTATCATATTTCGGAGCTTTTGGGATATTTTCATACGCATTTCGAACTACATTCGTAATTTTATCACTCCAATACAATTTAATTCCCAATTTTTTACTTTGAAAATATCGTAAAAAAGACGAGGTAATGGAGCCAAATATAGTAGCATCTAAATCAAACTCTTCATTCACAAGTATGACAACTTCCCCTGCATGGTCTGTTGGTTTTCCAGCTAAAATTTGATGCATTCTACGTATATCAAGTTCTCCATACATTTTTCTCTCCTCATCATCATTGTTGTTGCTGCTATCTTTTAACAATTGAAAATTTGTTTCTTTGTTAGATAAAGTGCCAAATGATTTTGGTGAGACATATTGATAAATAAAGCAACCACCAACAATTGCACCCGTAATGAAATATTTATTTTGTATTACAGATATTAATTTTGATATTGTTAATGTGGTTATCTCTGTTAATGTTTGTTGTTCCATGGTTTATTTGAATGGCTTGGATTTGTAATTATTATTGTTGTTGTTGTTGTTTCGTTCTGTATTTTTACATTACATTATGTTGAAGCTTCGTTTCCAATTTGTACTTGTATACTTACCACAAATTTTATTAAATAAATGGTTGACCTGAGATCTGAGATCTGGGAGATGATGTGTTTCTTTGTTGATTTTGTACTTGAAATGTTGTTGAAATAGTATACTTTTGATAGCCGCCTTGTTTTCGTTTTTTTTCAATGTTTTTCCAAATCAGTCGCTGCCTCCTGTGTACCTGTATAATGTAGCAGGTACATAACACTCTGGATTGGTCACAAACCCTATAGAATATTTTATATTTTTATATATCGATCTATTGAAATGTATAGAGATGGAAGAGAAAAGTATATAAAGAACATTTAGACATATCAACCATCAATACTTTACCTGCCACTTAAAATAAAGGATTTAAAACACTATATTTTTAAATAATTGTATCAACTTATTACCAGTCTGTATCTAAATTAATAATAATAATTAACAACAATACCATGCCAAGAAGAAGAAAATCATCACCCTCACGTGCAGTAAAATCATTAGAAGACGACGAAGAATTACATCATGAAATTGTAAACCATGATGTTTATACCCATACCGTATCGTCAATTGAAGAAGATGTAGCATTTCGCCACAGTACTGTGGAACAGGATGTCAGAAGATGGCATCACGAACATGAATTGCCAGTAAGACGTAGCAGTAGCAGAAATAAAAAAAATACGAGTCGTCGTAAATCTGTCTCGCCAAAAGCTAGTAGTGTCAAAACAAACAAAAAAGTTGTTAGTAAAAAATCTAATGCTAGTACTACTTCTTCAAACAACAATGAAGGGTCTCAAATTTTCAAATTATTAATGGAACATTTCAGTGATCCTATTTTTCAAGCATATCTTATATTATTGATTCCAGCTTTATTATTTGCACTTGTTAATATGTATTTCCCTGGAGTAATAACGCCACAAATTGGTAGCACTAGGAGTGAAACATATTTACCAAGTAGTAGTAATAGTGAAACAACAGCAAATGCTGGTGGTAATGATATGATGATGGGGGGTGAATAAATATATTTATATGGTATTTACAGAGAGAGATACATATATATATACACATATATATATATAGTATGAGTAATATGGATGAAGAGTCGCTCTATAAGAAAGTATTTTTTTATAATAAATAAATAAAAAAAGATATTATTTTTATAATTATTCATTTCTTCAATTTTATTTTTTTTAAATCCCCGCCCCCCCCCTAAGTACACTCCTTTTCCTATCTTATTATAGTCTAACATCCTTTCAAACACCCATCAATCTGCATTTTTTCAATCATCAATTTATTTCAACAAACTCGGACGACCCCTCCTGGTAATACAAATAGTAGAAAAACAGAAAAACGAACAACCTTCTAGCTTCGTTATCTTTTTCTGTAAGACATGGAAACTAAAAATAGTAAATATAAATTAACAAACGACAAATAATAGTAGAATATAAATAGACGAGTGGTAATAATACATATAGTAGATTTACGTAGAATTTTAGAATAGATTATAAATATATATATATATTATATATATATATAATATGAATTTAAAAACATCAACAGATGATGGAATATATAATACGGAACAAGAAGATTATTTCAATAGATTTGCACCATCAGTTTCCATGTCGTACCCAACATATTCTCCAAGATTACATACACCGCCATTGTTATTTAAAAAATTCAAAGTTGTATTATGTATATATACTGGAGGTACCATAGGGATGAAAATGACATCAAAAGGCTATTCACCAGATCCTGGATATTTAACAAAATATGTACGCACGTTGCCAATGTTTCATGATCAATCTGCTGAACATATTATACCAGCTTCTGCTAGAAAACATTATCCAGGTATGTCAGCACCTTTCATTACTCCCATTACGGAATATGGTGAACGTGTCGTCATGCGCATATTAGAATACAATCCATTATTAGATTCATCAAATGTTACATATAAAGAATGGAGCAAAATTGCAAATGACATAGTAAAATATTACGATGAATTTGATTCATTTGTTGTATTGCATGGTACGGATACAATGGCATTTACAGCATCAGCATTATCGTTTATGTTAGAAAATTTAGGTAAAACGGTTTGTATTACTGGATCCCAAATACCATTATGTCGACCTAGAAATGATGGAATTATGAACTTTCTAAGTGCAATAAGCATTGCTGGACAATTTGACATACCAGAAGTTGTTTTATATTTTGGATTTCAGTTATATCGTGGAAATCGTACATCGAAAATGGATGCAAATGGATTATCCGCATTTGATTCTCCTAATTTACCACCATTAGCAAAGGTTGGTGTGAATATAAAAATCAATTGGGGATTAGTACGGCCAAGTTCACATAAACAATTAGTATTAAAAGATCATTTTTGTAACGATATAACATTATTACGTATATACCCTGGACCTTTCAATACATTAGAACATACTTTGAAAAACGTAAAAGGTTTGGTATTGCAAACATTTGGTTCTGGAAATGCACCTGAATTGCCTAAATTTTTAGCAATATTGAAAAAATATAGTGACGAGGGTGTTGTAATTTTAAATTGCACGCAATGCATCAAAGGCGATGTTCAACCCCATTATGCTGCTGGAACTGCACTTCGTGAAAGTGGTGTAATAAGTTGTGGTGATATGACACCAGAAGCTGCTTTAATTAAATTAGGATGGTTATTAGGTTCAGGTATGGGATCAGATGAAGTGAGGGAGAAAATACAAGCTGATTTACGTGGGGAGAAAAAAAATCTGGATGAAGATGTTTCATTTAATATGAATGATCGATCATTTGCAAAAGCTGTATATACAGTATTAAAACGCCAACATTCAAGTTTACTACGTGCAAATGTTTCAGGCGCAAATAATTTATTGTCAAGAATCGATACTGGCTTACTCCCACCTGTTATCTGTAATTTTGCTGCATCTGGTGCCATAAATGAATTAAATGATATTTTTGAAAATCGTAACAATGAAAATTTTAAAACACTATCACCTGATATTTGCGATTATGATAAACGAACTGGTTTACATGTAGCAGCTGCAAATAACCAATATGATGTGGTTAATTTTTTTATTGAACAAGGTGCCGATGTTAATTGTAAAGACATTTTTGGAAGGACACCAATGAGAGAAGCTGTTGAGAATAATCATATTGATATTATATTATTGTTAAAAGAAAATGGTGCTAAAATTGGTTTGCCAGATTCAAAAATTGCAAGTAGATTATGTTCTGTGATAAAAAATAATAATAAAGAAAATTTAGCAAGTTGGATAAAATGTGGTATAAATGTAAATGTACGTGATTATGCGGAACATACCCCATTAATGATTGCAAGTGCTGGTAATGATGTGGAAGTAGTGAAAATATTGTTAAAGGAAGGTGCAAATCCAACAATGAAAACTAACTTTAATAATACTGCATTGACATTTGCTTTAAATGGTTCAAAGAATCCAGAAATTATAGATCTGTTAAAGCAACAAGTGGTTGGTTCACAAGTTTGAGAATATTTGGTTAGTAGACGACAACACAAAGCGTGTGCATAATAAATTATAATACGTACTTCTCGTAAAAAACAAAAATAAAATTTAAATTTTTTCGTGTACATCTCATTATATTTTACTTGTGTGGTAATCTTTTTTTACGACCGTAATATTTTAACCAATTATACGAAAGTATATTTTTATTAAATTAAAAAAGGTATGATTAAAATGATATCATAAAAAAATATTTTATACTCAGTATGATAAACTTTTACGAAGCGTAATTACGAACGGTTCTTATAAAAATACATACACACGATATAGTACGTTCGTACATACCTTTATACACAACCACCGTGTACGAATCTTAAACAGTTCCTTGTTGTTTTGTCATTGCGACCCCAGCTTCCATGTTATTCTTAATTTTTTTTTTTCTTGTAAAATATATAAAACCTCCAATGCAACAACAGGTAACAAGAACACCTACAATAATTAATGCAATATACAGCAATGGAAATGGTTGGGTAAATGGCCCTCCGTCAATTGTTGGGTCATACACAAAGAAAGTACCTTTGTCAATTCCATTTACTACTGCATTATCTGGATTACCGAAAATAGTGCGGTCATTTAATCCTTCTCCACCTAAATCAATATGAAAATCAATATGAAAACAATAGCCACTTTCACAATATGTTTGGTCATCTTTTGGTTGACCAACCTCTTCTTGAGGATCCTTTTCATCATCCACAGCCCATTTATCACCGCCATGACCTTCCGCCGTATACCACCATGCACAATCTGGATTTTTGTCAGGCCATGGTTCACTTGGTTTTGCTGGTCGATTCATGCAGCTTGCTGGACGAATGGTTACAACCATTTCCTTAATTTTTTCCATTTTTAATACTGGATCACCTACGGAACCTTTCGCTGCTGCTGTGCCAATGTCATTATTTGGTTTACCATCGTCTCCGTCTTTCATTTCAGTTACATCACGAGTACATTTTCCAAATGTATTTCCTTGGCTATGACTTTCCTCTTTCGTACAAACAAAATCTTCCACTTTTCGAGTATAAGAACCAACACCATAATATTTGATAAATGTCAATGTAACTGGATAAGTACTTTGAGGACCTGTCATGCGCAATTTTGCATCATTGATATTAGTTGTACTTGCTATTTCACTGAATTTTTTTTTACTGCCATCTGGAAACTCTGCTTCAAACACTGCATCTTTACCCATTGCACCAACATCTAATATAGTTGAATAAATTAATGTTTTGTATTTGCTTATATCCTTTTCAACTTTTTTTTCATAGTCGTGACTAGCAGTAGGTAATGGCCTACCACCCTTCAATGAATTGATGTTTGTACCAGATAATAAACCTATGATACTAAATTTCCATTCGCCTGGTGGCATAACACGTTCTGGGCATTCGCCAGCTAAATCTTTACTTTCAGGTGTAAAATTTGGGCATGCTGGTAATAGATATCTTAAATAGGAAGGCGATTGTATGAAAAAAAAGTTATCTTTCAAAGTTGTATTTTCTAGAGCTGCTGTAGCAACATCGTCATGCATACCTCCATGAATAGCATAGCTAGTGTAACCGAGATTTAAAGTAGATGCGGGAGGCCTTGTCTGCCACTCTCCTGTTGGGGAACCCGAATCTGTTGAATACGCAATACCTTTCCACTTTTTTCCAGTAAATCCAGTTGAGGGATATCCTGTGAAACTTGGAGGCGTCCATGTTTCTCGGGTTCCATTATGCATTTCCAATAATGTATTCCCAGGAGTTAACGAAATCCATTCTTTACCTTTTGCACTTTCATGAGATATTTGCGTTGTAGACGGTGTTGGCATTTGATGTAGGTTGATAATCAATGGTCCAGCTTTTGCTTCATTTTTTGTTGGTTGATATTTCCTTTCCTTTAAACCATTTGTTGTTTGTAACAATACAAGAAGTATTATTATTATCTGTATTGTTTTGTGAGTCATGGTGCTTCTATTATAAAATGATATTTATACACAATTCTATATTCTTTCTTTATGCTCTGTCTATTTATTCTGTATTTTTTCTGTATTTGTTTTTAATTATGTCTCTTCTCTCTTTATCCTCTCTCTATAAATTGATTAATTATAAAGCTTCGTTTGTATTTGTGTCCTACGCACTTTTTTTAATAACCGACGTGTTGTTTTTCAAAAATTCTCCATAGTAGCAACGCCATACCTGGTATATAATATAGTGTGTAGTGTTATTTATAATTATAGTTATATAATGTTGAATCGGGGATCCAAATATGTATTTAGTATATGCCACCTACAGACTTTTCCTATACACCTACCTCATACACTAAAAATATATTTATAAAATGAATGAATAAAACACTCTTAAATAAAACAACATCATATATTCCCTACAAACACACATATACCAGCCCATCCATTAGATAGGTTTACAAAAAGATAATATCCCTCTCCAGATCCATCTTCCAGCAGAAGAAGGCAAAATATGTATATGATATGATTGTTTTGAATACGAAGTAGAAGATAAAACACTAAGGGTGATTTGTGCACGTATACGTGAATATATTTGTGGTTGAGGTCTGGATCGCATGATAAACAATATGTATCGCATGATAAAACAATTGTACGGAATGTGGCTACAGGAATTCATTAGCAACCTATTTTTCCTTACCAGTATCGTCAACACATGCAATTATCGGTTCCTTGGTATTTATTGGTATCGCACAAGATGGTATTTATTCCGTCAATTGGGTTGAGGTTGGATTTACAGCATTATCATGGGTTTTATCACCTTTAGCTGGTTTTATAATTTCATACAGTGTCTATTATTTTTTAGATAAACAAATCATTTCAAAATCATCAAGTTTCAAGTTAGCTGCAATTGTTTCACCATATTTAAATGCAATAACTATTGCAACCTTAGGTTTGTTCATTTTCATGGCTGGTCCAAAAGCAATACGTATTGAAAATGGATGGGGTTTATTTGGTCTATTTGTCTTGTTAGGGCTAGTTTCATTTTTGTTATTTAATAAATTAATTTTACCATATATGGAGAAAAACAATTATATTAATAATGGTATATCTTACTCCGGGGTATTAAATGATGGCGGGGGGAGTATAAGCAGTACTAGTAGTAGTGGTGGGTTTGAAACGATGAATCCAGTAAATGATCATTCATCGAAAATGGTTTCATTAGTAGAAAATGATGGCAATAAAAATTTTATGATTGAAGCACTTTCTCCATCATCATCAGTATCATCATCATCAACAATAACAACAACAACAACAATGGAAAGTGCTTCCACGATTCTTCCATCAATAACAAATGGTTCTAATAATACAAGAAGGAAAAATTCTTCTTCACCAGCTGAAAATTATTTCGTCTTACCAATGATTATGACAGCATGTTGTGTTGCATTTGCACATGGTGGTAACGATGTTGGAAATGCAATTGGCCCATTTAGCGCTTCGTTGCATATATATATATATGGTTCAATGGATGGAAATGCTGAAACTCCTGTAATTGTTACATTTTGTGGAGGGATTGGTATTGTTATTGGATTAGCTGCATTTGGTAAGCGAGTTATGGAAACGGTTGGGAAAAAAATTACCAAACTAACATTTAGTAAAGGATTTGCTGCACAATATGGTGCATCACTCGCTGTTTTGATATGTACAGCACTTGGATTACCGATTTCCACAACTTCAGTTTTAATTGGTAGTATTGCGGGTGTTGGATCTGCAGATGGGGAGAAAAATTCAATAGATTTTCAAGTGATTAAAAAAATAATTTTAGGATGGTTGGCAACATTACCAGCAGCAGGAATTGTTGCTATGATCATTTATGCTATTTGCAAAGCGTTGTTGTGAGGAGTGGGGTGTTATTATATAATTCTAATAATACGTACAAGGAAGAAGAGTTTTTTTGTTATGCCACTTTTTTCGTGACGAATAATTAATTTTAAAAAACTACCTGGGCCTATCACCCAATAATTTAAGTACTAGTTTTAGTATACTAATATATGCATATTTGATAGAGAGGTATTGGATATTACCATAAAATCCAAAAATAGCCAATAGTTATTTTGATTGAATATACTTAGAATATCCGATTTTTGGTAATATCCAAATATCTCTCTATCAAATATACATATATTAGTATACTAAATTAGTACTTAAATTAACTGTCATTTTGTTGAAAAATGTAAAAATGTATGTATGTATGGCCGTTATTTATTATAGATATAGACGACACAAGATCATACAGGAGTTTGTATGTCCAGGTAGACAGATAGATAGATACTAGGATATATATAAAACCCATTTT
>JACLAC010007334.1_pt1 | contig 11337 bp, 11 predicted proteins | sample 8027881 | NCBI WGS metagenome assembly JACLAC01 (sample SAMN15725517, study PRJNA655200) | protist metagenome | isolation source: fluorescence activated cell sorting (FACS) single amplified genomes of... | place: Spain: Blaines Bay Microbial Observatory, Mediterranean Sea | collected 2016-01-19 | reverse complement strand
GTCAACCGCCTGGAGGAAATCCTAGCAGCTGAAAAAATAGAAGCTGACCGCGGCGCCCTCTTCGCCTTAGCCCGCTTCGCCGATGGCGGCATGCGCAACGCCCAGTCCTGCCTAGACCAACTGATCACCTACGCCGCGGGCGAAACGATCACCCCCAAACACCTAGCCGAACTCTTTAGAATCCTAACGGACGAAGACGTGCTCACGATCCTCGAGCAAAGCGTATCCGGGGACCTCAAGGCTCTTTCGGCCACCTGCGAATCCCTAGCCCAGCGCAGCGTGCAAACGGATTACGTCCTCAACCAACTGCACCAACTTCTACGCGTGCTCATCAAAACCAAACACCTTGGCTCACAAGCGAGCGAAGGCCGACTCTCAGACGAGCTTCGCTCCCGTGCTGAAAACCTTGCCGAACAGCAGTCTCCCCAAGGTTGGCTTGCCGCCATCGAACTCGTCCAACAAGGCAAGCGACACCTATCCCAAGGCCTAGACGCCCACTGGGCCCTCGAGATGACCCTCTTGAACCTAGGCCACCTCAAGACCCTACCCACACTTTCTGAACTGATGGGCATGGTTGTTTCGGGTAAAAAAAAAACTTCAGACTCCTAGGCGAAGAAAGACGCCAGCGCAGTGAAGGGCTGAGCCTAGGCGACATCCAAAGCAAATGGGGCGATTTCCTGAGGTCCCTCGGGGAGCGACACCCAGAATGGGCCGGCCGACTCAGACAAGGAGAACTCATCGCCTACGGCGCCCAGGGCCTGTCACTCTTCTTCCCACCTCTATTCCACCACCACCGTGACTTCCTGCAATCCCAAGAGATCCGCCAAGGGCTAGAAAACCTACTCGAGGAGGAAATGGAGTGGCCCATACCTCTGCTGTTTGAAGAAGAATCGAAAACGGACAACGACGACATGCTCGCTGACCAAGAAGAAGTCTACCTCCGCCACGCCAAAGACCGCTCCGCCCTCGCTGTGCAAAAAGTCTTCGGGGTTAGAATTCGTAACGTTCTCAGCGGATCCCGTCAAGCGAGTTACCGCCTAGAAAAAAACAACACCTATCAATGATTTATACAGAGAGACCCTTATGGATATGAGTGCCCTCATGAAGCAGGCCCAAGGCATGCAGTCAAAAATGGCAGCCGCCCAAGCCTCCCTCAAAGACAAAGTCGTCGATGGTTCAGCCGGCGACGGCCTCGTCACCGCTTATGTGAACGGCGAAATGGACCTGCTGAAAATAGAAATCGACCCCAAAGTCGCTGACCCCGATGACGTGGAGATGCTCGAGGACCTGGTCTTAGCAGCCGTCAACAAAGCCATGGCTGAAATGAAAGAGCTCAGCCAAGCCGAAATGTCCAAAGCCACCGGCGGCATGAACATCCCCGGACTATTCTGATCACCACCTTTATCTCTTTATTTTTTTGCTTTTCGACTCTGTTTTGGCTTGACCCAACCGACCCCTAAACCTTTCGATAAAGCTGTCTCAGAACTCGCCAAGCTACCCGGACTGGGACAGAAGACTGCCGAACGTTTAGCTTTTCATTTACTGGGGCAAGGACCTGCGCGCATCAAAACCTTAGCCGAATCCCTAGAGAGCTTAAGCAACAACACCAACGAGTGCATCCAGTGCCATCACCTCTGCGAAGGGAGACTTTGCTCTTTTTGTGAAGACCCCAAAAGGGATGCCTCGAAAATTTGTGTTGTTGAACTGCCTCAAGATCTGGTTCGCATCGAGGAGGTCTGCGACTACAATGGTCTTTACCACGTCCTCGGCGGTCGCTACGCCCCCCTAGAAGGCATCTTTCCCGAGGACCTCAACCTCGACAGCCTGCGCCAACGCGTCGCTAGCGGCGAGGTGTCAGAACTCGTTCTCGCCCTCAACCCCAACACCGAAGGCGAAGCCACCTGCGACTTGATCACAAGGTCCATGGCCAGTTACCGCCGCCTCTCCATCACAAGATTAGCGACGGGCATGCCCCGTGGCTCAGAGATCGGCTTCAGTGGACGCAGCGTCCTCAGGGACGCCTTAGCCCATCGCCGCGAGGTCACGCCGTGAGCATGAGCATGGAACTCGGCGGCAGGATGGAGCAATCCATGGCCATGCAGCTCACCTTCGCCCAGAAGATGTCGCTCGAAGTCCTACAGCTCAATGTCCAAGCCCTTGAAGCTCGGGTCACCGAGGAACTAGAGTCCAATCCTTTACTGGAAAAAAAGACCCAAGAGCTCAGCGAAGCGCTCGTCGAACCAAGCTCTGATCCCGGGGAGGCTCCACCCGAACAAGATCAAAAGGAGGCGATGATGGAACTCGTCGAGCCGACCTTGGCCGAGGGCAATTACCTGAGGCCCAACTCAGCTGAAGAAGATCTCGATCCCCTGGATCTGATCGCCGACGAAAGTCCTGATTTCGAAACGGCCATGGCCGAACAACTTGAGTTCCACAACCTCGAACCTGACCTCAAAATTAGGGTTCAAACGATCCTCTCTCTTCTCGACCACAGGGGTTACCTGACCGAGCCCTTAGAAAGCTGCCAAACGGACGCTGAAGACCAGCAACTCCGACAACTATGGCCCAAAGCCCTGAGGTTTATCCAAGAGCAACTGGAACCTGCCGGAATGGGCGCCTCGAACCTCCAAGAGTGCCTCGGCCTACAATTGCTGCGCCGTGGCCAAGGGCTCGACGTAGAAGAGAGCATCATCAGCCAACACTTTGACAGCCTCCTCCACAACCGCTTGGACCTCATCGCCACTGGACTCAAGCAGCCCCTTGAACGCATCAAAGAAGCCATCGAGTTCATCAAAAGCCTGGAGTTTAGACCTACGGCTCGCTTCTTTGAACAACCCTCAGTCGCCCTCAACCCCGATGCCACCATCAAATACGATGCCCCCGACCTGCTTCGCCCCGATGGACGGTTTCGCATTCAACTCTCCAAAAAAGGACAACCTGAGCTGGAGGTGATCCCCGGCAGCCAATACCGCTACGAAGGCATGAGCAAACAAGAAAAAAACTACCTGCTCAACAGCACCAACAGCGCAAAGTCTTTGATCGAAGCGGTAAGACGCCGCAATGAAACCCTTCTCCTCGTTATCCAAACCATCTGCCAACGCCAGAGAGCTTTTTTCGAAGAAGGCCCCAGCGCACTCAACTCACTTCAGATGCAAGAGATCGCCCAAGACCTTAACATGTCGGCCGCAACCATCACTCGAACCGTCAAAGACAAGGTCGTGAGGACGGACTACGGTCTCTTTGAGCTCAAGTATTTTTTCAGCCTCAAGAAAGTCAAGATGGGCAGTGGTGAAATCGCCGGCAGGGACGAACTGCTCGAAAGCCTACGCAAGGTGGTCGATGAGGAGAACAAAGCGAAACCCTTGAGCGATGCAGCGATCTCTAAACTATTGGCGACAAAAGGGCACAAATTGGCCGTGAGAACGGTTTCAAAATACCGCGGGCTCCTTTGTATACCAAGCAGCAGCAAAAGGAAACAATTTTGAGAGTGATAGGTGGACGACTGGGCGGAAGATCCCTTTGCACGCGCGAGGGCACCGGCACCCGGCCACCCTTAGAAGCCGTGAGGCAAGCGATCTTCAACATGCTTCAGCCCCACTTGGACCAAGCTCGCGTGCTAGACCTCTTCGCAGGCTCCGGCAGTATGGGCATCGAGGCCATCAGTCGCGGCGCCTCAAGCTCGGTGATGGTGGAGTCCAACCGAGCAGCCCTAAAGTGCTGCCACCAAAACATAAATAACTTGGAGCTCGAAGGCGCCGCCAAGGTGCTGTCGGGACGCTTGCCTCAAGTGTTGGAGCACGCAGAACTAAAAGAAGATCTGTTCGACCTGATCTTGATCGATCCACCATTCGACGCCATCGCCAAGGGCATGTTCCTCGATTTAGACGCTAAAGCGCTCCCTCTTCTCACAGCAGAGGGGCGCATCGTTGTGAGGCTGCCCGAGTCATCGCCCCCCATCGCCATCGCCCCTGGCTTGATCTTAGAAAAAGAACGGCGCTACGGCATCAGTGTCGTCCAAATCAAACGGAGAGACAATGGGGCTTGAGAACGTCTTCGCCTTTGGGGCACTAGCTATTTTGGTGCTCATTGTCATACGTGGACGGCGTCGAGTCCGTTGCCTAGAAGCTCAACTCAACACCAACAACAGCAAACAGCAGCGCAAAGAAGCGCGACAGCAGATCGATGACCATCGCGTCCTAAAACTCGTCGACCTCTGCCGAGAGTTGGAAGCTAGGGTCCAAAATAGAGCCATCCTACTCGAAACCTTGATCGACGACGCCGATGCTCGCATCAACCTTTCTTCAAAACGCGACACTGGGCGCCCCCCTGCACTCTCGGAGCCATCTTTTAAAAAAGAGTTCTGTGCAGCCCTAGACAACCACCAGTCGGACGAAGAGCTCGCTAAGCGCTTCAAAAAACCCCATCTCATCATCACTTTACTCAGAGAAATGTGGAGACCCCTCCCTTGAACGAATCCTTTGAACAGCGTTGGGCTAGAGCACAAGTCGACACCAAAATCCATCGCAGTCGCAAGCACGACCTCTACACTTTTGGCTCCACTGCACTGCCTTACTTTTTTATCGCCAAGTCATCCATCAACAGCGGCGACAGCATCGTGCGTCGCGGCGAGGTCAAAACCGAAAAACCCACCTTGTTTTTCGGCGGCAGCAGTGGCAGTCACTTCGATGGCTTCAGCGACAATGAAGAGCAAAATTCAGACGGGTTGCTCTTCTCAAGAGCCTTTCGCTTCCCCAACCTGAATGTCGCCAACCAAGGCATGAGCATGGAGGTCGTCAGCCGAGAGAATCACGACCTCTGTGACGAGATGATGCGCGACCTCGATCTGGAACGGGATAGCCGCACTGCAGTGATCGAAGGGCCCGAAGACCTGTGGGCTCTGAGCCTCCTGATCTACGCCTCCCAAATGACCCAACGCAGTGCGGCGGGCAACGTCAAAGACATTTTAGACCGCGGGACGACGAACTTCTAGAATCCTAAAAAAATTCACCCCTAACAGACTTGAGGCAATACGACCAAAGCCACCTAACGATCCATCAATAGTGAAAGCCAGAACGGGGATTGCGACTGGACATGTCTTCTTGGTACCACTTGCCCTTGAGGTCGCCCTCGGCTAATTTGAAGCGCTTGCGCAAGTGATGACCGATCCAACGGGAGGTTTTCAAGACAGCGATCTTGGCCCTCAAACGTCCTTGAACATCGCGGTTCAATATAGAAGGGATCGTGTTGGTGGTGATGATCTCATCAAGAGCTCTATTGGATAGGTTGAGTCGACCTTCTTTAGAAGAATGAAAGTGGGTCACTAAAAAAATCACCTTGCGGGGGCGGTATTTTTTCAACAGTTCACAGCAGCGAGTGATGGTCCCCCCCGTCCGCACCATATCATCCATGACGATGAGATCCTTGCCCTCTATCTCTGACAACTGGCGCGGTGACAAAGGGTGAATATCCATGGTGAGTTGGCGTTCGCCGGAACGCGTTTTGCTCATCATCAAATACTGATCCTCGGAAAACTGAAGTGCATCACGGGTGTCCAAAACAAAACTGAGGGCCCCCTGATCCGGAGCGACCAGAAGGGTGTTCTCAGCCTCAACAATGCCCGACTCTTTGATGTAACGGGCGTAAAGCCTGTGGGGACTGAGGTCGTTGAAGTGACCATCAAAAATCTCCGTGAAGACGGACTTCACGCTTTCGGAGTGATTGTGCACGGTCATCACCTCATCGACTCCTGCCTGCTTGAGCATCTGAGCATACAACAAGGCAGAAAAAGGCTGCCCATTGAACTTGTGACGATCGGCGTCGCTGCGCTCATCACCCCGACTGCCTTGGCCCATGCGAGGCCCTCGATCTTGGGCCGAGTAAAACAAGTCCGGCTCAACAAGAGTGACCCAAGCGGCCCCGTTGTCCTTTGCAGCGCGAGCAACCAAAAGGTTGCGCATAGCCACTTCGTTGCGGGTGTGAGTCAAAATAGAAGAAGATGAGATCACCACACCCTTGCCCTCCAGACCGCGGCCAAGATCCTCTAGCTTCTCCTGACTAGGAGAGATGAAGCGCGGACAGAATTCACTATTCTCAAAGGTCTTCAGAGAGATGATGTCAGCGACGTCTTCCCTCTGCCCGAAAAAATGAGCCGTGTCCATGGCACTGGGGTTCTCAGAAACGTTACCGACGACAATGACACTGTCGACGTCAACGGGAATGGGGGGAGCTGTGATCATGAACGGGCCTAGGGTTGGAGCAATTCCATGTGTAATTTCGACAATTTTTCCACCTCAATCCTTCTCCTCAGGTCTTCTATACGACTGCTAACAGAAGCTGGGTTCGTCTTGATATCGAGGGGCTGCACAACGAACAGTCTAGCTTTTTTTGGAATGACGCGACCCTTGGCCTCCAGTTGCCACCATCCTCCATTTGCAGCGGGACGAACCGAAACGATTTCGCCGGCAACAAAATGGCCTCCCCTAGATTTAGGGAGATCCAAATACACGAGCTTACCGATCAAATCTTGGGCACTCCCGGCCATACGGTGCACTTGAACCCAAGCGACCCCATGACCGTGACCCTCCCACCTGAAACTGCCATCTAAACCTTCTATCCTGACAAACTTCTGCACCTGAGGTGCAGTCAGTTCAACAACAAGAGAAGTCAGGGATGAGACATAGGTCAACTCACCACAGACTGAGCCATCATGGACCAACAAGTCCCCAACCCTCGCTTCACTTCGGCCCACATCCACAACGGCCAAGTGCCCCGTTTGCCGCCATTGGCGACGAACCACCTCCACAGGCATCAACTTCAAGTCCTCGCCAAAATCCTTGTGAATAACGCGCGCAAGCCTCAGGCTGCGCTTGAGTTGCTCAACTTCATGCTCTTTCTCCAACAGCCTTGCACGGAGAGTTTCCGGCTTGGCATGTGAACTCGGCAACCACATCCCTTGCTTTTGCTTTTCAGCATCAGAGTACAAACGATCTAAAAAAAAGACGTTGGCTTTATCCTGTAAAAACTGGGACGCGCTCAGAAAGATGGCAACGAGCAAGAAGGCAAAAGGGGGGATACCCCCAGAGCGGCGGATCACAGATCAGTCGCTCCCGTGAAAGTCAGTGGTCGTCTCGTCCCGTGTCCAATATGGCTTTTAGGAGATCCAGCTGCTCGAGCACAACACCGGTGCCCCGCGCAACACAAGTGAGCGGATCCTCAGCCCTTTGCACGGGCAGCAATGTTTTCTCTTCGATCAAGTCATCGAGGCCGCGCAACTGGGAGCTACCCCCCGCCAACATGATACCCCTGTCGACCAGGTCGGCAGCCAACTCTGGGGGAGAATTTTCCAAAGTGGTCTTGATGGCCTCTGCAATTTGAGAGACCGGCTCCCTCAAGGCCTCGCGCACATCCTCTGAGGTGACGTTCACTTTCTTGGGCAAGCCACTGACCTGATCCAGGCCTTTAACCGTCATCTCCAGCTCTTGCTCAAGGGGTGCTGCAGAACCGATACCTATTTTTATCTTTTCAGCCATATTGTGGCCGATCAGCAAACTGTGGGCGTTCTTCATGAACTGAACAATCGCATCGTCAAACGAGTCGCCGCCAACCCGAACCGACTGGCCTTCAACGATACCCGCAAGACTCATCAAAGCCACCTCCGTCGTGCCGCCACCAATATCACAAATCATGCTACCCTCGGGGTCTCGGATGGGCAAACCAGCTCCGATGCCGGATGCCATTGGCTGTTCGATGAGGTAAACTTTCCTCGCGCCGGCACGCTCTGCGGAATTGATCACAGCTCTTTTTTCAACTTCAGTACCGCCACTGGGTATCGCGATGATCACCCTCGGGTTCACGCCAACTTTTCGATTGCCATGGACTTTGCGGATGAAATAGCTGAGCATCTCTCTGGTGATGTCAAAATCAGCGATAACCCCATTTTTTAGGGGCCGGATGGCACTGATGGCCCCTGGCGTCTTGCCGATCATCTCCTTGGCCATGATCCCGACGGCCTCACCACCGAGAAGCACCTCATTGGTGCCCTTTTTTACCGCAACAACCGAAGGCTCCGATAAGATGACACCCTTGTCCCTAACGCACACCACCGTATTGGCTGTGCCAAGGTCGATCCCCATATCGATGGAGAACATACCAAAAAATTTGTCAAGAACAGCCAAGTTGAGAGACCCCAGTCAGGGGGATTTGCTAGAAAAAAAGAGTTGGACCATACCCAAATGTACCCGTGAGTTCAAGGTACTGCATTGCGATGGCCACAACCGTAAGCAAGAAGGTTAAGGCAGTGAAAGCTCCGTAAAGGGGGCTCGAACCATTTACGATATATTCTATATTTTCTTGGACAGCCTTCTGCTTCTTGCCCTTTTTGTTTTTAATAGACGCGGGTCGAGGCACTGTCTCCCTCCACAATGGTTTCGGACTGGGCCATCAGATCTGCAACAATGCGAGCTGAACACATGTTAGGGTATACGCTTTCAACAATAACTTTGCCTTTGTACGTTCCACCTTGGAAAACCGTAAACTGAAACCCCTCCTTCACCTGATCATCACGGCCCGCGGAGAGCAAAACGATATCCACATCGGGGCGAATAGCTAAAACCTTCGCATGGAGGAGGCTGTCAAAGTGTTGGCTGATGATGCTCTCTTCTACGTCGAGCCCTTGGCCACGGCGCAGCAATTGTAGGCCGAGGCACTCTTGGAGGTTCGAGGCGCCCATTCCGGCAGGTTCCAGTTGCTCTTGGATAAACCTCAGGGCTTTGGGCCATAGTTGTCGGAGTTGCTGGTCTTCAGCGTCCGTTTGGCAGCTTTCTAAGGGCTCGGTCAGGTAACCCCTGTGGTCGAGAAGAGAGAGGATCGTTTGAACCCTAATTTTGAGGTCAGGTTCGAGGTTGTGGAACTCAAGTTGTTCGGCCATGGCCGTTTCGAAATCAGGACTTTCGTCGGCGATCAGATCCAGGGGATCGAGATCTTCTTCAGCTGAGTTGGGCCTCAGGTAATTGCCCTCGGCCAAGGTCGGCTCGACGAGTTCCATCATCGCCTCCTTTTGATCTTGTTCGGGTGGAGCCTCCCCGGGATCAGAGCTTGGTTCGACGAGCGCTTCGCTGAGCTCTTGGGTCTTTTTTTCCAGTAAAGGATTGGACTCTAGTTCCTCGGTGACCCGAGCTTCAAGGGCTTGGACATTGAGCTGTAGGACTTCGAGCGACATCTTCTGGGCGAAGGTGAGCTGCATGGCCATGGATTGCTCCATCCTGCCGCCGAGTTCCATGCTCATGCTCACGGCGTGACCTCGCGGCGATGGGCTAAGGCGTCCCTGAGGACGCTGCGTCCACTGAAGCCGATCTCTGAGCCACGGGGCATGCCCGTCGCTAATCTTGTGATGGAGAGGCGGCGGTAACTGGCCATGGACCTTGTGATCAAGTCGCAGGTGGCTTCGCCTTCGGTGTTGGGGTTGAGGGCGAGAACGAGTTCTGACACCTCGCCGCTAGCGACGCGTTGGCGCAGGCTGTCGAGGTTGAGGTCCTCGGGAAAGATGCCTTCTAGGGGGGCGTAGCGACCGCCGAGGACGTGGTAAAGACCATTGTAGTCGCAGACCTCCTCGATGCGAACCAGATCTTGAGGCAGTTCAACAACACAAATTTTCGAGGCATCCCTTTTGGGGTCTTCACAAAAAGAGCAAAGTCTCCCTTCGCAGAGGTGATGGCACTGGATGCACTCGTTGGTGTTGTTGCTTAAGCTCTCTAGGGATTCGGCTAAGGTTTTGATGCGCGCAGGTCCTTGCCCCAGTAAATGAAAAGCTAAACGTTCGGCAGTCTTCTGTCCCAGTCCGGGTAGCTTGGCGAGTTCTGAGACAGCTTTATCGAAAGGTTTAGGGGTCGGTTGGGTCAAGCCAAAACAGAGTCGAAAAGCAAAAAAATAAAGAGATAAAGGTGGTGATCAGAATAGTCCGGGGATGTTCATGCCGCCGGTGGCTTTGGACATTTCGGCTTGGCTGAGCTCTTTCATTTCAGCCATGGCTTTGTTGACGGCTGCTAAGACCAGGTCCTCGAGCATCTCCACGTCATCGGGGTCAGCGACTTTGGGGTCGATTTCTATTTTCAGCAGGTCCATTTCGCCGTTCACATAAGCGGTGACGAGGCCGTCGCCGGCTGAACCATCGACGACTTTGTCTTTGAGGGAGGCTTGGGCGGCTGCCATTTTTGACTGCATGCCTTGGGCCTGCTTCATGAGGGCACTCATATCCATAAGGGTCTCTCTGTATAAATCATTGATAGGTGTTGTTTTTTTCTAGGCGGTAACTCGCTTGACGGGATCCGCTGAGAACGTTACGAATTCTAACCCCGAAGACTTTTTGCACAGCGAGGGCGGAGCGGTCTTTGGCGTGGCGGAGGTAGACTTCTTCTTGGTCAGCGAGCATGTCGTCGTTGTCCGTTTTCGATTCTTCTTCAAACAGCAGAGGTATGGGCCACTCCATTTCCTCCTCGAGTAGGTTTTCTAGCCCTTGGCGGATCTCTTGGGATTGCAGGAAGTCACGGTGGTGGTGGAATAGAGGTGGGAAGAAGAGTGACAGGCCCTGGGCGCCGTAGGCGATGAGTTCTCCTTGTCTGAGTCGGCCGGCCCATTCTGGGTGTCGCTCCCCGAGGGACCTCAGGAAATCGCCCCATTTGCTTTGGATGTCGCCTAGGCTCAGCCCTTCACTGCGCTGGCGTCTTTCTTCGCCTAGGAGTCTGAAGTTTTTTTTTTACCCGAAACAACCATGCCCATCAGTTCAGAAAGTGTGGGTAGGGTCTTGAGGTGGCCTAGGTTCAAGAGGGTCATCTCGAGGGCCCAGTGGGCGTCTAGGCCTTGGGATAGGTGTCGCTTGCCTTGTTGGACGAGTTCGATGGCGGCAAGCCAACCTTGGGGAGACTGCTGTTCGGCAAGGTTTTCAGCACGGGAGCGAAGCTCGTCTGAGAGTCGGCCTTCGCTCGCTTGTGAGCCAAGGTGTTTGGTTTTGATGAGCACGCGTAGAAGTTGGTGCAGTTGGTTGAGGACGTAATCCGTTTGCACGCTGCGCTGGGCTAGGGATTCGCAGGTGGCCGAAAGAGCCTTGAGGTCCCCGGATACGCTTTGCTCGAGGATCGTGAGCACGTCTTCGTCCGTTAGGATTCTAAAGAGTTCGGCTAGGTGTTTGGGGGTGATCGTTTCGCCCGCGGCGTAGGTGATCAGTTGGTCTAGGCAGGACTGGGCGTTGCGCATGCCGCCATCGGCGAAGCGGGCTAAGGCGAAGAGGGCGCCGCGGTCAGCTTCTATTTTTTCAGCTGCTAGGATTTCCTCCAGGCGGTTGAC
>JACLAC010020065.1_pt1 | contig 11338 bp, 7 predicted proteins | sample 8027881 | NCBI WGS metagenome assembly JACLAC01 (sample SAMN15725517, study PRJNA655200) | protist metagenome | isolation source: fluorescence activated cell sorting (FACS) single amplified genomes of... | place: Spain: Blaines Bay Microbial Observatory, Mediterranean Sea | collected 2016-01-19 | reverse complement strand
TAATTGTAATTGTAATTTAAAAAAGTATTAAAATATTTAATATTGCATGTGTGATGATCATTACTTTTTTGTTGTTGACTTATTACTGTATTAATGTAGTCGTCCACTTAGGAAGTTTTTTCACTGTCATACATAATCGACAACGTATCTCCCCAACCTTGAAAAAAATATTTCATCGATTGACTCTGAAATATCCATCCAACGATTGCAACCATACACAGAGACCAAGGAGGCAACAAAATAAATAGAGCCATGGCGTCCGTAGCAAACCAGGCCGCTGAGGCTGTCGTCCCGCAGAAAACGTCGGAGAACCAAGGGACCTGGGACTCTTTTTTTCATTACTACGGCATGATAGTACACCAGCAGAACATGCTTCATGACCAGGTAAGAACAGGCACGTACAAAACAGCTTGTGACAAGAACAAGGTAGATTTTAAGGGCAAAGTAGTCGTTGACGTAGGAACTGGAACTGGGATACTCGCCCTCTTTGCCGCGCAAGCGGGCGCTAGAAAGGTGTACGCCGTCGAAGCCAGCGATATCGCCGAGAACGCAAGGGCACTGGTCAAAGCGAATGGGTACGAAGATATAGTGACGGTAATCAAAGGGAAAGTAGAGGATGTGGAGATTCCGGAGAAAGCAGATCTTATCATTAGTGAGCCTATGGGGTTCTTGCTGGTCCATGAGCGTATGTTGGAGGTGTTCTTGCTTGCCCGTGAGAAGTGGCTGAAGCCGGGTGGGAAAATGTTTCCTACGACAGGAACAATTTTTTTGTGCCCGTTTTCGGACCCTTTGCTTTACGAAGAGCGGTTGGCGTCCGCATCGTTTTGGGACCAGAATAACTTTTACGGGGTTGACGTGAGCGTAGCGAAGGAGCGGGCCCGTGAAGAGGCGTTTGCGCAGCCAGTAGTTGGTTACTTCCAACCAAATATGTTGGTATCTTCCGACCACGTCTCCCATATCCTAGATTTTTCGAAGCTGGCAGCAAAGGACGGCCTGGCCAACGTGGTAATACCCTTCAAGTTCACCGTTACCAAAACTGCACTTGTCCACGGGATTGCGTGCTGGTTCGACGTGGACTTTCTTGGCTCCGAAGAGACCGTTGTGCTGAGCACGTCCCCGTTTTCGTCGGACACGCACTGGTACCAGTGCCGTCTTCTTTTGCCGGAACCCATCGCAGTCAACAAGACCCAGACCATTAGCGGCACGGTGACGATGACAGCAAATGATTACAGCAGTTACTACGTGGAGTTCGATATTAATTTAGACGGGACCAACATTAAACAGAGCAACACGGTGTCGCTGCACCATCAATTGTACCACTACATGTCCAATGTAGAGAGTGCGTATGGGCAGGGAAGAGGGGACCAAAAGTATGGGGAGAAGTACGAGGATGGCATCCCGAACCCAAAAATGAAGAAAGTCAGCGCTGGACTCTAGAGGAGACCTTGCCGTACGAACAAAAGAGGGTGGGAGACTCACAACTAATGGACACGATTTATATGCATTAATCTTATTTGTACCTAAATTTCAGCAGATATTAAGGATTTCAGCATTTTAACATTTCCGTTACGATCTTACTTTACTCTCTCTCTCTCTCTGTGCGTGCAGCAATGCTGTCCTTTTCCGAGGTATTCACCTTTTCGTTTTTGCGTATCACGGATCGAGCCGCTATCGCCCTCATCGAGCTTCTTTTACCTCAGCATCGTCTGCGCATATGTCTAGTTTATACCTCAGAGATTTCCCACGAATCATGGAGTACGAGTTGTCAAATGTTACCCGCAGGAGTCCAGGGGATTTGCATACCCACGATCCACTACCAACCCCATTTTCGGCTTTGATCTTCTCTTCGTCGGATGCTGCCTGCCGAAAGTTTTGAAGGACAACTTCGGGTTGGTCTAATTTCAAAAGTTCGGCATGGAGCTTTATCCCATAGCTGGCAACGTTGACTCTCCACTGCACAGTGATGTCTCCCGCTGGAATCATGAGATCAACCGTTTTTTTGGACCGCCGTGAGATGGACATGTCTTTCCACCCATCCCTGTTCTTGTCCGGGCTATTTTCTGGGTCATCAAGTAGCGCTCCGGTGAGCAAACCCGGTAGTTCTTTTTCGTCCATCTCCCCTCCGAGAAACTTGGGTAGCTTTGACAAGTCCAGAAATTTGCTTGCAAAAGGGCATTTTGAGGCGTCAGCCCCAGGTTTATCGGTTCCCTTGGCGGGGCAAAACCCTACTTTGGCAAAGTTGCGGGCAGGCATAATCCTCTTCATCAGGGAGAATATTACTGCAATCCAAGAGGGCGCATTTATCATCACAAACTTGGACTGGAGCTGCGGGTAGTAGTTTGCACAATTCTTACTCACTGGCTCAAAAACTTTTTGCCCCCTTCGATCCGTCATGTCACTGAAGGATACCCCATTCATGTCAAAAATGAGCAATTGTTTTACAATTTTTCGAGACGATCGGGTTTCCCTGTCGCATTGGCGAAACGCATGTTCGCGGTAGGCGTAGTGCAACATGTGCAGTTCGTCGAACGATAGATTGTCGTACAGGGCGCTCGAGTTGCTTTTTCCAGGCCGGATGATAACAAAAGGCCCATTGTCCACTTTCGCGGGAATCTCTCCCGCTACTTGGTATTTGAAGCTTGTTTGACATATGGAGGTCTCCTCCCACGTTTCGTTTCCAATTTTTTCGCACATGTCGATTATCTTTGGTTCTTTTCGCCACTGGAGCGTTTTGCGAATCGGCTCGACTGAGCCTTCCGCCGTCTTCATACTGAGTATGTAACGGAGGTACCATATGTCATCAAAAAAGGGATATTTATCCTCCACAGCTGGTAGTTCATCGCCAAGCAAATCTTTTAGCTTTGTTATATCTCCCTTGTGTCTTTCCAAAAGCATGTCTACATCCTGGCTTTCATAGTCAGGTTCTGCGACTTGTGTCATGTCCTCTTCTTTCTTGGAAGCTGCTAGCGACGCCATTCTGCTGTCTTTTGTCTGGTTCGTTAGTGTTGTGCCTCAAAAATGTTAAATTCTGTTATCGGAATGTATATTTGAATTCAATTGCCGTCCTCACACTAAAGCTGGAATCGAAAGTTGGTTCCGCATCGCCGCGATGACTGATTACCTCACCGTGGAATGGCGATATGAAACAAACGCCAAATAGATGTATGTCGTACGTGTCGTAATAGTGAGAAACGAAAAAAAAGATGACGCGTCTTCTTCTTCTTTTGTCGTTTTTTTTTCGGGCAAAGAATAAATATTACAGGCCACAGCATTGTATTTTTGTTTGATGGTAGACTGAGAAAAATGGAAGAAGAACGAAAAAAAATAGAAAAAGGAACATTCTAAATTATTCTAAGAACATATAATAAAAAAGAAAAGAAACCCTTTTTTATTATTCTAATATAATCACAGCATTGAATTCTATATTCGAAAATGAGGAATTATAAATTAATTTAATAAATATAAAATAAAATAATAGGCGACACGCACTGCAGCACAGCAGAGATTATTTCTGATTAGACGACCAACCTACCTTTTCTTGGTATTTCAATATTATTATTAAATTATTACGAATAGCAGCAGCGCAGATCTAAATAAAATAATAATTATATTTTAACTAATATAAATTGATCATCGCGACCGACAATAATATAATAATCCGTGGAGGGGTGAGTGTGTCTTTCTTTATCTAATAGTAATAATAAGTCGTCGTTAATAATTCAAAATATCAAATCTAGTCGTCTACGTATCTGATTTTAGTAATAATTTGAATTGAATTGTACGTATGAGCGAAAAAACACCATTCAAATTTTTATGAATAAAAAAGGATTGCTCTCTCTGCACACATTTAACCCGTTTGCCTTTTAACCAAAATGGGCGCTGAACTTAATGCTGAGTTGAAGTGTTGGGGGCTTGTGTTTGTGATCTATTCGACGTGTTTCCTTTACCATGTATTGATCCCGCAACCAAAAACGGATGGGTATGTGTGGGATAAGACTGCGGGGAAACCGCTTCAGTATCGAAACAATGCGTTCCACGTTTTGTTGGCCATGCTACTCACGTTTTATGCAAGTGTTGGCAGTGGTTACGTTGAGGGGACGGTGTTGTACGATCAATATTGGCGCTGTTTCCGGGCCGCCTTCTCCTACGGCGTTGTTTTTTCCGTATATTTGTATTTCGATGGAAAGAACAAGCTAAAGCGCGGGGAAGTAGACAGAAACCCATTTACGCCGACAATTACCTCAACGTCACCAAAGACAGACCACTCCGAGTTTAACTCCCGGTCAGCCATAGAGCACTTCTATTGTGGCATCGAATTTAACCCTCGCATGCTCGGGTGCGATCTGAAAATGTTCATGTACACCGTCGGCGCAGTAATGCTGCAGCTGATCGTGTGCTCGTGCCTCATCAAGCACATATCTTACAGCGCGTCCGGCCAACAACCCTCACAAGCCATGGCGGTTTACGTTTTTTGCCTAACGTGGTTCATATTTGAGTATATGTACCACGAGCATGTTCACCTGTTCACCTACGATTTGTTCCGTGAGCGGTTGGGGGGGAAGCTAATTTGGGGGTGTTTCTTGTTTTACCCATTTTTCTATGAAGTTGGCGTATGGTCCCTCGTGGATTCACACGGAGAAAACGATCTCAGTATAACTGCCAGCTTTGGGTGCATTGCACTATTCTTGTCCGGTTGGATTTTGACAAGGGGTGCCAATCTGCAAAAGCACGCGTTTCGAACCAATCCCGGGGCGGATTCGTTCCAGTTCTTGTTCATAAACGTTGAGCAGAGGACGCTAAGTGACTCTGGGGCGGGAAGGAAAATTTTGGTGTCCGGGTGGTGGGGCCTTTCACGCCATTCCAACTATTTGGGCGAAATCATCCAAGGCATTGCGCTCGCGCTTCCTGGGCTGATTCAATCAAATGGCACTAACTTTGTGCCGTTACTATACCCACTTTATTATGTAATGCTGTTTGTTCCCCGCCAAATGGACGATGATGTCGTGTGCGAAGGCAAGTATGGCGCTGTATTATGGGGCAAATACAAAAAGATGGTGCCTTACCGAATCTGCCCATGGGTTTGGTAATAATTATTTCGAACAACAACAAAAAAAGTCAGAAATTTATGATAGGAAAAGATTTCAATATATTAGTATACTTATATATAGTGTAATAATAATAAATAAATCGAACGAAGGGTCTGACTGAGCAACGTAAAAAAAATAAGAAAAATCTGCATTCAGCACAGCACCACCAATTTTTGGTTTTTTCTTCGGCATCTCTACTATATGAGGAAAAAGATGATAGGAGAAGAAAGGTAACGACGACGACCGGACGACTCCCACATAGTAAATTAATTGTACCACCAGGTATGTACAAAAGAAGAAGACCGAGTCTATAAACACGGATGGGATGAGACGTGGCGTACTATTTCATAATGCCACGCAAGAATTCATAATATTATAATTGTACAATTAGATCGTTGCGTTTGCGTTGTACTTGGTACCCACAATTCGTTTGAAGGGGTTCATGTGGTGGTTTGTACGGCCGATAACGTTTGCGGCGCTAGCGTACGTTGCGCATGGGTGGGGGAGCAGCCCAAATAGCGGTAGTGAGGCGGAGGAGTCGGCCCCGGCGGTTGCTGGGGTTCCTTCCAACTTTTATGTTCTTGGGATAGATCCTGCCCAAACTGAGTACTTTTACACTGCAAAATCAGGGGGAAAATTTTCCTGTATGGATAGTTCTGAGACGGTTCCTTGGGACGCTGTAAATGATAATTATTGTGACTGCGCGGACGGTAGTGACGAACCAGGAACTTCGGCTTGCCCGGACAGTACATTTTTTTGTCGAAACGAGGGCGGATCGGATTGGACCACAGAAACGTTCCCCTCCAGCCAAGTCAGTGATGGCGTGTGCGATTGTTGTGATGGAAGCGACGAGCCTAATAGACTCCCAACGTGCCCCAACGTTTGCAAAAAACGGTCGCTTCAGAACCGGCTAAAGATTAAGAAAATGGCGAAAAGGCATGCCAAAGGCTACAAGGGCCGTAAAAACCGGGGTTCGCTCAAGAGTCTAAAGAAACAGTTTTTGGCTTATAAAGAAAAGCAGCTGACAGGGATGGAAGCCGATGAAACGTCCGCCATTGTGGAAATGAAGAAAATGAAGGGGTACTTTCAAACAGCTTCCAAGGCCGGGTCTGGGATCGACCCACGTGCGTACCAATACGCCTCTCATTTGCAACAGACTTTGCGAGGAATTGCTTTTCATAAAAATATGCTAGAGCAATTGCAAAGCAAACAGCTAGGGTCCCGTATGGAATTTTTCCCCATGTTAGTTTCTAAGTGTATTCGATCTGAATATATCAACGAAAAACGCTTCAAAGGTGGCACTCCGAACGTCGTTCCCCAGACGTACCAAATAGAGCTGTGCCCGTTTCGTACCGTGTCATTGATGGAAATCAACCATACCGTTTGGGAACAGAAGGAGGACCATGTCAAACATGGCGGAAGGTTGGCAAATTTTGTCCTTGCGACTGCCGAACCCGAAGCCGCGGAACCGCTGGTAGAGGTAGCGGCAGATGGGTCTACAGAGTCGACCAAGGAAAGTAGTGAACCAAGCGCAGGAATACAGCGGAATAAATTCGGAGACGAGGAAACCGGGAAGACTCTGTTGGGTGTTTGGCAGGGTTGGGAAGCCAAACCTGCGGGAAGAAGAAATATATTTTCAACGATGCTTTTTCGCGACGGCGAAAAATGCGCTGATGGTATAGGCACTAAGGGACACAAGCGACTGGCTGACATCCAAGTCCGATGTGGTGTCGAAGAAAAGATAGTAGACGCGATCGAAAACGTTTGTCACTACTCCATGATCCTGGAAACCCCAGCCGCCTGTTCTTTGAAACAAAGCAAGGAGTTGAAAGGGTCTCTGTAAATTTCACACCGAAAGTACATCTTGCTACACCGCTCAAAAGGCGGAGAAAGGGTGCAGATCAAAGAAATTGAGTTCTTAATTTTAACTCTTAATCGAAATAGATTTTTTGAGTTTAAAAATTGCTTTTTCTTCAGAACGTGTTCACACGAAATTCTTAAAAGAAAAATATGTTACGCAGTACTCGCAAAAATTATTTTTTTGGTTCAGTTCATGAACCCTTTGCAACCTTTCATACTACAGTTGCAGGCTATCTTCTTTGACTCGTCCTCTTCGTATGGAAATTTGTAATCATAGTGCAGTTCTTCGCCGACTGCAATATCCCGTTTTGAATAAATCGTTATTCTCTTTTGATTTCCAACGGTTATAATTTTGGTGTACGCATTTGGAGAGCACGAATGATTGATGAACCGTGCTAATGACCCCTTTATTGTAGCGTCTATCACCTGCTTGTCGTCCACCCGGAACATGTAGTCCGGGCAGTCCGTGTAAACTCTTTCTTGCCGAAACTCAGCGATGACGGGCCGGATGATTTCACCTTTGTACTCGATAATAAACTCTTCCGCTCGTATGAACTCTGCGGCAAAACATCCCCACGCATGGATTTTACTACGTCCAAACTTTAAATGCTTTTCTACAAACGACAGTTGGTTTACTTCAAGAAAATTGGATCTACCAGCAGCTGTGTCTAAACACGACAGGCTCCTTCCAAAGTTTCTTGACTCGTTGCGTTTCTGCCGTTTACTGTTCTTTATTGCCCCCGTCACCCGCTTGCCCGTTCTTTCTCTTGGGACGCCCGCACCGTCCGTCTGCTCCTGTTGGACTGAACCAGGCCTTGCTCTCGACGGAAGCACACATTTGCCGCCTGTTTGACCGTTGCACATGCGCAAGAACGAGGAACCGTAGGGATCAATGTGGGTTTCCAGCCTAGACAGCCGTAAAATCTCAGGCGGTAGACGAAATTCTTCGCGAGGGATTGATGTCATTGCAAGAGAAAGGGTCTCTAAAACATCACTAGAAGAACATTCTCGGTTTTCTTCTTCTTGTGCAAGGGGCGGAGGGAACAATGGCATTGGCTCTACGCCATATTCTCCACTAGACTTTAGCTTGTATCGCTTCAATCGGTACACCAGCTCTTCGTTTGGCTCAACAGTCCACCCGCATGGAGGACCATTTAGCGAGCGAGGTAGTGGCATTTCACGATCATGGACAAACACTTTCTCCGTTTGTTCCCTGCGAATTCTTTTCGCGCAATGAATACAGTCAAAGCGGAATGTGCCTCCCTTTTCTTCATCTAAAATAACTTGTCTTTGTTTCCGCTTTTTGGATCGTTTCTTGGAAGCCTCCTCTGCTTTCTTCATAGATTGCACTTGAAGCTGTATCAGGCGCTCTTCTCGGGAGACGACGCGGACAGTGTCTCCACCGGATTGTGGGTCAGTGCCAGACGCCCGGGGCTTATCTATTCCCCCTCCATTCTTGTCCAACAATGGTGGACGCAATTTACTATCTGTACAAAATAAACAAAAGTATTGTTCTTCGCCGTTGCAGGTACTGTCACTTCCTGGAAGGGGCAATCCCACGCATTCATAATGATACCACTCCCCGCAGGCGTCGCAGCAGATATAATTCGCCCCCGCGTCATCGTTCGCCCGGCAAATACAGTACCTTGGTTCATCACGGTACATAAGGAGGCGCCCATTTGAATTACCGTGTTTATCCAACGATGGATACCACACTCGCTCACGATCTACAATGTTGCAAGGGAATTTGTCTTTCTTATTATCCAGCATAATGAGCACCTGCTGCCTTCTAGGGGCGTACGCTTCCACAATGCCACTTCTGGCCGTTTGTCCTTTCGTGCTTTTTTTTTTTGGACGTTTTTCGTTCCGTTTCAGGAACAGTTTGCACCGTGAGCCAACCATTCCCGGTCCAACAATATCTGGGAAGTAATGCTCTTTCTCGAGCTCATACCAGGCGCATCTATCGTGGCAGAGTACACCGCAGTGGTTGCATTTGTACTTCTTAGCCAGGGAGGGTACGTTTTTCCCACATTGGTAACAGCAAGACGACCCAACGGTGTCGGCTTCTCCTTCTTTCTCCAGTCTCTCGATCCCTTCAAGGGTGCACAACATGCAGTCGCAGTCACCGCTGCAAACAGGACAGCCCGTTCCACCACCCCCAGGATCGCACAGTTCGCAAAAAACATGACAACATTCCGACATTTGGCCGCCTTGGATCGTTTTGACCGGAAATCTACATTTGTGACAAATTGTGTATACAAAATCCAGGGCCTCTTTCAAAGGTTCCGGCAAAAATACGCTTGTTTTTGGGCAAAACGAGTGGCTGCAGCAAAGTGAGGCGCTGTCTAAAATCTTTGAAATCCACTCTACCCTAACCAAATCGTGTTTGCGCATGATAGATTTCACTTTTACTTTGGATGAACTAAGGGTCCCAAGTACATCTAGAGGGGTCGACCAGGTTCGAAAAATTTCCCCTTTCCGGCTTTCCCGTAGCAGTCCGGGCTCTGTTCTTTCTGCACGCAAGTAGCGTTCTACCAAACACCAGCGGCTACCGTCAAGTAAGCGTTCAAAGCCGCGCACAACACCAATCCGATGTTGTACTTGTTCAGAAGTATTTGCACAGACCGAATATTCCAAGAGGGCCCCAATTTCAAAAACGCCGACGCGCTCAGATAACTTCCCCATCCCATGGCCTGCCACTTGCATGTTTGGGTTGACAGATTTTGTATGCACACGTTCCCTCGTTTTCTTCTCGTTCAACGCTCAACGCTCATCGTTTCTTTGGGCAATCGCGTAGTTTCGGTGCTTTTGACGGTTTGACACTACAGTATCGTTCTAATTATTGTTCCAAAACAATTTTGCACTTGATTTAAATATATATTGTGTCAATTCAGATACGTCCAGGGTGTATTACTTCGTAACAACTGAAAGAAGAAATGTATCGTCGTACTATTCTTTGAACTATTCTTCATGTTCGAACAACTATACTCGTCCGAAAAAATCTGTAGTCATTCTACTATTAGTGATTCTACTATTAGTTATTTCTCTGTTCTGTGCCGCTGTGCAACAGCAGCGCAACAGCAGCAGGAACACAGTATGGGAAAAGGCGGGTGTCTTTGTGAAAGATACGCATTTATTTTTTACTTTCTTGGTACCAAGGTAGAATCTTCCACCCGCAAACAACGAAAAACAACAGTGTCGGGGTATCAGCTCTAACGCGAACTTTTCCCATATTTTATTTAAGAATTAAGAAAAAGATATATTGAACACCTCTCAAACACTTATGATCAACACCTCTACTGAGGACTATTACCACCCTTTCTTCTTCTTTGTAGCGTCCTTGGTGGCGTCTTTCTCAGATGGCTTCTAACTGTTTAAAGATGCTTTTCGCCACGTCGTTTTCCAATTTGTGTCCGTTTGCAAATGGTTTTTTCTCACATACTTTGCGATAGAACCCAAAAATTCACTGCTAGCAAACGCCTTTGTTTTCCGAATGACAAATCCCTCAGGCTTCACTTGCCCTAAACCAAGTCCGCTTGGCTGATTGATACGGTCGTCCATTAACATTTTTATCTCTGAAATGGTGGTGGAACCTCGAAACACGACAGGGGGGAGAGCTAGGTTATACTTCTGTGCCAAGGCCTCCGTTTTTTCCCAACTCCACCAAATGCTATCGTTTTCTAGCACACCGAAAAGGTAAAAAAAGCTCTGCAAATTGTCGTATTCGATGGAATGTATACCAAACATGCATTCGCCAAACAACTTGATACCGGTTGGAAAATTAGGATCCCAAAACAGTGTCTGTGCGAGGGCTTTAACGGGCCCAAAACTAGGGTGGGCCGTAGGGTGAGAGTGTGTCCGGGCGAATACTTTCTTGTCCATAACGTCAATGCAGCAATTCCCACCATCCAATTTTTCGGTTATAACCACTTCTTCTCCTTCAAAAACAGACGAGTTGGTCTGTTGCAAATCATCGCTAAAGACGCAGGGCGAAAATGCCAAATGGACCGTTCTGGGATATTTCCTCTCTTCTGCGGTCGCCACTGCCGACATGGCCCCCGTGCACTTTGTGTTCTTTTTGATTAATTTTTCTGTGCGTTGAATCTTTTACAAATGAATAGTTTCAGTTTTTAAACTGTTTTGATTGTATGATAATGGTTGGAATCAATTTGAATTCATTCACTTACTGCTTTTCTTGTTATATTTTATAAGGATTTGAAGAACAACATATAGTTATTATAATGTAATGGAAAGATCGATCGTTTACGTTTGTATCTTTGTGGCGGCGGTCGGTGGTGGTCTTATAATATCCATTCACGCACAACAACGCAACAAGACCAACAAAACATTGGTGAATCATTCAAAATTTAAGGTTAATTAGTCTATATATA
>JACLAC010003088.1_pt1 | contig 11338 bp, 12 predicted proteins | sample 8027881 | NCBI WGS metagenome assembly JACLAC01 (sample SAMN15725517, study PRJNA655200) | protist metagenome | isolation source: fluorescence activated cell sorting (FACS) single amplified genomes of... | place: Spain: Blaines Bay Microbial Observatory, Mediterranean Sea | collected 2016-01-19 | reverse complement strand
TGGTTCGGCGCCACCGAGTGGCACAAGGAAGAACAATGGTTGGTCGACGGCTATGACTTGGAGAAAAAAGCGCTAAGAAACTTTGCCATGAAAGACATTCAAGAGTGGTCGGTACAAGAATCGCCGGTACAAGCCTAGCGCTAGTGTTTCATCTTTTACGGCGCTTATTAAGGGGGCAGCATACGGGACTCGACCTTGGTGAACTATGTAAGCTATCGTTTTCGATAGAAGCCAACGGCTATATCGAGTGTTTGGGGGATATATGGTCAACGTGACGTTACTCAAAAAGAGCCTTTTGCGGACAGGAACCGTTTTGTTCCTATGTACATTGGTTTTTCAATGCTATGTTTTCATGATGGTAAATAAGGAATATATTACCACCGACAATAATAACTTAAAAGATGCACAGTACCTCTACTTCGCGTATGGATCAAATATGTCGGAGCAATACTTGAGGAATATCCGATCTGTCACACCGAAAGCCAAAGACTCTGCCAAATTATTGGGTTATCAACTCGGATTTAGTATGAAAGGTATAAACTTTTTAGAGCCAGGGTTTGCCAATATATCGAAGGTGGCGGATAAAAAAGTTTCTGTGGAAGGAGTCGTTTATTCTCTCGATGAAAGTGATTTTCATAAAATATTGAATTCAGAATCGAGTCTCTATCGTGTGGAACAGGTACTCGTGACACCGGCTTCAGGCAAAAGCATTCTGGCTTATACTCTTACAAGCCCAAACCAAGGTAAGTATACGCCCTCCCGTCGATATTTGAATCGAGTACTGGTGGGCGCCAAAGAGAATGGTTTGTCGCCACAATATATTGCCACTCTAAAAGATACACAATCGGCCTATACACCTCTACTCTCAGAATTTATGGGCGCTATTATACACGCTGTTGTGCATTATAAATCAGGCCAAACGCAGAGCTTGAATCTTAAGCCCCGGTCAAGCTAATTGTCGTTAACTATCGGTATTTGAAGGGGGCAATTTCTACGTAATCTATCCCGAACCCTCCAGCTCGGGAGGAGGAACAAAGGCTTAAGCCAAGAAGCCCAGGTTCCCACGACCCACAATGAAACACGAAGGAGAATTGCATTCTGCAAAGCATCTAGCAAAACAAAAAGCCGAAGCATTGGTATTGGAGCGTCGTTGTGAAACAGTATGCAAGTCCTTAATCAAAACGCACATGAGCGAAGAAAACCTAGTGATCCTGCTCCTTCTATATCGTCACCGATCACTTTTTGCCGAGATCAAAAAAGGGAGAATGATTACGGATGTAGCTTGGATCGAATTGCACGCTTATTACCCAGACCTCCCGCCACTTCTCATATCCACATTGTCCCTCGGGGGACAACACCATTAATCCAGAAATTGTATTACAAACATCGTAAATATTTGATTTATTCCCTAAAAGTGGATAGTATCTTCGATTCCTCTTGTACGTAAGTACAACCTAAAAATGTCACACCGGGTAACGACATTGACATGTCAGCGATAGCTGTTTACCCATGCATAAAAGATTCACTTCGATAATTCGTTCGAATATCATTCTACTTTAACGCTATCTTAAAAATTAAAATGATCAACCAATAAGCACCATTTTAGGTGTTGACTGCTGGCTTATTCAAACAACTTCAACAAAAAACAGGTGATTACTATTAAAGAATTTTCCGAGAAAATAAAGAAAATGCTAATGGAAGACAAACCTTATGAAGATTCATCTATCTTGTACGGTTCTTCTGATTATGCATGTTGCAACTGCTGCTCTCTCATTCATGAAAGGGATAATCATGAATACCATTCCCATCAAATTTTCAATGTGATGGACATCGAATTAAGTACCGAGAATACCTCTTGGTCTTGTGCCGATGAATTTTTCGTTTGGGAAAAAGGGAACGTGATAGATGACACTCTATCGATTTCCTACTCACATAATAATGAGAAGAGCTATTCCTTGGAGCAGTATCGTAAGATAGTAATTGACGATGATACTTTCGAACTAAGGGTTAAAGCCTTTGGTGGTTACGATGGGGATTTCGCTTCAGAAGAATGGAGAAAAAACGGCGAGCTGCATAGAGATCACAGAAATCCAGCGCAAACCATTTTTTCCAATAACTTTAATGCAACGGAAGCATACTTGGATGAGTCAATCAAAAAATACTATGTCAATGGTAAGTATTTACACTCCACGGACAACACGTATAAAGATATTCTCGCTTATAAAGATATTCGCATACGTAAAAGGATAGGCCATGACGAAACTATTCCAGAGATATCTTAGAGGGATGACCATGAGCATGCCGATTCTGAAATTCGCACAGGAGAAAAACAAAGGGGTTTACTGGGCTTAAGTCCAACATTCTTTATACAACAAACTACCACGTTAATAACGTGCGTGGGCGACAAACAATTCAATAACCATCTATTATAGAGAGAAACAACATGTCCGAAAGAACAGAGGTGACCTTTACTGTTAGAACCGCAGATGCACCCGCGCTCGAAGAGCTGTGCGAGGACTTTGAAGATACATATAAACTAGCCCTACCTCCCTCCGAGGTCGCATTGACAAACTTTCTTTTTACGGAAGTAAAAGGTATCGATTTTAACTTTGAAGCCAAACTTCAAAAGCAAAAGATCCCCTACGATAAAAGCTGGCTTACCAGCGGTGATTTTGATGCTGGTAGCACCTATCACCGTATTGATAAGGACAACCGCTCTATCTTGCTGAACTTCGACCTGGGCACGGAAGGAATGGTGCCATTACAAGATGTAATTGACGCGGTAAACACAGGTACGTTTGATCAGTACAGTAAGGAAATGAAAACAAGAGTGACAGTGATCTCATGGCGGGAACAACAAAGTATTCTTACTGAGCGCTAATACCCCTCGTAAGTGACACAGATTAAAAAACTCCACAAACGTATCAGCTAAATAGGTAGTAATATGAGTACAAACAATAACGAAACATTCCATCTCGACATTGGGTTTTTAGTCCGATTGATGAATTTTCGAAAAAATAAGATCCAATTTTTTGACCTCAATAATGACGATTCCGACGAATCACCATCGAAGACAACATTTGTTAGCTCTGCCATCCATTTAGCCAATGGGGTAGACGACAATTTCCCCGGCAATACCCTTCTGGATGACGCCTTCACAGTAGATTGTATTTTGGATAATGAACTGCCTGAAGGTGTCAGCTGCGTTGGCGAGAGTTTTAGTGATTCGATCAGCTCGACAGCACTGCACACCCAGAGGCTCTTTGAGGCATCTAGTATCAATGGTGACGAAAGTGTGTACCTGACAAACATCGGCAGCGGGCACGCGTATCACGTGGAAGCCGATGAAGATGATAACGGGCTTACCAACGTTCAATCGCTCGGGTATTTTATAACATTGAAAAAAGCTACAAGAGTATTCAACGCACATGTCAACACTTGGCCGACTGCTAGAGACCCACTAATTAACCGGTGTCCATTATGATGGAACCCTAAAGCAACACCTATGCCCCTTCGCGGATTACTTCCGTGAGGGGTGTAATCCACAGCCCTCTATGATTGGACGGTCTATTAGAACGTCTATTAATACTACGTCACTAAGTTCACAATATAAGGGTCAACGTTGGATGCCCCTTATCTCCTTCCTTCCATTGTAAAACCCGCTTAGATTACCCTCTTCACATCAAGGTAAACATAATGACTACAAATCAATCCAATGACCCTCTTCGTCCAGCCCAGACATACAGAATTACGGTGTTAAACGAGGATCTGGAGGAAAACCACATTGACTTAGCCGACCCTGTTCCCACCGGTCGACAAATTCTACACTCTATTGGTATAAAAAATATCGACGACTTTAGCCTCTATGCCATAACACCTATTGGCGATTTTGAAGATGTACGCCCCGATGAGACATATGACCCTCGTATGCATCAAGCATCGAAGTTTTTCGTATTCCAAACAGACCGTGCATTTAAGTTCAAAGTAAACCACAATAGGATGGAATGGGGGCAAACCAAAATCACAGGGTTTCTGTTAAAACAACTCGCTAATGTCGACTACACCACCCATGAAGCTTGGCTCAACGTACCCGGTTGTGAGAAGCAAATCATTGACGATGACCAAATTGTGGACTTATCATCACCCGGCGTGGAGGACTTCCATATCCAATTAAGGCAGTTGACTATTATCGTCAACGGAAGGGAAAAAGTCACCAGCTACACCAAGCTAAACTTCTGCGATATCGTTGCCTTGGCCTTCCCCGGCGCAGCGGTCGATGACACCACCGCCTATACTATGACCCATACCAGAGGCCCAACAGAAAACCCCGAGGGGAGTCTAGTCGTTGGTCAAACACTGGCAATTATCGAAGGGCAAGTGATCAATGTCACAGCAACTAATAAATCGTAGTGGTGATCTTAAACGGCTATGGGATGATGGTTACGAAATCGAGGTTCGCTCCAGTTTCTTGTTTGTACATTCCATCCCCTATGTCAACGCGAAGGGGAATATGGCTCGGGGGACTCTTGTTTCCTCCTTAACTCTCGCTGGCGAGATAACCGCTACACCAGGGAGTCACGTGGCATACTTCATTGGCGGACACCCTTGCCACAGCGACGGTACAGTACTTACCCAGATACAACACAGCAGTATGCCAAGCACCCTGGCGCCCGGTATTACTATTGACCACATGTTTTCCAGCAAACCACCCAATGGATATGTCGACTATTACGAAAAAATGTCCCGATACGCCGACATTATAAGCAGCGAAGCCGTGGCCATCGATCCAAATGCAAGCCCTCGCACGTTTAAACTCTATCGTGCCGTTAGAGGTAACTCTCCCTTTGCCTACCGCGATACCGCTTCCAGCAGAGCCGGTATTGCCGCTATCACTAATAGACTGGCGGTATCCAAAGTGTCGATCGTTGGGCTTGGCGGCACGGGCTCTTATATATTGGATTTGATCTCCAAAACGCCTGTGAAGGAAATACATCTTTATGACGGCGACCACTTCCTACAACACAATGCTTTCAGATCACCCGGCGCTGCCTCCCTGGAGGATTTACTTCAACGAGCAAGTAAGGTCGATTATTTTAAGCAGGTATATTCGAAAATCCATAACGGTATTATTGCTCATGAGCAGTTTGTGTCACAGAGCGACCTTACAGAACTGCAAACTTCCAGCTTCGTTTTTATATGCATTGACCATGGCGGGTCGAAAAGGCTAATGGTAGATCACTTACAAGAATACGGTATTCCCTTCATTGATGTTGGTATTGGCATTCAAATAGTTGAAGGCACAGAAGAGCTTGTTGGAGTGTGTCGCTCCACGACCAGTACCGTAACTAAAAGCGACCATATCGATCGTCGGGTATTATTTGCGGATGATGCGGAGAATGTATACTCCCCCAATATACAAATCGCTGACCTAAATGCTTTGAATGCGGCCTTTGCTGTGATTAAATGGAAAAAATTAATGGGGTTTTATCAAGATCTGGAGCACGAACATGATTCTACCTATTCGCTCAATGTTAACCAACTGACCAGCGACGAGATAGCATGAAGAATACTCCTCTAAAGCATCGGTTTGTTGATTCTATACCCAATGATATCAAAGATAACATCTTGTATGTAACGATCAAATATGCTACTGCGGTACACCTGTGTTGCTGTGGTTGCGGGAATGAAGTGGTGACGCCATTCTCTCCCAAGGATTGGAGCTTAACATTCGACGGTAAGTCGATATCCCTGTCCCCCTCAATAGGGAATTGGAATTTCCCTTGTCGGTCACATTATTGGGTGAAATGCGATAGTGTGAAATGGTGCGAGCGTTCCAAAGCAGGAAATAAGCAGAATCGGTGCAGTGATGATATTATCGAGGAAAAACACATCGATACCCACCCGAGTAAAAATACAAGTACCTTACTATCATCGGTTCGATCACTTATTAAAAAGCTAATGAAGAATCCGTTCTCTATTTTCTGATTACTGACTACTATAATGGAAAAACAAGGAGGGGAACTCCTTGTTTTGCTTTTCTATAATTCCTTCTCCTCTTAATTTCGACAGAAAAATAAAACGAATAACATTGAGATTACAATCCCACTAAATTTGTCCGTGGTCGGAAAAGCTGTGTATCCGCGCGCCGTTTACGCCACCGACGATGATATGATCAATAACACGAATATCATGTAGATCCAAACCACTTCTTAGCTTCTTCGTCAAACATATATCCTCCTCAGAGGGGTCGACATTACCACTCGGATGATTATGAGCAAAAATCACTGAACTTGCATGAACATCCAGAGCACGTTTAAACACCACACGAGGGTATACTTCTGCTGCGCAAATAGTACCATAAAACATATTGTTAAACTCAATCAACCGGTTGCTGTTATCGAGAAACAATACACTAAAAACTTCATACTTAAGAAACGCCTTCTGCAAACGCAAGAAGTCCCTGACCACCTCGCTGTCATTAAGCAACACATTTCTTTCACACATCCGCCTTTCCAAAATAGTAATTGCCGAGCTGATGATATTATCTTCATAAGATTGGCAGTACTCGTTTAACAAGTCCTTGTTTCCTCCAAAATCATTCGGATTTAAACACATTATTTCGGTATCTTTACTGGAAAAATAGTCTTTGGTTGAAATTTTTTCCTTGCATTGTAAAACTGATCTTACATTTTTCATTGTTCGGCTCCGTCTTGCCAAATATTTTATCTAAATGATCAACCAATAGGTACCGTAGTCACCGATAGGTGATTTTGCACCTATCGATTGGATGTTATAGTTGTGATACTTACTCAATAGAGTTCATTACATTATCTTTCCAATAACTTTTCCTTTTGAATTTTTAACTGAGATAAATTTTCAGAAGACATAATAAAAAAGTATCTCAATAGATCTTCTCTGATTGACTTTATCCATCGAAGAGTCTCATTTCCAGTCATTTTATTCCGGCTGAAAAGGTACGTAATGGAATCATATTCACATATGATTCTCTCGACCCTCCTCAGCGTATCAAACGGTCTGATATAGAGCCTGCCATTATAACCATTCTCTTTGGTTGCCTTATAATTTTCCTCATATCGATCAAAATCGAAATCCACATGAAGAAACTGACTTTCCTTTCCTAGGTCATTAACAGTTTCAATAATCACGTAACGCCGATAAACACACCTTGCCATTTTCAACCAAAATGTAGACCCGACGTTCATATAGTAATTATAGCGTTTATCCGATTGTCGTTTTGTTTCACCGACGTACTCCATATAGGAATAACATGGGTTATTTTCATTACTAAAGATATCTCCCAAAGTTAAAAATAGACGCGCTATATTCTCTGGTTTAAGATCCTTGCACTTGAAGATTGGCCCCCTAGGTTCAACCCTTTGTTTTTCTATCGAATAGAGTTTAAAATAGAAACTCGCAATATCAATACGAAGAGCCATTATCCATTTAAAGATTCCTTTCTGATGATATGAGCCTTCAAGAATATTGTTGATCACTTGATCTAGCATATAAATAACGGAGTATATTTCAACCGAAAAACGACGTGGAAATAAATAATCGCTACACAGGCCATCTTCTTCAAGCTCAGTTCTGTAATAGTCAATATTTAGATCGCTCTTGGTATATTTGAGCTTACTCCAATTACTGTATCTATTTATGGAGTTTATATAAAGGCGGTAAATACATCTAGCCACCTTGAGCCAAAACATCAAGGCTCTATTTTTGTAACCGGTGTCTTCTATCATATACTCTATATCGTAATGACCCGGAACATAAATAAAACCAGGGTTTCCTTCTCTGTCATAGATTGCTCCCACCGTTAGAAACATGCGTACGAAGGTATTCACATCTATTGGATTACAGTTCATAATTATGATCCATTTAGTTAAGTTATTAAAACCAACTAATAAGCACTTTGATCACCGACAGGTGATCTTACACCTATTCGGTTGGATGTTAAAATGACGATACATACTGCTTATCGTCAAAGAAGTTGTCCCAGGAAACGATTATCCCTCAAAGGCTAGGGCAACTGGCTTCCGCCAACGCCAACCAATGATCAAAGAACGGTTCTTTATCCATTTTTTTACTGTGTTCCATTAACAACTGTTCGAAGGTCGCTATTTGTTTGTACTCCAGAACTTTAAGATAATAAGCCGCAATGGTACCGGCTAAAAGATCAACGATTTCGTGGCCTTGCTCTTGTACACCATAAAGAAAATTTTCCGGGCTCAACCGGTAAACCATATCTCCCTCATGATCAAAACTAAAGTCAATGAAGTTACAAGAACTAAACGTTGCAGGTACAACCTCACCACCATCATCGCTAAGCAACGCGGTAAACCCCTTAGGCATCATTTGCTCCACATAGGTGTAGGAACGAAGATGACTTACAATCAACTCACGACATTCATTCCATCTGGCATGTAGCTTGTTCGTTTCACACATTTTATTAAAATCCCTTTCGATCGCGTGATGTTTTTTCAGCGTATCCAATTGCTGTTCCCTGGATTCATTAGCCTCCGCCAAAAGCTCCGCTTTGGACGTCATAGCAGACAACAATTCCTGCGCAGCAAAGCGAGGAAAATGATGATACCCTTTGGTTTTCGTCTTCAGTAAGTCTGTAATCTTCCTAAGAATCTGTCGTGTTTCTTCCCTACAGGGAAAGCCCATCCAGTTTTCACTGAGAAAGTTAACAAAGTCGTCAATAAAGTTTTGCTCACTGTAGACAGCGGATGTCTGTTTTGCTGCGTTATATTTTTCATCGTAACGCGGTGCTTGTTTTTCAGTGGCCTCTTTCTTAGCTAAAAACTCTGAAATTTCCTCAACACTGGTCAACTCACGATTAACCATAACATATTGGATTCCGTGATTCTTACGTGCAAGATATTGTTCCAACCAGTTGCAATTAAATTCACGCCTGATCAGCGCATCATTATATTCACGAAGTACACTCTCGATGGTATCACAAGCTTCCAGTGCTTCTTTTTCACTTCGATATAACGCAATTAAGCGATTATGATTCTTGTTTAATCCTGGCGCTATTCGAATCAACTTTTCCAGACTAGCGTCGATAAAAGCGGGTTGATTGAAGTTAATCACTAATGCCGCCGGTAGTCTTGTCGGTACTTCCCTATCGTACCCTAACACACTGCTAATGGCATCGATCAATAGTTGGTTGGTATTAATTTTTGTCATGTAATATTCCTCATTGACAGATCATTTTAAATTTTAATTCGATTACAACTGCTCTTTAAAACAGGATGTCATCATAAGAATTTTGGATATCGTCACTAGAATCTTTTGCGTTTTCACTAGACTCTTCACTAGGCGAAGGCACATGTTGAATTGCACCATCAATATAGTATTGCTTTGATGAACGATCCAAATGTGCATTGTCTGGAACATAGTGCTTGGTATAGCAGATACGTGCTGGGTGACCACCACCTCTATGCAATACACCGTTCTTTTTCCATTCTTCGAAATCACTAGTAAGTTCACGACAATGACTTCTTTCAACTTTTAGTTCAAAAATGTCATCGCCAATATGGATCTTGCGGTACTGTGTCGTTGAGAATTCGCCTTTATCACCTTCGTGCAAAGATAAATCGTCAATGATCACCCTCCCACACTGATGAACAAAAAAATCTTCCGCACAAAACCAATAGCTATGCTTGCTAACTCCCTCACCCGCGAGCACTTTATGTGCCTGCTTGAGACGGTATCGGTATTTTTGTGCCTCATCAAATTGAGCATGGATTATGCTTTTGTAAAGATCATTAGGTATTTCCTTCTTATCTAACATAAACTCATCCACCTTGCATTGCATCCTTAGAATGTCATCAGCAAGCTCAGGAGATGCCGTTTTAAACAGCTTATTTAGTATCGTTATCATGTGATTACCTTGATATAGTCGAAGTTGTAGATGCCCACAAGTACTAGACACACGGTCATGAAAGTTGAATCGTGTATCTAAAATCTGGGTATTTTTGGTGAGACATAGCATTGCTTACCACAAGGGAAACAATGTCGACGATTGAACGGAATTGCGTTTTCTTCTATGAAGAATTAATGCAATATAAGTATAGGGGAGCCCCTTGGGTAAACAACCTAGGCTGCCATGTCACTTTCATTACCCGGTATGACATTTTCTTCATTGTACTAACGGACGGCGTTTATCAACATTGTTGCGGTCAGGATCATCTACTCTCGTTCATGATAATTTAAACCGCTCAAAATATTCATAGTGTTTACAACACTCCTCACCTTTATACAACTTCGTTATGAGGCGATCTGGCCCATATCGCAACCATGTATATTCGCCAGGGCAAAGAGCAATATCGGCTCTGTCGTTAACGAACAAATCATTGGTAATACCATATGCAAAATAACCAGGAGACTTTTCGTTAAGTAGCTTACGAATCAAGCTATCCAGGCACGGTATTTCCGTTCCGTTTTCAACACCATCCTTTACAATTAGATAGCTCATTAGGCATTCTAACATTTGATGGCATTCAAATTGACCGCTTTCGTGTTCTCGCGGGGGTGTATGTTGCGCAGAAAACTTGAGAATAAAGTTGCTCACCGCTTGGTACTCAACAATACTCAACCTCTTCAATAGTCCCTTCTTATCATACTCACGCATCCCTACATCATGAACCTTCGTGAAATAATCCAGATATCGAAAAGCCTCACCAAATGAGCTATATTTTTTAAAAAACCTAAGACTACCCTGTATTTCATTTCTCTCCTTATTCTGAATCGTAGCAATATTATTGTCAAATAATGTACTTCTCCAGGTCGACTTTAGCGAATTTTCGAATGATTTTGACTGTAATAGATTGATCAGTTGATACACAAGAATGTATGTACGTTTTGTAGGTGCCAGGAGTTCATCTTCATTATATTTCCAAAATGGATCTTCACTCTGCGATTTTGATTTACGCGATTCAACCATATGACGGCTCCGGTTAGGTCGGTTGGTTGGTTATTATCTTTTAGTTGAGGGATATTATTTTTGTATTTATCACACATCAAACAACTCGAAGTGTCCAGGGTCTTCACACCCCTTCCCATTATTTAGAAGTATTACCGATAGCTTCTCCTGACAAGATCGTACACACCGGGTTATACCAGGGTACATCAACATGTCAGACCTCGCCCAAACGAACAGATCACTGGGATACCCGTCATGAAAATAAGACGCAGATTTTTCTTTAAGTAGCTTAGCAATCAATTTGTCTAGAGTTGGTAGGCCCGTCCCGTTTTCTATGCCGTCCTTCGTTAATAGATAGTCCATCAGACTCTCTATTACCTTATG
>JACLAC010025567.1_pt1 | contig 11340 bp, 9 predicted proteins | sample 8027881 | NCBI WGS metagenome assembly JACLAC01 (sample SAMN15725517, study PRJNA655200) | protist metagenome | isolation source: fluorescence activated cell sorting (FACS) single amplified genomes of... | place: Spain: Blaines Bay Microbial Observatory, Mediterranean Sea | collected 2016-01-19 | reverse complement strand
GACAAGTGGTTTGAAAGATCATATGGGTGCCTTTGCGGTGACGGCTGGCCCAGAGATAGAAGCCTACGCCCAAGAACTGAAGAAGACTGACGATTATAAAGCGATCATGGTTCAGGCCCTTGCGGATCGTTTTGCCGAGGCCGCTGCGGAGTACCTGCATAAGCATTGTCGTGACCAGTGGGGCTTTGGTTTGCAGGAGGAACTGAGCATGCAAGAGGTCATCAAGGAGCGTTATCGTAGTATTCGACCAGCTCCGGGTTATCCCGCTTGTCCTGACCACAGTGAAAAGGGAACGCTTTGGGAGTTGTTGAAGGCCGAGGAGCACATTGGCATGACCTTGACGACTTCTTTTGCCATGAACCCTCCTAGTTCAGTGTCCGGCTTTTACTTTGCTCACCCCGAAGCAAGGTATTTCGCCGTTGGACCCTTGGGCCAAGATCAGGTCGAGGATTACGCCGAGCGCAAGGGTGTAGATTTGAGCGAAGCGGAAAAGTGGCTGAATCCTCACCTGTGAGCACGGTCTTAGACGCTTTTTCTTCCGTCAGAAAACTTTGTTAGTTTAGAGTCCCTATGAAATTAAAATACGGTTGCAACCCCAATCAGACTTTTGCAGAGGCCAACTTCCTTTGTGAGGACAATGTTCCCTTTGAAGTCCTCAATGGCCGACCTGGTTATATCAACCTCATGGACGCTTTGAACGCATGGCAGTTGGTGTCGGAGTTGAGGGCTAGCTTGAACTGTGTGGCGGCGACTTCATTTAAACACGTGTCGCCAGCAGGTGCGGCCTTGGGGATCCCCATGGCTGAGGATTTACAGCAAAGTTATGGCTTTGCCGGCGAAGAATTGTCTCCGGCAGCGAGTGCCTACCTTAGAGCTAGGGGTGCAGATCCCTCGAGCTCTTTTGGTGACTTTATTGGCTTGAGCGATACCGTTGATGTCCAAACCGCAAAAATCCTCTCTAAGGTGGTTTCCGACGGGATCATTGCTCCGGACTATGAACCGGAGGCTTTTGAACTTTTGAAGGCAAAGAAGAAGGGTGCGTTTATTGTTCTCAAGGCCAATTCAGATTTTAAAGCTCCAGAGACCGAGGCTCGTGAATTGTATGGTTTGAAGATGGTTCAGAGTCGCAGTGATGTGTTGCTGAAGTCCGATGAGCATCTGGTTGACATCGTTTCAAAGAACAAAGAGCTCCCCGAAGAGGTGAAGCGTGACCTGATATTGGGTTTGATCACCATAAAGTACACCCAAAGTAACTCTGTAGGCTATGCTTTGGACGGGCAGATGATTGGGATTGGTGCGGGCCAGCAGTCCAGGGTTGATTGCACCAAGCTTGCGGGTCGCAAGGTCAATCACTGGCACTTGCGTCGTCATCCAAAAGTGCTTGGGCTTCGTTTTAAAGCAGGAGTCAAGCGCCAAGATGCGATCAATTGGAGGTTGCGTTTTGTGGAGGGAGACATGACTGAACTGGAGCGTCAGAGCTTTGATGCTTTATTGGAGGCTCCCGTTGCTCCTTTGAGTTTAGAGGAGCGTGAAGGCTGGTTGTCAGAGTTGACGGGTGTTGGTTTTGTTAGCGATGCTTTTATTCCATTTAGGGATAACATCGATCATGCGATTCGTCATGGTGTTTCCTATGTTGCTCACACGGGGGGATCGATGCGAGACGAGTTGGTCACCGAAGCTGCTGATGAGTACGGCATGGTGATGATTCACACTGGTGTTCGCCTGTTTCATCATTGATTCGTTTTTGTGATGTCCTGTGGGTCGTGACTGAAAAAGGTCGATTTGACACCCTAAGTTGGACTCCTATCATGATTTTTCGGCTCGTTATTGATCGTTCTCTCGGTCGGCTTAGGTGGTATAATGAATAATAGTTTTGGCGGGGCAGGTGACCTTGTTGCGGTGACAGATAGGCTCGAGTCCTTGAATTCCGTTCTTGGTGGGATACGAACAGCTTTATTCTGCGCTGACGAGAAAACCGAAGGGCTTGTTGAGAAATGCTCTTCCCTAGAGCGCGATTTGGGGGCGCTGAGTGCCCCCAGTCAAGAGATAGAGCTTCTGAGGGAACAGCTCGCCGAGCTTCGTTTAGAGGTGGATCGTGAGCTTGAGGGCAAAGAAGGCCAGGGTTCGGATGTGTCTTTGAGGATTGAAGAACTCAATGGCCTGATGGATTCCATTCGTTCAACCATAACCGTTGAATTGGGAGCTATCAAAATATGCAGCCACCTCTTCAAGGGGCAAGTCGTCCAAAATCTGGAGGCCCAAGCGGTTTGGCTGTGCCAGTTCAGCCTGGTCCCAATCTACCGATAAAGCCCTTGAGCGGGCCTCAGCCAAGGACAACAACTTCTCTTTTTTTGCACCGCTGGCATAGCGCTCCCGCAACCTTTCGTTCTCTTGGTGAATATCAAGATAGGTTTGCTCCTTACGCTCAGGACTGAGCAGGTCCCCCACCACGCCAACCACCAAAGATGCATCGGCGACATGGACCAAAGGCTGAGAATAGTGAGGGGATATTTTTATCGCCGTGTGGGCCTTAGAAGTGGTTGCCCCACCAATCAAAAGCGGAACTTTAAAACCGCGGGCTTCCATCTGTGTCGCCACGTGAATCATCTCATCCAACGATGGCGTGATCAATCCACTGAGGCCGACGATATCGGCGTCGTGCTCAATGGCAGCCTCCAGAATTTTATCACAGTCGACCATGACCCCGAGATCGATGACATGGTAGTTATTACAAGCCAAAACCACAGCAACGATATTTTTCCCGATGTCGTGCACGTCACCTTTTACGGTAGCGATCAGAAATGTGCCTGCTGAAGAGCTGTCTCCTTCGGATTTATCCGCTTCCATAAATGGCAGCAAGTAAGCGACGGCCTTTTTCATGACACGGGCACTCTTCACCACCTGGGGCAGAAACATCTTCCCGGCTCCAAACAACTCCCCCACCACCTTCATGCCATCCATCAAAGGGCCCTCGATAACATCCAAAGGTCGATCTAGCGCCAAGCGCGCCTCCTCGGTATCGGCCTCCACATGACTCGTGATCCCCTTCACAAGGGCGTGACTGAGACGCTCGCGAACCCCAAGAGACCTCCAGTCACCGGCTTGTGGAGCACTTGGAACCATGCTCTCGACATCATTGAGCCACCCTTCTAGATGAGCAGGATTTCCCTCGTCTAGACTCTTCTGGAAGAGCTTGTGCAGTTGATCCAAGGCCTGCAGATAGCGCGACAAAACGGGGCTATTCTGCGGTGAAGGCTGACTTGATGGCGAAGGACCGCTCAGAACAATCTCGTGTGAATCATTTCCTTAGGGGAGGGCATTAAAAGCAAAAGACCAACAACACAACTACAACACCGCTAATCTCACCCCAAAACCACTACCACCCACTTCTAAAAGCTTAGAATAAGCTCATGCTTGAAAACCAAAACCAACATCAAAAACTGTCACTCACCCAAAGGCCAAGGAGGCTGAGGAGAAACCCTCAATTGCGGGCTCTCTGCCAAGAGAACCACCTCCATGCCCACGACCTGATCCAACCCCTATTTCTAAAAACAAGTGGCCAACCAACGGGCATAGCCTCGATGCCAAACTGTTATCGCCTGAATCCAGACGACATCATTCGAGAAGCCGCAACGTCATTTGAGCTCGGCATCCCCGCCATCGCTCTCTTTCCGGCCTTACCGGATGAACTGAAGGACAGCAACGCCTCTATATCCGCCGCACCGGACAACCTCTTGCTCAAAACGGTGTCGCGACTCAAAAAGGAATTGCCCGACTTGAACCTGATCACCGACGTGGCCATGGACCCTTACTCTAGTGATGGCCACGACGGCTATGTTTCCAAAGGGGAAATACTGAACGATGAAAGCCTACCCATCCTCGCCAACATGGCCCTAGCCCAAGCAAGGGCCGGTGCCGACATCGTTGCCCCCTCGGACATGATGGATGGACGCATTGGCTTTATTCGCCAAACCCTCGACCGCGAAGGCTTCGATCAGGTGGCGATCATGGCCTACTCTGCCAAATATTGCAGTGCTTTTTATGGCCCTTTCCGCCATGCCCTAGATTCAGCCCCGAGGGGTGGCGACAAGAAAACCTACCAGATGAACCCCGCCAATGGCAGAGAGGCCCTCCACGAAGCTGGACTGGATATCGCCGAAGGCGCCGATATCATCATGGTCAAACCGGGCTTGCCTTACCTCGATGTCGTCAGTTCTCTTCGGGAAAATTTCAACACGCCTGTTGCCGCCTATCACGTCAGTGGCGAGTACGCCATGATCAAAGCCGCCGCACAAAAAGGTTGGGTTGACGAAAAGTCCGTCGTTCTGGAAAGCATGATCGCGTTCAAACGAGCTGGAGCAAACATGATCTTAACCTATTACGCAAAAGACATCGCCGACTGGATAAAAAACAACTGAAGCCCTTGGCAGAAAACAAAACCTATTTGTCAGATTCTGCCAATTTCAATTCGAACACATCAAGATACCATTCTTTGCACTGGAGTGATCGAACTTTCAGCAAGACATACCTTCATTGGGGAAGGTGGAAGCGATAAACAACATCGTATCCAAAAAAAAACCCCGCCAAAGGCGGGGTTTTCATTGGGGGGGAGCTAAAATTTTAAACTAGCATCCTTACGGTCAACCCGAGCGCACAACAAAGGCCGTTACGCCAGTCTAGAAGAAAAATCCTCGTACGATGAGCTACGCAAAACAGAAATTTCGCCTGACTCTGGCTCATAAGTCGCTATTGAGGGCAAGTCAACGCCATTGAAGGTTGTCGTTTTAACCATGGTGTAATGACTCATGTCCTCCAACAACAAACGCTGACCAAGCGCCAAGGGAGCAGGAAAACTATAATCACCGAGCACATCGCCGGCCAGACAACTTTGCCCACCTAAGCGATAAAGATGCTCGTGCTCACCGGCCAAGGCCGCACCACGAATCTCAGCTCGGTAAGGCATCTCCAAAACATCGGGTAGATGACAACTGACGGAACAGTCCAACACAGCCAGCGCAATCTCATTGCGAGGCAAATCCAGCACACGGGTCACAAGCGCCCCCGTATTTATCGCCACTGCCTCCCCAGGCTCAAGAATGACCTGTACACCATAATCCTCCCTCAACCGTTGGCACAAACAAATCAAAGCATCGAGGTCATAATCAGGCTGGGTGATATGATGCCCCCCACCAAGGTTGAGCCACTCCAACCCTGACAAAGCCTCGCCAAAATGATCTTCTAGAATCGTAACGGTGCGCAACAAAACATCTGCACCTTGCTCACACAAAGCATGAAAGTGTAGACCATCCAAACCCTCCAAATGCTTGGGCGACAATTGATCTATTGGAACACCCAAACGGGAGCCGGGAGCACACGGGTCGTAAATGGGCACGCGTCCCTCGGAAAACTGTGGATTAACCCTCAACCCCAGCGAAAGACCCCGGGACCTGACCCTAGGTGCAAAAGCTTCCAATTGCCCAAAACTATTGAAGACAACATGATCAGAACACTCTAGGCATCGATCCAATGTCTCCAAGGAGAAAGCAGGACTGTAAGTGTGCACTTCACCACCAAAACACTCTCGTCCCAAACGGGCCTCATTAGGGGAACTCGCGCAAACGCCCGACAAATGGGGCTTCAAGTGCCGAAAAACAGAGCTCAAAGCAAACCCCTTTAAGGCCAACAAGACTTTTGCTCCACTGAGGCTCGACAGTCGACCTAAGATCTCGGCGTTGCGCCTCAAAGCCCCCAAGTCCACCACAAAGCATGGGCTGGGAACGGAATCTATATCAAAATCAACGAGGTAAGGCCGCTCGGGGTGCACGACAAATCACTCCTTGATGATTTTAACGGACCACGGCAAACCCTTCTCCGCCATCTCAGCCATGAAGGGATCTGGATCCATCTGCTCCACATTGAAAACACCGCGACCACTCCACTTGCCATCCAACAACATTTTGGCCCCAAGCATGGCCGGCACCCCCGTTGTGTAAGAGATCGCCTGAGATTTGAGCTCGCGATAACAAGCCTGATGGTCACAAATGTTATAAATATAGACCTCTTTTTCGCGACCATCTTTGACGCCCTTCACAAAGCAACCGATGCAAGTGCGACCTTTAGTACGAGGCCCCAAGCTGGCCGGATCCGGCAACAAAGCCTTCAGAAACTTTAAGGGCACGATGCTTTGACCTTCAAAGTCAACGGGCTCGATACCCGTCACCCCCACATTCTTTAGCACCTCAAGGTGCTTCAGGTAATTCGCAGAAAAACTCATCCAAAACTGAGCGCGACGCAGCGTCGGGAAGTTTAGAGTCAAGGACTCCAACTCCTCATGATACATCCTGTAGATATCAAACGTTCCAATGCCCTCTGGGCAAACAAAACTCTTAGAGGTAGACATGGCTGGCGTCTCGACAAAACGACCATTTTCCCAGTGACGACAAGGAGCGCTTACCTCCCGAATGTTGATCTCAGGATTAAAATTAGTAGCGAAGGGATAGCCGTGATCACCTCCGTTCACATCGACAATATCGAGCTCGTGAATTTCATCAAAATGGTGCTTGGCCAACCAGGCCGTGAACACACCCGTAACACCGGGGTCAAAACCACACCCGAGCAAGGCCATCAACCCCGCCTTTTCAAAGCGCTCCCGATACGCCCACTGCCAATGGTATTCAAACTTAGCCGTCTCTGGGGGCTCATAGTTGGCCGTATCCATATAGTGAACACCCGTCAGCAAACAAGCATCCATGATATGCAAGTCCTGATATGGCAGCGCCACGTTGATCACCAATACAGGCTCAACCTCCCTGATCAACTCCACCAAGTCATCGACCTTGTCGGCATCCACCTGTGCCGTCCGGATAGGACGTTTCAGGTGGGCAGCGATTCCATCACACTTCGACAGCGTTCGACTAGCTAGGGTGATCTCTGAAAACACCTCGGGCAAAGCGGCGCATTTATGAACCACAACTTGAGATACGCCACCGGCGCCAATGATCAGGACTCTGGACATGACGATGCCTCCAAATACGTATAAGACCTAAGGGATTGATCGTAAACCTTCAGTATGGACTTAGCCTCTCGGTGGGACAACTCTCCGTCCTGAACGCGCAAAGCCAACTGCCCCATCACCTTCTCACTCATCACCGAAGCGTGATACTGCATCGAGGACAACACCTCGCCCTTCGATGGCCCTGCGATCACTTCTTCGATAAAAAAATCACCACCAACGGAGGGATCCGAATAGACGTGGACCTCATTTAAACGACCAAATAAATTGTGGTTATCCCCCATCACATCTTGATAAGCACCTGTCAAAAACACCCCAAGATAATAAGGCTCCGATTCCTTCTTGGGGTGGAGCTTGAGGTAACAGTTGTGCTCACTGCCGTGGATGAATTTATCGATCTTACCATCGGAGTCACAGGTGATGTCAGCAACAGAGCAGGTGACCGTGGGCTCCTCGTGGTGACGGTGCAAAGGAACAATGGGCAAAAGTTGACCGATCGCCCAACTGTCTGCCGCTGACTGAAAAACAGAAAAGTTACACAAATATTGACTTTTAGACAAGCGCTCAAGCTCAACCAACTCCTCGGGCACCTCAGCCAAGCCCGACATCTCCACCCTGAGTCTCTGCAAACCCAACCAGTACAACTCCTCGACTTGAGTCAGCTCCTCTAAGCCCACCGCACCCAGTCGAAAGGAGGAAACCACCTCTTCCTTTAGCCCCACCAACTCGTGAAAAACCGACTGCAACGCCCCTTCACCAATACGCTCTAACGCCCGCTGCATCTTCATGTAGTGAATCGAATCCGGCAAAACCGGCGGCAAATGATAACGCAACTCGAGATGAGGAGAGATCACCTCCATCACTTCCGTAACAATACAAGAATGATGAGCCGTAACAAAACGGCCGCTTTCCGTCACAAGTCCTGGGTGAGGCACCCCAAGCTCACCACAAATGTCCTGCACCTGAGAAACAACCGCCATAGCGTACTCCTCTAAACTGTAATTACAAGACGAAGCGCCCGTCGAGCGCGTACCATCATAATCGACAGCTAGGCCCCCACCCACATCCAAGAATTCCATACCTGCACCGAGTCGATACAATTCACAATAAACTCGCGTGGCCTCACTCAATGCATCCCTAAAATGGTTGATATCACCCACCTGAGACCCAAGGTGAAAATGCAAAAGCTTCAAGCATTTCTCCATCTTGCTCTCTTTGAGCAAAGCCAAGGCGTTCATCAGATCGCCCAAGGCCAAACCAAACTTCGCCTGCTCACCACTCGACTCCAACCACAATCCCGTCCCACGGGCAGAGATCTTCAATCGAACGCCAATCTCCGGCAAGACCGCTAGTTCTTGTGCGAGCCTCAAAGTCCGCTGCAATTCCCCTAGGCTCTCAATGACAATAAAAACCCGATGACCTATCTTTTGACCAAGTAAAGCTAAACGAATGAACTCATCATCCTTATAACCATTGATGATCGTTAAGGAACGACGATTGCTATTGTAGGCCAAGACCGCCAATAGCTCTGCTTTAGAGCCGGCTTCCATACCAAAGCCATAAGGGCGAGCAGCTTCGACGATCTCCTCAACGACTTCCCTCATCTGGTTGACCTTGATGGGGTAAACGCCGCAGTAACGCCCCTTATAATTCAATTCGGTGATGACGCCAGCAAAGGTTTCATTCAGCTCAACAATCCTTTTGCGCAGGATGTCGTGAAAGCGAATCACGGCGGGAACCTGAATCCCCTCCTCTGCCATACGCCGCACCACATCCATGAGGTCGATGGACAACTTCTCTTCGGCAACTCCACACGCCACATGCCCCGCGGCGTTGACGTGGAAATACCCCTCGCTCCAGTCCTCAACCCGATAGATATCTGCCTTAGGCTTCAACCTCGTTGAGCTCAAATCAACCTCGCTTATCGAATCCCTTCATCTTATCCTTCTCAATAAGATGATTCATATTTTTTGCCTTTCCTTTATATTTACTCTGATGTCGAGGTTTGGGGTAGCTGTGCTTGAGAGGAAAAGCCTGGTGATACTTGAGCAGGTCGCTCAGCACCCCCCGCTCCTGCTCCGTCAGCTTAGCGAGATCCTTATCCGTATTTCGAGGCGACTTGGACCGAGAATCCAAGTGCTTCAAAAGGGTTCGCACCTTGCCAGGCAAGAGGTGATAATTCCTCTCGAAAGCGTCCCGGCTCACCAACGCCCGCCGGGCATCGTCAAGCCAGACCAAAGACATCAGCCCTCTTCCTTATGAAGAATATCCAAAACCTTCACCAAAGGAGCGGCAAAATCATTCTTCGATGGGTCCATATAGGTGGCCAAGGCCATGTCCTCGGGAGCCACAGACCAAAGGCCCTGACGTTCAGACTCCTCGATGTCTTCGGCCAAAAGGCTCTTGAATAGAAAAGCAGTATGGATATCCAAGGGTTGAACACGGTCGTACATCTCCGAATCGACAATCGCACGGTGTTCACCATTACTCGTTGTGGTCATCGCGTAATCGCCTTTAGGAGCAATGGAGGTCAAGTAACAGCGAGTCAAACTGTGGGCACTCACACCTGGGTCTAGCCAACCCAATACCTGACGACGCTCATCCTCTTCCAAAGCCAAAACTGTATTATCAAAACAACCTAGAAAAGCTTGCTCGTCCATCTTGCGTCCGGTGAACACAGAGCCACTGACTCGGCGAACAACATCACCATTCGTGGGCAATGTCGCAAGGGATGCACCCATCAACGTTCGATAGTATTGACGTTTTTCTGCGGCAGGGCCAGCCCACGCCACAACACGTTCATTGTCAAAACGACCCGTCCTCAGCGTTCGTCCAATCGCAACCACTTCTTGTGCCCTCAGGGTCCAGACCACTTTACTTTGACTAACGACAGGGTCGAGGTTTTCGATGTGAACCGATGGGTTTGACCTAGGGTGAGGGCCTGAAAAACGATGGGATTGGCCACCTTCTACATTGAACGTTTCCGAAGCCTCTCCATTGCCCTCCTTACAAACGTGAACGTTTGGAGAGATCTTGGCCAACAGCGATACACCGGCCTGAAAGTCATCTTTTCTACCGTCGAGGTAAAAGTTTGGGTCTCCAGCCAACGGATTGGAGTCGAGGCAACTGATAAAAATACTACTCGGCTCATCTTTGGGGTCCGGCGTCTTCAAAAATGGACGGCGCGAGATCAGCGGCCACAAACCTCTTTCCAGAAGCGCCTGCTTTGCACCATCAACGTCTAAAGCAGCTACGCTCGTCTCATCTAAGGGAGCAAACTCGACGGCATCATCTCCGTCAACTTTGATCACCACTTTAAGAAGCAAGCGACGTTCTCCCCTGACGATCGCTTCCACCGTTCCTGCCGCGGGAGACACAAACTGAACCTCTGGGTTCTTTTTATCCATGAATAAAGGGGAACCCAATTTGACTCGATCGCCCTCTTTCACGAGCACTTTCGATTTCAAATAGGGAAAATCCGTCAACGTGTAAGCAACACGCTCAGGGGATAAATCGACAATAGCTTTCTCGACAGCTCCTGACAATCTGATATCACACCCTTTTTTGACCTTAAAGTCCAAGACGGTCCTCTCGTTTTGCGTGGGAAATATAACGGCGCATATTAAAAGGTGCTCAGCTTTGCCAATCTCTTGAAAACTTCACCCTCCTGAAACGAATCCGTCTTTTCCATAGCCCTTGAAAACCACGCCCCTATGATGAAGCGACCCACAAATCAAAAGCCAGAAACGAGCATTGGTAAAACAGCAGGCACTCAACATCAAAGATATCAGCCTACACATCCAATCGAAGTCTATTTTATCTGACGTCAACCTCAAGGCGCCCACCCAAGGCGAGATCATAGGGCTCCTAGGCCCAAATGGAGCGGGAAAAAGTAGCCTCCTGAGGTGCATCACGGGTTTCGAACGAAGTTACAAGGGCAGCATCACCCTAGACGATCAGCCCTTAGAAGATCTCGCCCCCTGCGGACGTACGCAACAAGGCATCGGCTATCTTCCCCAAGAGTCATGGCTCTTTAGCGACATGAGCGTGAAGGAGAACCTCATCATTGTGGCTCAGTTTTTAAACAAAAAAAGAAAAAAAATAGCAGAACTCTGCAACCAAGCGATGCAAGAGATGGGCCTCACCGACCTTGAAAACAGAAAAGCGAAAGTGCTCTCAGGGGGAGAAAAGCGTCGCCTTGAGTTTGCAAGAACCTTGTTGCTCAACCCCAAAATCCTGCTGCTCGACGAACCCTTTGCCGGAGTCGATCCCAAAACCATCCTGGAGATCCTTCGTATCGCAAAAGACCTTTCTGGCAAAGGCATCAG
>JACLAC010024973.1_pt1 | contig 11340 bp, 7 predicted proteins | sample 8027881 | NCBI WGS metagenome assembly JACLAC01 (sample SAMN15725517, study PRJNA655200) | protist metagenome | isolation source: fluorescence activated cell sorting (FACS) single amplified genomes of... | place: Spain: Blaines Bay Microbial Observatory, Mediterranean Sea | collected 2016-01-19 | reverse complement strand
TTATATAAATAACAATAGTGTCTATACACTTCTTCTCCTTGTATAATATGATGGCATATGATCGTGATCCTCTATGATGAACTTAAATCTATAATTGTTTGAATAGTATGTTTATTTGAGTACACAACAACTCCAGCTTTACTAAATAAGCTTATAGTTAATATAGCATACTTGTATTCCAATTATATTTTAATAGGATAAAAATAATTCTGATGAAATTTTCATAATTATTATTTTTTATATTATAATAAATAATAGGATAATACAATAGGAACAACAACAATATGTAAAATATTAGACAACCAACAACACAACACAACAACACCATCTATAAAAAAAAAGACACGCACAAACAACAATACTCACTTGAAGTGGTGTCTTTCTTTGGTATGAAATTTTAATAACCAATGCTATATATATGCTATAGTAGTTATCAAGGTAATATATACTATGCTCTTGTATATCGTTATTATTAATCGCTCCAAATATTATTGTTTAAAACAACCTTTTTATTATTTATTACGTAGTCGTCGTCTAGTCAATGTCTTCTTCTTCTTCTACTACAAGGTAGTTTAAATTTTATTTATTATTATCGGACGACTACTATTATGGGAAAAGAAACCTGATTGATTTCAACCTTTCTTCTCTACTACTACTATTATTATTATTTATTAGGATTATTGGAATTATTAGATTAAAATAAAAAATAATAATTAATTATTATTATTGATGTTATATTATTTTTTTTTAAATTTTAATAAATAAAATATATCTATCTATATCTAAACATCATGTTATTACTCTATTATAAAATATAATGTAAACAATTTTTTACTGCATACGACGGACGGCGGTATGAAAAATGGAAACCCGAATAGAATACTATTATCACACATTATTTCGTCAATTGTATTTGTAGTGCACACCGAATGCTAACATTGAAGTAAACTTTGAAAAAAGCGATACTTGACTAATTGTTTGAGTGCGAAAAGAACAATGGCAGCTGTAATTTGCCGTACTATTCTAAAACCTTTTGAGTTGTGTGCGAAAGGGTGCGGGGCGGCGTGCGAAGCGTTTGGGAAGTGCTGTAATGAGTGCTCGAAGTGCTGTAGTGAAACTTTTGGACCATGCTGTGCTGAAATAGCAAAGTGCTGCAACCTACAAGATTTTTTTTCAAAGCCCTTTAGTACGCTCCTTGCGTCTGCGTTGTTCCTAACACTTCTACCATCCTTTGTACTGTTTGGCTTTGTGGGAGCAAACGAAAAGCCTGAGTGCAGTATGGCACCGGACGCGGGCATAAATCTAGACATCTGGTGCATCGTTCAAGGAATTGTATTTATTTTACACTTCTTGATGTCATACTATGTCTTCAAGAAATTCCAAACTCCTCAGTACCCAGGCGAATCTTTTTACAAACGCCTCTGTCACCTTGTGTGTGAAGATGTTGTAATGGCATTTTACATATGTTTCTTGATATTTTCGCTGGTGTGGGCTGTCTTGGGGATATCGATTGATGCGGAGGCGGACCGGAACAGTGGATGTCGCGAAAACAGCCTTAACGTGATGGCGGACGTTATCTTAACACTAACATGGATATTCTTTGGGATTGGATTCTTCGCGTTTATTTACGCGGCGATAGAAGGTAGCATTAACGACGGATGCCTAACTCGCGAATGTGGGGGGGGAAAATAGTCCGTGCGTCATTGCCGGTCGCTGTTGCTGCGGAGACTGCTGCTGCCCTACCCAGGAAGAAATTAATGCTAGACAAGCAAGACAGGCCCAAAGAGATCTTGAAAATGGAGTACCCGCAAGAAACCCAGTTCAGCAGGAGATGAATAGACAGCCAAATGGAGCGTACGCACCCCCCAGTCATCCGGCACCAGTTCCTGTTGCCTACGCCCAACCAGTCGCAGCAACACCTGTAGTAATCAATGCGCAAACTGTACCACGGCAGGGAGACAGGCAACAGCAGCAGCAAGGCGAGCCGAAAAGTACTGGGGAGCAGGCCGTAGATGCTGCCGCGGCTGTAGGAGGAGCTGCTGCTCGACTAGCTGGGAAAGGGTTTAAAATGGGTGCAAAGGCATTGTTTGGTTCTGGAAAATCAAAAAAAGGCACGGGTAAGAAGTAAGAAAATTTGAAGGGCGGCTACTTTTGAAGTACGAGTAGTCATTTGTTCAATTAACAAATTGCACTAAAACCACGGTGGGCGCTGAAATTATTGAAAATAACAGCTAAGCGAAATAAAAAATATATTTACAAAAGATTAATATCATACAGTATCCTTGTATGTGTTTATTTCTAGTTGAAAAATCAAAAATTACTACTCTCAAGAAGAAGAAGAATTTTTATTAATAATAATAAGCCTTATTAATAATATAATAATTATATACATAATAATAATATAGAGAATAGATATATAATAAAATAATCGATCAACAACAATAATACACCAATGCTGTAGTACAGTATATAATAGTATAAATATTAGATTTTTTTTGTACCTTGTAGTAGGTAGAGACTCTACTTCTTGGAAAAGTCGAAATCATTATATTCCTCCTTGCTATTATTATTATTAATTATTTCTTCCAAAAATAAAATACGAGATATATAAAAGAACGTTACGAAATAATCATCTACTATTACAATATAATGGTAATATCATTAATAAATTATGTATTTGGAATGAAGAATGATTATTATTTAATTTTACTTCTTTTTTTTAAATGATCTATTATTATTATAGTGTTCTATTATTTTATACTTGTCGTCATAATAATATAGAATCACATCTTTCTTCTCTCAAGAACATCAACATCTACTTTTATTATTTCTTTATTTATTATTATTATTATTAGGTATTTATTTATTTATAGCTGCTGCTGCTTAAAAATATAAATTAAAAAAAAATACAATTCTCTTTCATTCCTACCCATCATCATTGTTAATTGCCTTCTTCTATAATTAGTAATAATGAATACAGTACACTATTCTACTAGACAAAGTATTATACGAGGAGTAGTCGTCTATATAATTTCAACAACAACAACAACAATGAATGTATTTATATTCATCATGTCATTGCTACTATTTCTTGTACTACGGATGAGGTGGTGGTGGTGTTGTCTTTTTTTTTTTTGTGTACTGTGTCTATATAATAAATAATAAAATTGTTGTTGTTGTTGCAGCATATTTTTTTTTTCGCAACAACAACAACAACATTATTTTTTTATTTATTATTATTATAATTTACCCCAAGGTATTATTATTATATTATGAAGAAAACAACAACAAGTATAGTAGTAGTAGTATTTATTTATTATTATTATTAAGTAGTAGGTTACCCAGCTCTTCGTAAATGTATCGGATCATATTTATTGACTACGTTAAAAATGCGTATAAACGAGCAAATTCAGAAAATATTTAATACATGAATGAAACAAAAATAATTTTATATATATAACCATTAAGATTCAGACGCAGTAATAGGTATTTCCTTCGGCAATGACGCGCCGAGTAACTTCACTCAGGTGGACACTGGTTCGAAATTTAGTGTCTAACTTTTCAGGAAAGACCAGGGGTCTTGTGACTGGAAAATCTCGGCCAACAGGTTCGTTACGAAGTCGATTTTTGCAAAAACTGTTTGATAATAATAGTGAAAGAGAAGCTCTACAAACTATATATGCAGCATTGCAACTGCAATATGGACAGGTGGAAGAAAAACTACAAACACTTTATAGTTCGATCGAGCCGGCAATTGACAGTCATGGTAGACCACAAGGTGAAACTGAAAAGGAGCTAAAGATCAACCACGAGATAATAGAACTTGACAATGAGACTGAAGACGCAGAAATCGAGCGAAGAGAAAAGGAAGTACGACTTGCTAGCCAATTTGTAAACGGAATGACGTGGTTTGCGAAACGTGCTGGCTTCAAAGCCTGCAGTATTGAAGACGAGATGTATGCGAAGAAAAACCATTATCGATTAACCACTCCGATGAAGATTGACTGGTCATACTTTGATGATAGTATTTTAGAAAAATGTGACCTATATAGACGTAGATATAGCAGTATTAAACCACCTTCATTTTCCGGACGAGCACTAATTCTGTTCAGGGGATCTGGAAAAGATTCGACCACAGGCTTTTATTACACTGAAAAGTTTGATGAATTAACTACAAGGATTGCTCAAAAATCATATTTATCTGTGATGAATAAAATTAGGAGTGCCCTGGGAATGGAAAAATTTACAGAACAAGCCACTTTCATTCAAACAAATGCTGTGTCTGTTTGGTCCAGAATAAAATTCACGATAGAAAGCCAAATTCACGCCATGACTGGAAGTACCAAAACGGTGCAGCACCCTGTCCAGAAGAAAGGTACATCAAGAAGTGCCGTGAATATTGACCAAAGAGAAAAGGGTGAAAGCAACTTGACAAACTCTGTGACAAACAACAATGCACTTTCTGAAATCGAATTCAATTTTTCGAACCTATTTGGTAAAATTGTATTGGAAGAAGAAACCTTCAATGATGCGATTGTACTATATGGAACGACGGGCTATCCCGATCCAGATATTCGACAAAAAAATGATTACAAAAAGTACGTCAGCGTTCGACATTTTAGACACGTTCCTAGATGCGATATGGAGTTTGTGCTCCCCGACAATGCCCAAAAAGTTTACATGAGGCCAGTTGATCGAGTTTTTCTAGCTATGTCCATTATCGGTGGAACAGGAGTTGCAAGTACCGTTTATTTTACAGGCGTAGCACTTACTAAACCAGGAATTGTTGCAATGACTGCGCTGGGAGCTTACGTCGTTCGAATTTTCAACCGCTATCGGATGAGTAAGTTTTATTATCGGAGCGCACTGGCACAATACTTGAATAGTAACACCACTGGAAAGGACAGAAGTGTGGTGTACATAGTTACGAAAGAAGCTCGTGACAATGATTTTGTGGCTATTGCAAGCGTGCTAAATGCCGCATGGGAATACAAAAACGATCAAACAAGCCTAAAAAACCTTTTTGAGAATCATTTTAATGATGAAAAAGCCAACTCGAGTGAACCCATGGAGAAGGAAGTGAATTTTGACGAACTGTACAGCCGGGCAAAAGAGTATTTTTCCATGGCAGAGTCTACAAGGCACGACGAAGGGTTAAATAAACACACCTTTAATAATTCAATAAGGTGGCTCTCTCGTATGGGTATTCTAGAAGTGAACAAAGATAGAAATACGGTTTCCACAATGAAATCGTGTGGCGAAATTATCGGTATGAAGAAGGAACTATTAGCAAGCTCTTTAGATGAAGAAATTTGTCTTCATGCCTTAAACGCTGGATTTTTGAAAGTGCCGGAGTATTCAGGGCCTGAATAAAATGTTCTTGACCACGATGTCTTCAAACTCATATTCGCCCCTATTAATTAAGTACGTGTCAAATAAACGAAAATCATCAGTACTCATATACAATTGTACGAAATTATGACTTCACCTGATTTATAATCGTGACTGCTAATAGGAAGTTATATGAAAAACTCGAAGGATAGATGCTGTAACCAGCCCTTTGGGGGGGGGGGGCATCATATAGTCGTGTAGTACATGTGGTAAATAAGCACTTGTATCGCTAACAAAAAGTAGAAAAGGGGTAAAAGAAATTCAAATGAATTCAAGAAGAATACATAATTATTCATACTTGAAGATTATTCGTCAAAAACAGGATGGATTTGAAATGAATAATAACACACAACACTACTGAAAGATTTTTATATACAAGATTTTTATATATGTACCAAGTAAAGAGAGGTTCGTATATCATACTATATAATAAAAAAAAATTTATTCATAAATGTAACAATCTTGATCCCAACCCAAATCCTCATTATAATCTTCCCGAGGCAATTCCTCTAGAGAAGGAGAACCATGATTAACTTCCTCTGAGTGCTGGCTCTTAAAATGATATCGTAACTTCGGTTTTATTGTCCCGGTAACCAATGAGTTGAACGCCACTAGATTCAGTTAAGGCGACTGCATAACCTGATTTAGAGGTCGTCATATCAAAACTAAAGGTATATAAACCTTGAATAGCCTCTTTGGCCCATGTCTTGCCGCCATCGAGGGTATGCCAGAAACGGCCCTCGAAATCCGAGTAGGACATGTGGCCGCCAGAGATCCATCCTTCTGTTTTGCTCAGCATCCGTACGGACACAAGTGAACAAGCTTTGTCTGTGTCGTGCATCTGCTCCGTCCACGATTTTCCCCCATCAAGGGTAAGAAGAATCCTGCATGTGTCACCTTCTACTACTGCTACACAATGGTCATCTGTGACGCAATCTATCCCATTCGGGTAAATGTTGTCCCCTTTATTGATGTTATCATAAACAGTAGTCCAAGTCTTGCCGCAATCGGTGGTCTTCGCAATCATTGCCGAGAAGCAATTACCTGGATCTTTGCTGCAATTCACAGGATCGTCATTTGCAATTTTGTCTTTAAATCTGAATTCGGTGCGAGTAGTCTTCTTGTTGATTCGCACGTGGTGATTTAGGTGCGTGTACACATCAGCTTTTTTACCAAACTTAGCGTTATTGGACGGAAAGTTTCCTGCTGTAGCATACCAGGTGCATTTGCTTGGGTATGCACCATACCGCGAAAGGTACAAAGTGGAGTTGATGCCCGTAATAGATACTCCTGTCCATTTCTTTCCATCGGGTGAGTGGGCAATGCCATTGAACGTATTCCCAGCGGCAGGAATCGCATACTCGTTGCTTCCCTTGATGACTCCCGCGTCTTGGGCAGGTGATAAAAACAGGTTTTCAGAGGCATGAAAATGAACGCCGTCAGTACTAAAGGATTGAAAAAGAGCCCCAGAAATTACTGCATCCGTGTCGTCTTTGGTGCTTGTTGCCAGGTAAATGTTAAAAGAAGAATTTCCCGGGAGCGCTTTCCAAGTCTTTCCGTGATCGTCGGAAGTTATTATCTGTGCACCAACCCCGTTCTTACCAGCTCCGGCAAAGCCTTTTCGGCCGTCCTTTGTGAATCCAACGCTGAGACACACTGACTGCTCTTCAAATGTTGGGCTCTCGATTGGATACCAGTGAGGCGATGATGGAGGCTTCGGTGCGTCGTCGTAAGTGCATAGCCCGGTGCCAGAAATAGCTTTGCAAGTTGCGTTCTTACCGCACTGATTCGCCGCGTTCAACGTTGGGTCACAAATCAAGGCGCAGTACTTGCTGCCAGAGGAGCTTGTCAGTGCACAAGTTGGCTTCGCGGTAACACCTGGTGGGACATCTGTTGGGCATGCCCCAGAGGAAGTACATGGTGGAGAACAAAAGTCCCCTTCGAGTCCCTGAATCTTGACCGATTGTTCATCCGGCATACACGAACTGGGATGGGTGTTGGGGTCTCCATAATGGCCAAGGACCACGAACGGCACAGTAGCCAAAAGGAGGAGCGAGGTGGTCAGTTGCATTTTACAGTTGTATTTATTTATTTTCTTCGTAAGGTTTTGGTAATTTGGTAACACGTTCACCAGGTTCAGATCTCATTACTTGTTTCAATCTACCTTTTTATTATGGTGCAATCATCTAGACTGGCACATATACTTACTTGAGAAACGTGTAAAGAATGATGGTTTAAAACAATAAAAGAAGAAGAGAAGAAGAAAAAATAAAGAAGAAAGAAGATCGCGAGAAAAGATATAAAATACCAAGTATAATAAAAAAAATAATTAATAATAATACTTGCTACTCTCTAATACACACTATAACTAATAATACTCCTCGTATATATACACAACAACATTTCTTTCTACACTCGAATAATAGTGTACCTCTCCTCCGAGGCCAACAAACCATTTACTTTGTTCCTCGTATTACGTTCCCTATCAAGACGACCTATTCTAATTTTTTAAGGGACCTTTCTATACCTATGCTATTGCCTGTACGATGGCAGTAGCTAATGCTGCTTGCATTTTCCAAAAAGCCCAATCATCCGCATTTTCTCTCCTTCGGTCACAGTTTTTCGACTGTACTACATACCACACACCACCACAAAATTTATTAAAAAAAATAAAAACAACAGTAGTAGTAGTATATGGTATAGTGTATAGCTAATAGTTATCCAATTTTATGTTGTTGTTGTTGTTGGTTGTACGTATACTAATACTATATTTATTGCCTATCTATCTATCTCACAATAGTCTATTTATAATAATAAAAGAAGAGGAGTTTTGTTGTTCTTATAATTTTTTTAATTACCATCCTTGGTCGAAATTATGTTTGTTATTCAGATCGCAAAAAGTGGAAGTGTCTTAAGTAGAGAAAAGATATCGACAGAATAGGTTGAAAGTGAAATTAGCATTTCAACTCTTTGTAGCATTTCACGTGTCAAGAGAAAAATATAAAATAAAATACTTTATGTAAAAGAAATATATTTGAACAAAGTCCGTATGTACGACCATCTCACCAAGCCAACGATTGCATTAAATTTCCTTCTTCATCAGACAATACAATTTCATGTTATTAGTGATCAATGGGTTCACGTGGCGACGATTGCCCTCTAAGCGCATGAGAAGGCCGCCGTATGATATATAAACAGCAACGTTGTTTTCTTCCTTGTTCTCAAAATGAAAGACTTGGCCATGCATGCCGTAGTCATAATCGTCCAAAAGAGTCCTTTCGGTTGGAGGCTCGTACATATCGGGGCTAGGCTCACCGTTAATATTAATGGTTGAAGTCAACGCTACCTTAATCCGATCTTGACTCTTACAACGAAAAAACTCAGAGTGAACGTCAATTGTAAGCATCATTCCGTACGTATCCCCACGGCATACAAGCCGTGATACACGGTCAAATTTCTTTCCGTCCGGATCTACCTGTTCCACTTGAAAAACGTCCCTAAACAGCTCGTGCTGATTCTGGTCGTCCATGGTTTCCCAGCTTAAAAGATTTTCTTCGCACCACTAACTGACACAGAATATCCCAACTAAATAATAATTTTCTACTTGAATATTACAATCTGAAATGTTTTTATTTCACTTTCGAAAAGCGTATGGTGGCAAAGGAATGCTTGGTGGTCCGTGAGAAAATAATTCATGTATGCCATTAATTATATCATCACCAGTCCGTGTAGTATGTTGTTTTCTTCTTCTTTTCGCTTCTTCTTCTTCTTCCTTCCTCCTCCTCCTTCTTTCTTCTGCTTCTTCTATCTACCAAATATTATATTATTAATATTTATTATTATGTGTGATAATTAATAATAATAGATGGATGATGATGGTAAAATTATGTTGTTCAATAATATAATAAATAATAATAAGTGTAAGCAAAGCTTTTGTTTGAAGCTGTGTTGGTATTATACTGTCGCTATTTTATTATCCCCATCGTATTTTTTCTTATGAATAAGCTCCTATCATCGACTATATATAGTTAAACCATGAAATTACGTATTGTTTTACATAGGTTATATCGAGGTATTGTTACTCGATGACAGAGGATTGGATGGACACGAATAATAATAATATTAAGGAAATTGAAAACAATGTAATATTATTTTTATATAAATTAATATAAAATACTTAATATGTTATACGCCTAAATTCCATACCTGTCTAAAAACCAAGTGGGAGCATTGAATTCAAACAATTTGGAGCGCTGTTCATTCGTATTTTGCCAACAATCTTGTTTTTCTAAAACATACTCGTATCGATCACAGCACCCGTGATTCGATGCATTATCCAATATGAACTTGCATTGTGCGCCATGCTTACTTTCAGGATGCCAATACCCCGTCAAAGGAACAAAAACTTGCCTTCTCACATGTCCACATTTCGTGTCTCCGACCATCTCACAGTTGTTTGAAAAATACTTATTTCCGAGAAACATTGCCCACCAGGAAAATGTAGAGATTGATGACACAAAATGTTGTGCACGCATCAGTAAACCAAAATCTTCCAACATTTTCCCCGATCGTAGCTCGACACTCGTCACCGACGACACAGCTTTTACAGCTTCCGTTACTGCTTGGCAATAGGTGGATTCTGGAGTTTGCGTTACGATGCTTACCATCTTGTACGAGTTTTTTCGGGCCAACCATCCATAAAACCATGCAGGGGGTTGGGTATAAAATATAAACCCGGTACTAGATTTGTTTTCAGAACGTCGAACACGCTCATCAAATATGTCTCCCGTGCGTAAGTGGATAATTAGGTGGTTCTCAAAGTCGATATCGGGGTATTTTGCCTGCGATATGTTGACGCACTCCTCCATAAAAGTGGAAAACCATTCGTAAACTAGACGGGAATGGATTAAGATTGCAGGCGACCACTGTAGAAACATTGTGCAATTTTTGAATACAGACTGCAGCATATCACTATCCTTATTTACCTGAGAACCATCCATTTTTTCCTGAATATCTTTGATGTCATAACGAACTTCTCGTAGTAAGTGAAATTTCTCTCGCAACCATTCCGTACTAAAAAAGCACAAACGCTTCCGGTTGAACTTTGCGTACAAACGGTACATAGTATAGAGGAAAAATTTGTTACCCATTCCACATGATGGGGGATCCAACGATTTGAGCCAGTCGTCACTAAGCCATGCTCTTTGCCCGCCACTTGTTGAAATAGGAAGCATCTTCCTGACCTCTCGGGGCACATTTTTGACACTGTTATTTGGTGAACAGTTGCGAGTCGGGTCGTGCGATTTGTAGTTTCCCTCAGCAGTTTCAGCGGCCAGTCTCAGTTCTTCAACCGACGGTTTGTTCATAGCCATTACTTTTTGGCTATCCTCTACTACTTCACCATTTTTTGCGCCAAGCTTGCGTCTCTTTCTCCTTCGCTTCGCAGTTTTATGGCTCGCCAATAACGAGTCAAACGATTGGCCTTGTGAAGTATTATTACCTCGCTTCATCCGGAAAACGTTTTTTGTATCAAAAACTGCTTGGTCCGCAACAACTGAACAAAGCTTCCCTGGGCTTTCTATATCGTATTCCTTCGAATAAAACTTCTCTGGATTTACATCTACATGTCATGCAGTTTCAATACTTAACAGAGTATGTATCAAAATTTATTGTGTGACAAAGACTACAAAATATATTGTGTAACCGTAACCAAAAAGTTTCAATTATTATTATATTATTTTTTCAGATTATTTTTTCAGAGTAGTACAAAGTAGTAGTACGAGGAGGAGAGGAGGAGCGGGGGTTTTTTTGGCCCTTCTTTCTTTTTCTTTCTTCTCTCCTCATAAATATTGTTGCATTTTCGTTGTTTTGTTTTGTTTGTTGTTGTTGTTTTTTCTTCTTCGTCTCTCGCTCCGTCCATCCCATCAAATTCTTATTATTCTTCTTATT
>JACLAC010023432.1_pt1 | contig 11342 bp, 12 predicted proteins | sample 8027881 | NCBI WGS metagenome assembly JACLAC01 (sample SAMN15725517, study PRJNA655200) | protist metagenome | isolation source: fluorescence activated cell sorting (FACS) single amplified genomes of... | place: Spain: Blaines Bay Microbial Observatory, Mediterranean Sea | collected 2016-01-19 | reverse complement strand
ACTATCCATTCCAGAATTTTTCGCTCTCACGAGCCTCTGCTGGAGACGATTACTATTCATGCAGAGATAGGAGTGCTGAAGGATGCAATTGCAGAAAATGATTTGGAATCTGCCTTGGGTGTGATGCGCAGACTTGTTCCTGAGTATGGACCGGCAGAGCAGACCCAATTGCTACAAGAAGGTCCTGTGCTTGGCCAATCAGTTTCTTCTAAACTTATAAACTAACCCTCCAATTCTGAATTACCAAGTTACAGATCCACCATTTAAACTTACGGGCAAGGATTTTGATAGAGACCATGAATTTGCTCAATCCCTGCCAACACTTCCTCTGATAATTTGAGTTCACTGCTAGAGAGGTTCATCATCAGTTGCGCCATCAAGGTAGCCCCAATGATGTTACTGGTCAAAAAAGGTCTACTGTTGACATAAGCCAAGGCCATTTGGGCAGGCTCAAGTCCATGGGCTTGAGCCAGATCCACATAAGATTGAATTGTATCTTCAGCATGAACGGTCTTGTAGCGTACAAAGCGTGAGACCTGCGTTCGCTGGTTGGTTCCCTTGAAGATACTTCCCTGAGAGGGCACCAAAAGCCAATGGTGAATAGGCCAATAGTCTTATCTGTTCTCGATGGGCAATCTCCGCGAGTCCGATTTCAAAAGTACGGTTTAAAAGGTTGTAGGTATTCTGGATGGTAACCACTCGTTGCATAATAAACGCGTGCTTGTGGTAATAGATCACCACGCTACGCTCGCAATGACAGGGGAGGAATGAAGGACATACGCGAGGACTTAGTCATTTATACAACGTCATCACCCACCACCACGTCACTGCAAGAAGAGCGAAGCACAACGTGGCAGTCCACCGACTGGGGGGGCAACACACACGCCCACAGTCACCATTTTTTATGCGCCATGGTGCTGGATCGCCAAACTGCGCTCGCAATGATAGTAGGGTGGTGGTTCTGTAATGGTGTGCCGCGCTGCGCTCGCGATGACGAAGGGAGAGAAATTATAGCCAAATGATTATTTGCCTGGAATTTCTGAATGGGATCATTAGTGCTAGGTATAGTAAACTAAGTCTATCAAACTAAATCTGAGAGAGAAGTATGGAGATCGTAAATATTCACCAAGCAAAATGTCATTTATCAAAGTTACTTCAAAGAGTTACTGAGGGTCGCCCTTTTATCATCGCCAAAACAGGCAAGCCGATTGCCCGAGTGACCGCAATTGATGCTCCGGAAACGGCACAGATCAAGCGACTGGGATTTTTGGCAGGGCAGTTTGCCGTCCCAGATGATTTTGACCGAATGGGCCAAGAGGAGATTCTTGCTCAGTTTGGGCTGGACGAATGAATTTTTTGCTGGATACGCACCTACTGATCTGGGCTGCCTCGATGCCTGAACGTCTATCTAGTGCTGCGTATAAATTGATGGAACAACCGGAGCATCAACTCTATTTCAGTACGTTGAACCTATGGGAAATTACGATCAAGTGTGGCCTAGGGCGACCAGCCTTTATTGTTGATCCTTCCTTATTGCATCGTGGGCTGATCGAAAATGGCTACACATAACTGGTTGTCAAGAGCTCACATAATCTCGCACTTGACCAATTACCACCAATTCATAAAGACCCTTTCGATAGGATGTTAGTCGCCCAAGCGGTTTTCGAGGGTATGTTGCTTTTGACTGTGGATTCGGTGGTTGCTCAGTATCCAGGGCCGATCAAGTTGGGTTGAGTCGGTTTGACTGCAAAAGAATGAAAGGATAGAACCTTTGAGAACTTCAACTTATTCCACAATTGATGAAATCGAGCCCTGTGCCATTCGGGCTTGGGTCGAGAGGCGCATGATTTTTGTTGAACTGACTGACGGGAGGATCTTCGGTTTCCTGGCAAACAGGTTTATTAGGTTGCGAGATGCAAGTGATCAGGATCTTTAAACTTTGGAAATTGAACTCAACGGGTATGCTTTGCGTTGGGATTTAATAGACGAGGACTTGACCAAAGCAGCGGCGGTGGCGGGGCACTTTCAAATACCATTACCAGTCCAAGCAGCTTAATTCGACAATATCTTCGGCATTTTGTTTGTAGTCAACGTACCCTCCCAATAGTCCTTACTTCATCAATTTCAATTACCTCTATTCTTAGGCTTGGATCAGAGCGTTTCCCCAAATCCTCTACGTTGAGGAACTTCGCTTCAGATGACTGGCAGTAGATTGGTTAACAATCTACAATTGCAAGCATAGGCAAAAGCAATTGCTCAACAACTTTGGAGAAAACCTGATGAATCCGGAGCGCCGAGTCAAATTGTTCCGTAATGGCAGGAATCAAGCTTTGCGGATCCCTTGTGAATTTGAGTTAGATGCCAACGTTGCGATAATGCGTTGTGAAGATGGGCGGTTGATTATTGAACCGTTGCCTCAGAAAAGATTGCTGGCTTGACCAACCTAGATTTGGATTTTCCAGATGTAAAGAGTGGGCTATTGCCTTTGGACGATCGGATACTGTGATGAAGTCCCGATACTTGCTGGATACGAACATACTTTCTGATTTGGTGAAGTATCCACAAGGCCGAGTGGCCTATAAGATCCAGCAAGTGGACGAGAAAGCAGTCTGCACCTCTGTCGTCGTGGTTGTAGAATTGCGATTTAGAACTGCCAAGCTTGATTCCGAGAAATTGACCAATCAAGTGGAAGCAATTTTGCGAGCAATGGAAGTGCTACCCTTTGAAAAGCCTGAGGATCAGCAGTATGCTCAGCATCGGCTAAATTCGAAGAAGACTGGGATGCTCATCAGACCGAATGATTTATGGATCGTTGCTCAAAGTCTAACTGTGAATTGTGTCATTGTTACAGCCAATGTACGTGAATTTAAACGAGTCTCTGGATTACGAATTGAAAATTGGCTAGCCACGGACTGAAAAAAACTTCTACAAGGCAACTTAGATACAGGCTTTGATCCAATTGATTCCGCAAAAAGTAGCAACTTCTCGCTACTTAATTTTTAAGCTGTGGATGACTTGTCTGTGGTGGATCTGCCATTTCACAAACAAGACTCCTTGGAATATCTGTTGATGACAGGGAGGCTTTATTCCACAAAATCTTAATTGTGAATCAAGATTGGTCGGTTGATCGATACGGATTTCATATTTTGAGAAATGCAACAGTTCTCATTGATCCTTGCTTGTACCATAGTTCGATGCTGCAGCCATCAAGACAAAGATTAGGCTTTGTACGGTCATAAAGGTGATCTGCCAGATGAAGTAATCTAAAATTTGCCCCAGGCAGAGCGTAAGGACACTAGCCCAAAGCCACATAGACACTCTACGGAATTTCCAAAACCAGGAGGCTACAAAACCGAGGGCTAGGAAGAGGCCAATCCATCCCATCTCAACCCAGATTGTCAACAAAGCGTTGTGTGCATTCCAGGTTTCATTTGCATTCTGAAACATAGAAGCAATTGGACCCGAGGCTTCTTCAGAAACCGCGTAACCAAACGATTTGACTCCTACACCGAAAAGAGAGGAATGCTGAATACCATACTCGATCGCCATTCTATAAATTGCAAACCTAGGTTCGATTTCTTCTAATTGTGAAAACTTGCTAACAAATTGTAATTCTTCCCACGTCTGTTGAGTTTTCATCATCACTCGCCGACTGAAGATCAATGTGATGACTGAAACACCAATCAAAAAAACACCAATCCCACCAAATACTTTCCAGTAATACTTCCTCCGATTTGCTGCCCTACCAAACTGCACAAACAGTATCAACAACGCGTAAATGATAAGAATCAAAAACGCATTACGACTGCCAGAAAGTACAATTCCCCAAATAGAAGCTACGCTTCCAGCAATTCCAAGAAACCACTGCTTTTGTACAACACCAGACAAGGATATTCCCAACAAAGCAACAGAAATAACTCCATAGGGATTTTGATTTTCAAACAGCGAACTTAAACCACCTGATCTGTCATTTAAATGAAGTTCTAATCCCAGGCCGATGGAAGCAAACCAAGATTGCAACTGCCAATCAGCAAACAATTGCTCAGCTATGGTTAGTCCACTGACAACTAAAAACCAGCTGAGTAATACCGCAGCCATGGAACGAAAATTTTGAGCTCTCACTAGAAGCAAAAAGGTCAAAAACACTAAAAGGTGAATCGTATAACGTCCCGCATGCTTCAGGCTATGACCCCGCCATTCACTGAACCAAGCTCCTAACCACATCCACACAAAGAGCATTGCCATCAGCAATACAGGAATCTTAAGCTGATTCCAGACTTCTGGAATCCTGAGCAGGTGGATCAATACGATGCTGCCAAGCCACACTGGTAAGAAAAGGGTGTAGGTACTGAGTTGGATGGGAAATGAAATTTGAAGGATCGACTCTAAGAATGATTGTATTGCAGGGGTTTTCAGAGGAAGTGAAAAAGTCAGGATCCCAATCAAAAGTATGGAATCTCTGGCAACTTCCCAGCGAATTGGTTTCATTCAGTCTTTGTACAGTGTAAGGAGGACTATAGTTTCTTATAAAAACTAGCTTGGGGGCAAGTCAGCGAGCACCATCAAGTATCAGGTTCACATCCATAATGATTCTGAAGAAACTAAACGAATTTTTGAAGAGTGCGGAGGGTGTGCCAGAAAGGCTTGCATTGGGCAAAGACTTGAGAGTAGAACGCTAGTACAACTACGAACAGTATTTAGATCAGGGAGTTCTTGAAATAACTCGGAGAGGCGCACCTTCAGCAGGCTGTTGCAGACTTTGGTATCTTTCTAGAAACAGGGGGACTACCATTCGCAGGTACTCATCCTTGAGATCAGAATCTTGCTGCAGGTCCTGTTGACGTAATCGAAGACACAGGTGGAAAGAGTCCCGGGAGAATTCCAGCAGCCGATCTCCTTCAGTGATGAAAGTAGTTCCATAATGATGAAACAAACTCTTTTGCCGCAGGAGTTCATATTCTCAAGTATTTATTAATTTTGTTCTGGAATTGAATTAATCGATACGGGTTGTGAACGACGTTCCTTCGTGCTGCAAAGCTCTGGAAATCAATTGGTCGTAAGTTTTCAAAAGGTCTGTAACATAGTAAGCTTGGGCAAGCTTGAATTTTTTGAAAAGCTTTCTAACGTCCTTGATCGATCTACTCCCACAGACAAGGCCAAGCAATTTTTCAAAAGCAGAATCCATCCCTATATAGATCAAACATGTGGATTTTTCGTGCGAAAAAGCCAAAGAGGCCATCGACATAAATTAAGAACCAGCCCTTTGTCATCAGTTAGTTCCTTGGAGACTGCCTAGAAGCCTCGAAAAAACACCGGGAAAACGTTTTGTGATGCCTCAGAAGGTTCTAACTAATGAGCTTGGTGCGGTCATTGGATTGTCAAAACTCCAAATCGCAGATATTAATACAATGGTTACACGATGAATTGCTCCCCGTTTTCTACGTTTAATTAACGACCCTTTGCAAAGAATACATTGCGGAAAGTTTGAATAACAATAGCAAGATCAAACACAAAGCTAAATCGACTCAAATAATATAAATCATGCTCTAATTTTTCTCGGGTCAAATCTATGGAATCTACATACAGCAATTTTATCTGAGCCCATCCTGTCAATCCAGGTTTAGCATTGTGCCTAATATTGTAAAATGGAATTTTTTTTTCAATCTCTTCTACCCATTCTGGTCTTTCAGGTCTAGGTCCAACTAGTGACATCTCACCACAGAATATGTTCCACAGTTGGGGAAGTTCATCGATATGCGTCTTTCTCAGCCAGTGTCCAAGCAGTGTCACTCTTTGATCATTTTTAGAAGCCCAAACGACTCCTTCGTTTTCGGCATTTGGAATCATAGAACGAAACTTGTAAATTTCAAAATTCTGCCCACGATATCCAACTCGGATTTGGTGGTAAATTAGGGGACCTGGATTAAAAATCAGATTTAATGTCCATATTATTGGAACTAGTGGTGAAAGGATTAATAGTCCCAAAGCACTCAAAATTATATCGAATATACGTTTGCAACGAAGATCAAAAACATTTGTTTGGAAATTCTTTTCATTAAAAAACCAACCTATCTGCACTGTAGATAAGTTTATCTTCTGGTGAATTTCCTCATAACATGCAGATTTATTTTTTATTGTGATGCCTCTCATTTTAAGAAAAATAATATACTGAAGATCATCATTCTCGATCGAAATTAAATCACTTAAACAAATATTACTAATGTTATTATGACTTACAATTTCAATGATTTCCTTCCAAGGCAAAGATCGCGATGGAGTCATTTCAAGCGAATCAATTTGATACTGTGTGTGATTTTCGAACAAACAGAACATTTCAGATATTACTTCACAATCACCCAACAACAAAATTCTTTGTTTACCAAATTTATTTAGCAGCGGGATCCATATTGCCCACCGTAAAAAAAACAAATATAATGGCGATATTGCGCCTACTATGATTACTGAAAATAATGAATAGTTAAGATCATTCGATCTAAATAAGATTGGCAATATTGCTGTTGAAATACTGCTTGCACCTAAAATGGACCATCCTAACTGTAACCCAGATTTTCGATTTTGACTAGGGTAGGTATCGAAGAGATAAAGAAGAAGATTTAGGGAAAGAATTCCAAATAAGTAGGTTATGGCAACGCCAGGTATTGTTAAATGATGCGAATGTTCTAAATGTATATGTACTTGACTGACTGCTAAAATAGAAAAGGAGTCGAAGATAATTAATAAAAAAATTGACAATGCATTTTTATTCATCGGATTACATGAACCTGAAATTCTTAATTTCTATCTAGTTTAGACCTATCCAACAATTTATCAAAAATTGCAAAAAAGAGACCCATAGTCCACAGCAAATGCAACCCTATCAAACAAGATGAAACGTACAATTCTTTTACTGGATTAGTATCTTTTAAAATATCTTTTGACACCCTCTTAATTATTAATATATAGATTAAAATAAAACTGATTAATATTGTGTGAAACACTGGATACAAATATCCAGTAAGAAGAAAAGTAAACAAAAAGAATAACATCAAAATTGGGATACTTTGCCGAATAGCTGAAAACTGTTTATGTTTCAATACAAACAATCCCCTTCCAACTCCATAATTAAAACTAAGTCTAAGTAATTCTAAGAATGATTCTCTTGAGTAATGATTTACCTCTATTGAAGCGTCAACATAAATATTTTGATTTAATCTTCGAATCCTAAAATTTAAGTCTGAATCCTCACTGATTTTTGGGTTATTTTCATCAAACCAAGGTTCTGGTGGCATTAGTTTTTTTCGAAAGCAACCCAAGTAGACAGAATCAGCAATTCCTTTATAATTTTTATTTCGGAATTTGCCTCCTCCTAAACTGAGCGGGTGAGCTATCACATTTGCAATTAACTCCTGTTCTTCTGATTCCCCAACGGGAATTTTCACACCTCCTACGTTAGCAGCACCTGTTTTTTCTGAGAGTAAGACTAATTTTTCAATGTAAGTTTCAGAAACATGTGTTCGAGCATCTACGCGGACGATTAACTCACCGACTGCTTCTTTAACGAGTAGATTTAAAGCTGATGTTCTAGAAAGCCCTTTGACGTGGAAATATCTGAGAATTTTTTTACTTTCTCCTAGTTGATCTACTACTAGGTCTTCATTCCATTTGCCCGCTTCGAGCAAAAGAATTTCTAATTGTCCAAGGGGATATGATTGTTGTGAAAGATCCTTTAGTATCCTTTTTAAATGATGTCCCTCATTAAATGTTGTAAGAATTACACTGACTTTTGGCTTTTGCTTAGAATCCACGAATAAGCTTCTACTATGTTGTTTGTTTGATAAGCTGACTTTACTTTATGTTCTTCAGAATAGTCATAATTAATAAAGATACTCGTGCAACCGGCCGCTTTCCCAGCTTCTGTATCTTTTGAGCGATCACCAATCATGAAGCTTTCCTTGAGATCAATCTTGAAACTCCTGGCTGCTTCTAGCAGCATTCCTGGTTGAGGTTTACGGCATTCACACTCCCCATCATAGCCGTGATAGCAGACATATATTTCATCTAGGGGGAGTGCCGTTCTAAGTACTTCATGCATTTCTTCTACAATCGACTTCTGCTGAATCCCGCGCCCTACATCTGGTTGATTGGTTACTACGATCAGAAGATAACCAGCCGCTTTTAGTTTATCTAATGCTTCCTTGGTTCCGGGTAAAATTTCAAATTCAGTCAAGCTGGCTGGGGGGTAGGGTTTCCCATCACTAACGATTGCTCGGTTCAAGACTCCATCCCGATCCAGAAAAACAGCCTTGTTTTTCAACGAACTGACTCCCACTTGGTTTCACAGGCCTTCAGCTTTGGATGAGAAACCAGCGCATGCCAGACGACCGCATGGAAGGCCTCTGTATGGGGGGTAGTATTGATTGGATTTACTACTGGAATCACGCAACAGGCATCAGCTACTTGCGCCGTATACCCCCCATCGCGCCCAACCACACCAAGGACCCTGGTGTTTTGTTGCTTCGCATAGACCAGTGCGTGGACCAGGTTTGCACTTACGTTCTTTTCTTGGTTGCCACCTCCGACAGAAAAAACAAAAATACAGTCTTTGGCACTCAGTCGGCTCCCTTTTAACCACTCCACAAAGACTGACTCCCAACCATCATCATTCGTTCGTGCAGTTAATTCTGAGACATTATCTGTTGGGGCATAGGCTTCCATTCCACAGATTTTGCGAAAATCGTTAACGGCATGAGAGGCGTTTGCTGCGCTACCACCAACTCCTAAAAAAAAAAGACGACCTCCCTGTTGATGAGTATCCGCAATGATTTCAACCATCTTTTCAATTTGCTCTACATCCAATCGCTCAAGTACCCGTTGGGCTTCTACAAAATGCGTAGCGATATAACTCATTTGGCCTCTCTAAATTTTTGGTTAAGTTCCAGCAATCCAGTTGGGGAACCGATCTCGTAGAAACGCCATTTCGCCTGATAACAACCCAACTCCCCCCCTGAGTGATAGTTGCTCATAGACTCCAGCCAGATCAAAAGTGGTTTGTGTTGGGTAGGCTTGAAGAACAGTTTTCGTTAGGATACCAAGCCCGTAGTCAATATGTGTCATCCGCTCATTGCGCTGAGATTTACTATAGAGACGAATTCGTCCCTGATTCATCTCCACGTTGCTGGTATCCCACTGCCTGTCGTTCTGAAAGACTGTCATCAAGGCCGCCAAACTTGCAGTTTTGAATGCGCTGAGTACTTCAAGGTAATTTACCTCCAACCAGGAATCTCCGTAAAGTACAAAGAATTCCTCCCCAAGCAGAGGCAATGCCTTGCGCAAAGCTCCACCAGTCCCCAGCAACTGCATTTCTTCCCTAGAGTACTGCACCTGCAACTCAAACGCAGAGCCATCACCAGCAAACTCTTCGATCTGCTCTGCAAGATGACCCACACATAGAACGACCTCTTCGACACCCTGGTTGGCCAAGTACCTGAGTTGATGAGCAAGAAAAGGCTCACCTGCAACCTCCAGCAATGACTTGGGCAGGGTCTCTGTGTGTGGACGCATTCGGGTAGCCAACCCCCCAGCCAAAATCGCAACGGGTAGCATTAGGAAGATAAAGTTATCTTGGTTCCTTCGAAATCAAACCGGAACCGGACTTCTTCGAGACCAGCCAGGCTCATCGCCTGACACAACCTTGTGCGGTCTTCAGCCAGGAACATCAAGAAGCCTCCTCCACCTGCACCTACCAATTTTCCTCCAACAGCACCATTGTTGAGCGCTAGTTGGTACCAGGCATCTATCTGGACGTTGCTCATCCCACCCGAACGCCGCTTCTTGTGCTCCCAATGTTCGTGCATCAACTCACCAAAATGCTGTGTGTTGCCCGACTCCAGTGCTTCCTTACTGCGATATCCCAATTCTTTGACGTAATGCAGGTTGTTGAGCATCTCCTGATCACTTTGTATAGAGCGTGTATTCTGATCCTTTAGAATACTGCCAGCACTCCTTGAAAAACCTGTAAAAAATAGTAGTAAATGATCCTCCAACTCAAACAGTGTTTGCATTTGAATCTGCAAAGGCTGAGCGGTTACCTTGCCATCTTTATGAAAGGTGAAAGCTGTGATCCCCCCGAAGGCTGCAATATATTGATCCTGTTTGCCAATCGGTTCTTGCAGTCGCTCAATTTCAATATGGCAGGCCAATTCCGCCAGTTCTGATTGCTGCAAGGGGCGGTGATAGTGGGTGAAAAGGGCCTTGAGCAGGGCTATCGTGAAGCTTCCAGAAGACCCCAGGCCAGTACCAGATGGGATATCGGCCAAGGTCGTCAATTCAATCTGGGGGGTCTTCAACTGCAGCAAAGTCAAAACTTCACGGATGATTGGGTGCTGAACCTCTGAGACTAGTCCTAGATTTTCCTGCTTGGAATACTTGAGAAAAATTCCGGGGGTGAACGGCCGAATGGTAGTTACGTACACATATTTGTCAATCGCTGCAGCCACGAGGAATCCCTCATGATCTTGATAATAGGAGGCCAGGTCCGTGCCCCCCCCCACCTAAGGAGATCCTCAGGGGACTACGCGCAATAATCACAATTTGAATTCTTGTAGATCTGGTGAATGATTTTGAGCGCCTCGAACGCATCGCTCAAGGAGGCAGACGGACTACGCTGTTGTTGGATATCTTCAAAAAAGTCCTGCATCTCTAGCGACCAGGAATTATCGGCCATTGGAAATTCCCAACCACTTGTTTCAGGAGGGCCCATCTCCGGAAGCATTTTGTACCAAGTTAACTTCTCTACGCCATAGCTGCCCCCCAATCCACTGATCTCCAACTTGCCAAGCTTTCCGTAAATTTCCAGGGAGAATAGATTTTTCCACTCACTACAGGATACATGGAGAAAAGCTGTTTTTCCGGTAGGTGTCCTCAAGGTCAAAAAGGCATTATCATCAACGGGCATTTCCCAAAAACAGGTCTGGGCATGGCCCTGTATCTCAGAGAAATCTTCTTCCAAGATCCAGCGAGACAGATCAATCAAATGAGGCCCTTGATCGATCAATTCTCCTCCACCAGATTTAGTCGCGTCAGCTCGCCACTCCTGCTCATAGCCTACTCTTCCTCCATGACCATAACGCCCCCTAAGGAACATCAGATCTCCCAAGGCTCGCTGCTGTACAAGTCGCTTGGCTTTTTGCAGAGCACGGTGGTAGCGATGATTGAAACCGACCCTGACAATTGTGGAGGAGCGTCTGGAAAGTTCTAGTAAAGGAAGTAATTCTTGAGAAGACCGGGCAGCAGGTTTTTCTACCAACACATGTTTCTGGGCGACAATGGCCGCTTTGGTCATT
>JACLAC010019544.1_pt1 | contig 11342 bp, 7 predicted proteins | sample 8027881 | NCBI WGS metagenome assembly JACLAC01 (sample SAMN15725517, study PRJNA655200) | protist metagenome | isolation source: fluorescence activated cell sorting (FACS) single amplified genomes of... | place: Spain: Blaines Bay Microbial Observatory, Mediterranean Sea | collected 2016-01-19 | reverse complement strand
TTCACCTACATTGACGTATACAAATATAAATACGCGTAATAATGTAAACAATGGAAAAGCCATATACGATACACAATGCAACATTTGCCACAACCAAAATGGAAAGGAATTAAAGCTACCCAACTGTACAATTTGTAATAATAAAGAAAAATTAATAGCAAACATAACATCTACGATGCCAAAAGGAAGTGCTGCAAATTGCATTGATGATTGCGCTGCGGATGTTACAAGCTACATATTAAGTATTAATCCAAGGGCTAAAGAAGCTACAGCAACAGAAACAAATACACCGACAACTCCTAATCTGGATTTAACTGCACCTCAAACAAACGCTACGGTCACACAGCAAAACACAACAATGATGCCTGAAGTAACTACACCTAATCTAGATTTAACTACTCCTCAAAAGCAAGCAGAATCCTATAAAATACAAGAATGCAATACTATTGAAAAACCTTTAAACAAATGCATCAAAGACAACATTAACCTCTGTGTACTAAAACCAAGCTACCCAGAGCTACTTCCCTTAATTAAATTACATAAATTACAACCCAGCGATGCGCTTCCAGAAACAGGCGAACTTGAAATTTACCTTCAACAAAGTGAAGATCATTACGCTGCCAGAGTATTTCATAAAGATGGAACTTATGTAGATCACCCGAAAGAACGATTAATTTATCCTGAAAATGATCGAAAAAAGCAACCAATAATCAGTAAAGGTAAATTTTCTCTAGACCTAACAAAAAAAATAAAAGCCTTTTTTGAAGATGTAGAACCTAAGGATTTGCGTAAAAATATTATCCAAAAATTGAGCCTAATAAAAGAATACAGTAGAGTTCAATCCATAGAATGTTTTGGTAGAATTTGTCAAAAAGAATACCTTCCTGTAAGGCAGTGTCGTGCAGGTGAAAACGATGAATCCTATATTTATAAAATCAACATTTTGAATGCAGATGAAGAAATTCCTGCTTCAATGCAGGCACGTAACACACAAATAAACCCAATGGTCGATGGAATGGAAAATACAGAAAGTAAACCATGTGACCCAATGACAGACCCTATGTGCAAACTACAGTGTGATCCAGCCATGAATCCAGCCATGAATCCAGCTATGAATCCAGCCATGAATCCAGCTATGACTGCAAACTGCTCTATTCCAAAGCCACCTCCTATTGAGCCAGCTGGAACAATGCACATAAAAATACTAAACAATGGATTTTCAGATCGTACAAAATGCACAAATGCAGATTATGATTTAACGCCAACTGACTTCGATACATTTAAAATAGCGGGCTGCCCTCCCAACGCTACTATTCACCTAACTTATGGAAAAAAAACAATCGTAGATAATAAAACAAAAGAAGAAAGAACTATTAGAACTGTAGAAAAGAGGGAATGTAAAACAAAAAAAACAACATCAACCTGCGGTAATATTTTTGACTTTTCTCAACCCGCATCGTATAACGTCACATTTAAAGAAAATAAAGGAGAAGATGTCGAGTACGCTACATTGACAGAGGCATCAAATAAACTCGTTGAAAATTATGTATTAAACGCAAGTAACACCAATGTTTTCATTAAAGCATTTGCCGAATTAAATGGACATACTATACCTGAAAATACGCCAACAACCTCCGACAATGAAATGGAAGCGGTTTCTTATGCTGGTAATGGTGCTGTTTTAATTTCAGTTGGAACGCAACACTCGGGTAGATCTTGGGGAGGCAGAAAAAGAGTTGTCTTTAAACGACACAATAAAGAATTTAAGGAATATCATATTACAAATAAAAATGATTGGCACGACCAAGGCCCACAAATATCATACGAAAGAAATGGAGACTGGAATCATACTAAAATTACAGTACAGTCAAATGAACCATTTACAATTATGTGCAGTCCTAACTTTAGATGTTATACATGGGATGATCGCCAAAAGAAGGGTAATACAATCAAACGATAGGTACAATCAAACCATAAATACTTAACAAGTCACAATGTCATCGCCATAATTAACGCGAAGGATTGTATACCTTTGCGCCACTTTGCATGTATAAGTGAAAAATATCAATAGCTTGATCTTTTAAAATATTTTTTCTCACTTCAATACCGCGTGTTTTAAATTCTTGCTCCCATTGATTCGGCATAGGTCCTTCATCAAACCCAGTAATGCTTCTTAAAATGTCGCCATCGCCAGCAATAACCAGAGAGCGTATACCTGACCAGAGCGTTGCCCCATAGCACATAACACATGGGCACCAGCTTACAACCAATTGCAACTTTCTATTTTGAGAAGATAAATCAAATGTATTTAACACTTTCTGTGCTAAAGATAAAGCGACCACTTCCGCATGAGCACTCGAATTACTGGAAGTCATCACACGATTTACACCTATCGATATGCACTCACCAGATAATGTATCAAATACCGCTGCAGCAAAAGGCCCTCCCGTTTTATGCTCAATATTTTTTCTTGCTAAATTTAAAACAAATTGCATTTTGTACTGATCGTCTCGCCAATCTTCTTTCTTAGCTTGCTGTAAAACAACATGAGTCCACTCAGGTAAGCTCACAGAATATTGCATGGATTAACCTCGGGTTGTTAACTCAACTGCATTCATTAATGCTCTTGATTTATTTAAAGTTTCTTTCCATTCCTGCATTGGTATAGAGTCAGCTACAACACCAGCACCAGCCTGTGCATAAATGTTGTTGTCTTTTACTACAGCAGTTCGAATCGCAATCGCTAAATCCATCTCACCTTGCCAACCAATAACACCACAAGCTCCACCATAAATACCACGCTTATATGGTTCCATCTGACCAATTAATTGCATCGCTCTAATTTTAGGTGCACCTGATAATGTGCCCGCAGGAAAGGTAGAACGTAACGCATCAAACGTTGTTTTTCCTTGCAGTAACTTACCTTGAACATGAGAGACAATATGCATAACATGAGAATAACGCTCGACTGCCATACTCTCAGTTACCTGTACCGAGCCTGGTTCACACACTCGACCAATGTCGTTACGCCCCAAATCAATCAACATAACATGCTCAGCAATCTCTTTTGGATCATTGATTAGCTCAGCTTCAAGTAATTTATCGTGTACTTCGTCTTTTCCTCGTTTTCTAGTTCCAGCAATTGGTCGAACATGAACTTGAGACTCGTCATCTACTTTGACTAAAATCTCAGGTGATGCGCCTACGATCTGAAAATCACCCATATTAAAATAGTACATATAAGGACTTGGATTCAAATGTCGCAATGCACGATAAACATGAATAGGATCGTGCGTATATTCAGTAGATAATCTTTGTGAAGGTACAACCTGCATAACATCACCATCTAAAATATACTCTTTGATATCCTTAACAATTTTTTCAAATTTATCCTGCCCAAGATCTGATATAAAATCACTTTCAACAATAGTATTTTTTGTTGTAAGACGCATAGGATGGTACGTTTCAAAAATTTGCTCTTCCATCGTCTGTAAGCGCTTTACGCCACACTCGTAATTTTCTGATCGAACATCAACAAGCGTAACTAATGTAGCTGTAGACAATAAGTTATCCAAAACAATCAAATCTTTTGATAGCATTAACATAATATCAGGTGTATCTAAAGGATGAGGCTTATTTAGCACAAATTCCATTTTTTTTGGCTCAAAATATGCAATCGATTCGTAACCAAAATAACCCGCTAAACCACCAGTATACCTTGACTGATCTAGTAATTTTGCCACCTTCATATCTTGAATATACCGTTCAATATATGCAATTGGATCATGATCAGCTATAGATTCAACTATTTGATCTTTATAAGATACAGTAAGCGTTTTATTACGTACTTCAATTCGAGTATCAGCTTGTAATCCTATAATAGAATACCGCCCCCAACGTTCACCACCAGTAACAGATTCAAGTAAATACGTGTAAGGCACATGCGCTAACTTAGAATATAAACCAAGCGCCGTAAATTGATCACAAACGATGGTTTTAGTCATTGGGATATAATTAACCCCTTCATGAATAAATGCTTGAAATTCTGCTTGTGAAATCACTCTATTACTCCTTAACGAGGTTCAGCACGGTATGTTCTACTATTTAACTACAAGTTGGGTATTAACTTCAAACTATGTGTATGATAATCCACTTCTTAGCGCATCAATTGCTTCTTTATAACAAGGCTTACTAAAAATTGCAGATCCTGCAACAAAAGTATCCGCTCCAGCTCGTGATACATCAATAATAGTCTCACTATTAACACCACCATCAACCGACAAGCGCGTAGATAAATTTTGAGCATCAATCATGGCACGTACTTGTTTAATTTTATCCAACGTTTTCGGTATAAATGACTGACCACCGTAACCAGGGTTCACTGACATCAATAAAACCATATCTAATTTTTCTAGAACACAATCTAAAACACTAACACTGGTTGCTGGATTTAATGCTAAACCCGCTTGAATACCGTAACTACGAATAAGCTCAATACTACGATCCACATGCTTACTGGCTTCAGGGTGGAAAGTAATAATATCAGCACCCGCTTCAGCAAAATTTTCAATCATACTGTCAACAGGCTCTACCATTAAGTGCACATCAATAGGGGCAGTAATACCATAGGACTTTAACGCTTTACACACCATAGAGCCGAATGTTAAATTTGGAACATAATGATTATCCATGACGTCAAAATGTACAACATCCGCACCAGACGTTAATACTTTTTCAACATCCTCGCCTAAACGAGCAAAATCTGCAGACAAAATAGAAGGAGCAATCCAATAAGGTTGCATAATTATCACCTCAATATACTTAAATTATTTATATTTGTTATATGAAATAGAAAAAATGAATCAATCGACATAAACACCGTTTAGCCAATGGATTGATTCACGTAATGTAAACGCTCTGGTGTTCCAATATCAAACCATGAAACATTTAAATGCTCTGCATCTAAACAACCTGCTTTTATTGCCTTTCTTAAAATAGTGCCTAACTTATACTCAGGTAAAAACTGCTTGAGAGCGTTAGGATCAAATAAAGAAACACCAGCAAATGTTTTTGATACAACATCTTTACACTTCAATTGACTATCTTGATGTATAAATGTTAGCGTATTATCGTACGATTGTACCTGAAAATCACCGTCTTTGTTATGATATGGATTATCTACTAAAAAAATAATACCCAGTTTATGAGGTAAAATGGATGAATCTAACAATGGAAGAAGCCATGTATACTCGCCTTCCATCCAAACATCGGCATTAATACAAATAAATGGTTCATCACCAAGCTGTGTAAGCGCTTGTTCCAACCCACCACCAGTTTCTAAAGGCTCAGGGTACTCAATAGAGTAACTAATATGCACTCCCCACTTCGAGCCGTCGCCTAAATAATCTATGATTTGCTGCCCTAGATAAGATACATTAATCACATATTCTTTAATACCAATACATTTAAGTTTGACAATGTGATGCTCAATTAAAGGTAAACCACGTACTTTTAACAATGGCTTTGGTGTATTTTGTGTTAATTCTCGCATTCTATTGCCTTTACCAGCAGAAAAAATCATAGCTTTCATAATGTCACTTACTTTATTTTGTCACTTGCTTTATCTTATTACTTATCTTAATAATAGCTTAAGGCATACCAATTAAAGAATATAATCGTTGCGTAAATATTTCTGCCAAAGACTTTAACCATAATCCAAATTCACGCGTTTCGGGTAAAGATAAAGCAGCTTGTACCACGTATTGATACACTGTAGGTAAATCGCATAAATAACGTGATTTACCATCTCTTAAATATAAACGACAAAATATTCCCAATACTTTAATATGGCGTTGTAAACCCATTATAGTAACATCAGTTATAAATTGATTAATTTCTATAGGTTGCTTTATATTGTGCACAACACATTGTCTGTAAAATTGTAGCATCCACTTTTTTATTTTTTCATCTGGAGAAACTGTATAGCAATCCTTAACTAAAGACACAAAATCATAAGTATATGGACCATGCAATGCATCTTGAAAATCAATAACACCATAACCATCATCACAAACCATTATATTCCGACAATGAAAATCTCTATGAACAAACACTTTAGGTTGCAAATTGCATTGATATGCTATGAAATGCTGCGTATTTTTTAATACAAAATCAGTCGATTCATCTAAAGATAGCTGTAAAAATTCAGAAACAAACCAATCTTTAAATAGCCCCATTTCATGCAACAATATGTCATAATCGTATTGACCTAACGCATTAACTTTATCTTGAGGTAGGCTATAAAAAGAACCCAACAGCTCAAAGAGCGGGTAATAATGCATATCAATCGTATTTGGTTTAAGCACATCTTGTAAATGGGTAGAACTCATATCTTTCAATAAGAAAAATCCTAACACTAACTCTGTAGCAAGAATATGACTAGCATTAATACCTGATTGCCTTAACATCAAAGCAATAGAGATAAAGCGTGCATTTTTTTCTAACTGAGGAGGAGAAATAACTACAATAAACGTGCTATTAACGCTATCTTTTTGTACATACACACGAGCATAACGTCTAAATCCAGCATCTCCAGCTAGTGGCTCAACTCGCTGAATTATATATTGTTGATCATTAACAGCAGTCTTCAACCACTGAATAAATATCGGATGAGAAAAATCCATAACGCTTCCAAAATACTTATTAAGTTATTTATTGGAATTATTATCGCACTTCCTATTTCAAAATGTAACATATTACTTGTTTGAATTTTATGATGATATTAAGACAAGCTGAAGCTTATAGAATAGAAGCGTTTTGATAAAAGAAAGAATAAATTCAAACTATATTTTTTTGGATAAAGCGATAAACAGGTAAAGTTAGTAAAAATATCACTACGATTTATATATTACTTACAGTACTAATAGGTGGAAAAGTTTGATCATAAAAAAATTCATATACTCTAATAAGCGCATTAGAGTATATGAAATAATAAAAATATAAGTGATTAACCTGTATTTCTAAGGCCTGTTGCAATACCAGCCATAGAAACCATTAATACTTTTTCACATGATTCAGAATTTTGACTAAAACGTAAACGCTTAAGCGCCTCAACCTGAATAACATGCAACGGTATTAAATACGGTTGACGAACATTAAAGGAATGAAAATTCCATGCATCATGCTGTAGTAAATGGTCTTGCTGTAATAAAGAAAGTACACTTTGCGTGTCTTGCTTTAAGCGCACACGCAATGCATCACCAAACTCTATAAATGGTTTTTGAACCAAAGCAGAATCATACATTGCTGAAATTTGAGCATTTGCTTTTAAAAATACCATTTCAGTCAACGATAAACGCGCCTGAAAATATGGCCACTGCTCAATCATTTCTTGAATCGTTTGACCATCGGTTGATTTAAATGACTCAATAGCTTCACCTAAACCCAACCAACTTGGCAACATCAATCGATTTTGACTCCATGCAAAAATCCAAGGAATTGCACGTAACGACTCAATACCACCATCTTTTTTACGCTTGCTTGGTCTAGAACCTAAAGGCAATGAAGATAATTCTTGCTCTGGTGTTGCTTGTCTAAAGTAAGAAACAAAATGTTCGTTACCACGAACAATATCCCTATATTTTGCACAACTTTCCGTTGCCATTTTATCCATTAAAGTACGCCATTCAGCTTTTGGAGTACAAGGTGGAGCAATTAAAGACTCTAAAATTGCACTTGCATATAAGTGCAAAGAACGCAAAGCCAATGCAGGTAGCCCAAATTTATAACGAATGGTTTCACCCTGTTCTGTTACGCGCAAACCACCGTCCAATGACCCTGGAGGTTGGGATGAGATCGCTGAATGTGCAGGGCCGCCTCCACGTCCAATTGTACCACCACGACCATGGAACAATTTCAAACAAATGCCTTCTTCTCTAAAGACTTTAACAAGCGCTTCTTGCGCTTCGTATTGTGCCCATGTTGCAGCTAATACACCAGCATCTTTGGCAGAATCACTGTATCCAATCATAACGTATTGATTACCATCGCAACGATCTTTATAGCTTGGTAGCTGCATTAAGCTTTTCATTACTTCTGGTGCTTCTTCCAAATCAGCCAATGTTTCGAATAAAGGCGCAATTGGCATGTCCCAAGAAAAGTTGGCAATTTTCATAAATAATTGCACTAATAACACATCGCTCGACTCACACGCCATTGATATGATATAAATTCCCAAATCTTCTTTTGGCTGTTTTGCAAGCATATAGTACGTATCTAGTACTTCTTGTGTTTGCTCAGACCATGCAATGTTAGCAACTAGAGGACGTGGATTTTCAATTTCTTTTGTTAAAAAATCGACTTTTGTCTCTTCATTCCAATCATCGTATCGACCCAAACCCAAATGCTCAGTAATATCACCCATCGCACTGGAATGTACTTCACTGTGTTGACGGCAATCTAGTTTTACTAAACTTGCACCAAAACATTGAACTCTACGAATAGTATCAAGCAAGTAAGAATTTGCAGAATGTGTTAAGCCAACATTTAATAAACTTTGACGACAACGCTGTAAAGGCTCAAGTAGCTCACTAGAAGAAACATATTCTGGTGACATTTCACCTGTTTCATGCTGCTGAATAACTCGCTTCATTTTTTTAATAATTGGATCAAGTAACTGTCGATATGGGCTGCGATTTGCGTCCGTTTGTTCTAAAATATCAGACGTTGCTTGACGCATAGAAAGTTCTAAATAGAGTTTTTCAAAGTCTTGAACATACGCTTTCATGGCTAAAAATCGAGCTTGATTTAATGCTTGCTCTGATAATTCAGCCGTTACAAATGGATTACCATCACGATCACCCGCCTGCCAACTTGCCATTTTAATCGGCATATAATCATCAGCAAACTCTTCACCACTTTGCTCTCTATAAAATGTTTCTAGTTCACGTACAAATTGAGGTACGGCAGTCCAAAGACTTCTAGTAACGGTATTCAAACCCCAACGAGACTCATCCAAAGGTGTTGGTCGTTGATTTCGAATTTCATGAGAGTGCCATGCTTGCTCGATCAATTCTTTTACTCGAGTAGATAACTCATCGCTATTATGATCTAGTTCATCAGCAATTTGCTCGTATTTATGAATAAAAGTACGACGATTTACTTCTGTAGGGTGCGCAGTAAGCACAAGTTCTATTTCTAACTTGTTTAGTGCTTCTTTTAAAGAGATAGCATTCGTACCATCAGCTTTAATCGCTTCCAATTTAGAGGTTAACTGCTTCAATGGATGCGGTACATCAAGCTCTTTTTGACCTGATTCACTAATTGTATGGCATTGTTCAGCTGTATTTGCTAAATTCAAAAATTGACTAAATGCACGAGAAAAGATTAAAAGATCTTCATCATTTTGCTTTGATAAAAATTCTTTTAATTCAAGAAGGGCATTCTCATCGCCTTGCGCATAAGACTTACTAATACCACGAATGTATTCTATCTGCTCAAGACGCTCTTTACCTTGGTCATTTTCGATTGTCTCTCCAAGCACTTTTCCAAGTTCTTTAACATGATGCGATAATCGTTCTAACATGTTTTTAATCCTCTCCTTTGCGGTATACTTTAAACTCAAACCTATTCATGATAGATATCACTATACAATATAGTACATAAAGTATTATATGCATGCGCAACAAACACATTGGTAAGGTGTAAATTTAAGTATGTTCGATTTATAATACGCAATGTTTTTTTTGGGTCTACTCACATAAAAAAAAGAAAACATACGATTCAAATAATTAATTTATGTGTTTCTAAAATACAAAAACTTAAAACATGTATATGTTTAGATAATTAAAAGTGAGATGCTTCTTTTTTATCACAATATATTATCGACTAATCTAAAATTTCCTTATACATGTAAATACAAGATCAACCAAATCACCTCAATAAAAACGCCACTCTCTATTATAAAACATCTACAATACGCATTATAAAATGACTACTAATTAATCCTTCATAAAGATGGAATCTCTGAATTTAGCACGTTATTGCGGGATAAAAAAGGTTTTAATTGAAGCTTTTTTAAATATTCTACTGGTATTTGTTGTTTGTAACGCTCTAATAAAAACTCTGAAACTTCTGGTCCAATATGTAAATAAAAATATTTATTCTGCTCAACCATTGAAATGGGGACTCTTTTTTTAGCTATTATTTGATAGTCTAAATTTAAATTATCTATGCTCTGGTAAGGTCCTAATTCGTAGACAAATCCAGTAGTTAAAAGATTATTGTCTATCTTCTCAAAATTATTTTTAGTTTGCACTGGTGAAAATGCCTTATCATTTGTTCTCGCTTTAAAGTCGTTTAATTTATTTTGATAATTTAAAAAGGATGCTTTAATATCTTCATCAATATGAGCATCAGATAATTTAACTTTAGGCTGAAACGGATTTGAAAAATCGCTATAAAGTACAACATCCATCACAACAAATAAAACGGTAGAGGCAATAAGAAAAAAAATAACTCGATGTTTCATATATATCAAAACAGTATCTATAAGTAACAAAAAAAGAGATCTATGACCGCTACAAACGGCATAGACAACATTAAATAGAAAGTATCAAATACAGGGCTTTAATTGCTAATCTGTATCATTTGTTGTAATGCTTTACCTGGATTAAGTTCTCGCATAAAACTTTCTCCAATTAAAAAACTATATACATTTTTCTGACAAAACATTTTAATATCTTGCGTGGTACGAATACCACTTTCTGTGACCATCAACACGTCATCTGGGATATACTTCATAAGCTCTAGCGTGGTATTTAAAGACACCTCAAATGTGTGTAGATTTCGATTATTAACACCAACCATTTTAGGATTTAACTCCAAAACACGCTCTAATTCGTCTTGATCGTGCACTTCATATAAGACGTCTAATTGATATTGATTCGCACAATCGGTTAACTCTTTCATTTGAGCATTACTCAACGAAGCAGCAATCAACAAAATACAATCCGCTTGTAATTTTCTCGCTTCAATCACCTGATATGGATCAAGCATAAAATCTTTTCTCAATATAGGTAAGTCTGCACCCTGCTTTGCTAAACTTATATTTTGATCGTGCCCTTGAAAATAAGGAACATCGGTTAAAACAGATAAACAAGTCGCCCCACCAACTTGATAGCTATTAGCGATAAATTCAGGGTCAAAATTTTCTCTAATTACGCCTTTACTTGGTGAGGCTTTTTTTATTTCAGCAATAACAGCTGGCGTGTTTTGATTTGATTTATTTATTAACGCCTGTATAAATGGAATAGTACTATCCATATCACTTATATATTGCTCTA
>JACLAC010021704.1_pt1 | contig 11345 bp, 4 predicted proteins | sample 8027881 | NCBI WGS metagenome assembly JACLAC01 (sample SAMN15725517, study PRJNA655200) | protist metagenome | isolation source: fluorescence activated cell sorting (FACS) single amplified genomes of... | place: Spain: Blaines Bay Microbial Observatory, Mediterranean Sea | collected 2016-01-19 | reverse complement strand
TCTTTTTTGACGCGTTGGTGTACATGTTCACCGCTTCGTGAAATGATACTAACTGGGGAGTAAGTCGCGGAAGCACCATCGTTTAAAAAAACACATATATTTATATATCTATATACAGAAGACCGAAAGTAATAATGGCAAATATAGCCGAAGGAAAATCAGATGATTTGACTGATAACAAAAGGTTTATGGACCAATATTCAAGACAAATTGGTGCATACGGTTTAGAAACTATGGGCCGTTTGATAACCCTAGATGTTTTAATTGTTGGTATGCGTGGGGTTGGAATTGAATGTGCCAAAAATTTATGTCTTGCTGGACCAAGAAGTGTTACCGTATGTGACCCAAACAAAGTGTACATGCGTGACTTAGGATCTAACTTCTTTTTAACACCTGAACATGTTGGTCAACCTCGTGGTGAGTGTGTCACAGCTAAGTTAAATGAGTTAAACGGGATGGTAACAGTGAAATCAATTCCAAAGTTAACTGAAGATGCAGTTAAAAGCTGCAGCGTCTTGATTTTTACAGACGGTTCTAGAGATGAGCTATTGAAATGGAACGCATTCTGTCGTGCAAATAAAGTTGCTTTCATGGCCGGCGATGTACTAGGTTGTTTTGGTTATATGTTTACAGACTTTCAAGAACATGTTGTCAGGGATAGTAACGGTGAAAATCCGAATGTACGAGTTATTACTAATATTACAAATGATGAAAAAGGTGTGGTAACTGTTTTAACACCACCAGAACCTGGCGCCCGTCGTTATGGAATTGAAGAAAGTGACCATGATGGTTTCATTGAGCTTGATGATGTTGATGGAATGATTGATGCTGATGGAAAATCAATTAATGATTATGGACCCTTTAAAATCAAATCAATTTATAACACGTATATGAAGGATGGGAAAGAACGAAAACGCTTCAATGCATATCAATTCGAAATTGGTGATACATCAAAGTTTTCAAAATATGAAGGTGGTGGAGTGATGACACAAAAAAAAATACCTTTCAAACGCGAGTTTAAAGATCTAAAAGAATCATTGCGAAATCCGATTGGTAAAGGCGAATATGGACTGTTATTTACCGATGGAAGTAAATTTGGCCGTGGAGAACAACTGCATTTCGCATTACAAGGTGTATGGGAATTCCAAGCGCAAAATAAACGTTTGCCTGTACCACGTTATGAAGATGATGCAATAGAATGCATACGCTTTGCAAAAGAATTCAATGAGTCTTGTCAAAAAGACGAAGGTGCTATGGCAGTGGAAGAAGTGGACGAAAAGATAGTAAAATTAGTTGCAATGTTTGCAGATACAGAATTTCAACCCCACGCTTGTTTCTTCGGGGGTTGTTTGGCACAAGAAGCTGTTAAGCTTGCCGGTAAATACAACCCATTAAATCAGTGGTGTCATTTGGACTGCTTCGAAGTTTTACCAGAGGAGGAGGTTAAAGACGGAAAACCAAGTGGCACTCGTTACGACGACCACACCATATTATTTGGCGCAAAGTTACAAGAAAAAATTATGAACCAGAAGACCTTCATGGTTGGATGTGGTGCGCTAGGATGTGAATTACTGAAAAATTTTGCTTTAGGCGGTATTGGATGTGGGCCTGATGGATTAATTACCATTACTGACAATGATCGCGTAGAGGTTTCGAATTTGTCACGACAATTTTTATTCCGTGAAAATAATGTTGGAAAACCAAAATCAGTCGGTGCATTTGAAGCTGTACAATTAATGAATGATCAAATTAAAGTTAAAGCACTAGAGTTATTAGTTGCACCCAAGACCGAAAAAGTCTTCAATGATGAATTTTGGAAAGCTCAAGATTTTATTACAAATGCTTTGGATAACGTTAAAGCACGTGTATATGTCGATAGTAAATGCGTTTACTTTGGCAAACCATTGTTAGAATCTGGGACATTAGGCACGAAATGCAATTCCCAAGTAATTGTTCCACATATAACAAAATCATACGCTGATACAAAAGATGCAGAGGAGGAAGATCATATTCCTATGTGCACACTACGAAACTTTCCAAGTTTAATCGATCACTGTATTGAATGGTCAAGAGCACAATTTACGGATTTATTTGTAAAGCCAGTATCAGATGGTTTGAAATTTACCGATGATCAAGCGGGATACTTGCAAAGCTTGAGAGATAAATGTTTAAGTGAGAAAGTATCAAGGGCCAATCGCGCAAATGCCGTGGCAACAGAGCTCCCTGTATTAGAAGCATTAAAACTTCTTATTTCAAAATCCCGCGATGCTTCCTTCGAAACTTGCGTAGACATGGCGGTTGAAACGTTTAACAGTTTATTTCGTGATCGTATAATGGATCTTACAGAACGGTATCCTGCAGATGCAAAGACTAAGGAAGGCGAACCATTTTGGTCTGGAGCAAAACGCTTTCCAGCTGCCGCAAATATTGATATCAACGACCCAGTACACATGGATTTTATCATTTCCTGTGCAAATATTTATGCAACAAATATTGGTTTAGTTAATGCACCTAATAGCATGTCTGATATGATTCCAGAAAATCATGAGTGGAGAAATGTTCAAATTGTAGGCAAAATGGTGGAAAATGTAGGTGAAAAACCCCGAAGAAAGCGCAGTGTAATCATCGATGATGCGAAGGATGATGACGTTTCAAAAGCTGAAGCAAAGACAGATGTGTCTGGTGACGGAACTAGTTTAAATGATGCTATCGACAACCAGTTAAATGAGTTTAAAACATTATTAAATGAGTTGAACGAAACGAAACCATTGAATAGACCATTTCAACCTGCTGATTTTGAAAAAGATCAAGATTTAAATTTTCATATCGATTTTATCACCGCTGCGGCTAATTTACGCGCTCGTAATTATCGTATTAAAGAAGCACCAAAACACAAATGCAAATTAATCGCAGGAAAAATTATACCAGCAATTGCAACTACTACTGCAGCTGTTACTGGTTTAGTTATGACTGAAATGTACAAAGTTGTTCAAGGAAAAAAGTTAGAAGCATACCGTGATTCAAGTAACAATTTAGGCATCAATGCATATTTCTTCTCTGAACCTGCAACAGCAGACAAAGCTAAAGACGAATATGACCCAATAATGATGGAAGAAGTTAAGTGTCGGCCTCCAGGTTTTACTAAGTGGGATAAAACAGAGATTGAGATTGAAATGGGAACCACATTAGGACAATTTCTTGAAATATTTAAGAAAGAAACAGGTTTGAAGTGTAGCTTATTGCTACATTCTTGCGCAGAGACCGCGGAGGAGGGCTCACCAATTCGAGGGCGCATGCTTTATGATTCAAATGCATGGCAACAAAAAACAAAAGAGTTGTTTGCTAGCAAAATGGATACTCCATTAATGGATTGGATTAAAGAGCGTTATGCAGAAGCTGAATTATTTGATGACCCTAATTTACGCTTATTACCTTTAATACCAGCTTGCGAAGATGATGAAAATTCATACAAAATCCCACAATTAGTAGTGAAATGGCGTTAAACTTGTGTTACACATTTTCTGTTACTATATACGAGAATATGAGCGTGTAAATAAAAAAATTTAAGCATACAAAAAAATTTACACGAAGCACCAACGTAAAAAAATTTGAATAAGTAAAAGAGAGTTTTTTTTTACGAGTAATAGTTATATTTTTGAAGTAACTTATTTAACTTACACGTTCATATTTAAATTATTTTTTTTATTAATATTATGCGAGTTATTTTGGTAAGTTACGTTCCGTACTATCAATATCTTATAGAAATACGAGTTTAATGTAGATCTAAGTTATTTGTATGATACTTGGTATTCTTTTGCAGCGCAGGAATTATAAATGTGCGAGTAGTGAGTCAATTTAAAAACTTAATATATATTTTAATATTTTACGCATTTTATAATTTTAGTTGTAGGTGGTATAATAGAAGAACTATTAAATTTTATTAATTTTAGTCACACATACATCATTTACTTGTAAAAATAATAAGTTTTAAAAGTAACGCACATGATTTTTTTGAAAAACAGTGTAAAATTAAAAAGTAAGAAACAAACTCTTGTATCATAATTGTATTTCAAAAGCATGATACTTTGTTATTTATTCACATTTCATTATGTTTGCAGGTCTATCACGATGCATTTCCCAATAAGGCTTGCCATCAAAATACAAACCATCAAGCCAGCTACCCTCTGCCACAGAAACTACTTTATTTCTGTATAAGACTTCACCACGTACATGATCACTAACAGTTTTTTTAAATAAACTTTCTACACCTGTTTTTACATACGGATTGAAACGTAAACGACATTCTAAATTATTTTGATGATCAGAAAAAATCATTTCACCTACAATTTCTGTAACCCTTTCGCCCCACATCACACCGGTCATTAATACTGTAGGCATTGTATATCTTACTCTTGATCCATTACTAAATACAACGGTTGTTGGGCCATGCCATGAGGTTTCAATTATATTTCCTTTAAACAATGTTATCAAATCCCATGATCCCTTCACTTTCCATCTGGAACCAACGTCTCCGTAACGATTTCTGATTTTAACATAATCAAATATACGTTTCGATTTTCTACCATCACGTTTTTCGATCTCTTCTTCGTCGTCACCGTCACTGAGCATTGGCGATTCGGCACGCATGATTTTTTTACTTCTATTATGTGGTTGTGCATTGCCAACATTATTATTATTATCGCTATTATTTCCATCTTCTTCCGAATAATTCATATTTTCATAAGCTTCATCCTCGGAAAAGTCACTTTCATTACCACTACTCATACCAGTTGAATGCCCATCATCATCTTTATGCCGGGTCTTTGGTGATAATATTTTAAAACCAACTTGTGGCGGCTCTTTGCCTATCATTTCTACAATGCACATACTACCGTTTTGCATTTTACCAGCATACGTTTCACCAAGCTCTGGGACAGATGGTTTTGTCTGCCTGGCATTTTTGTAAAGGCCAGAAACAGCAAATGCCATAACTAATTTAAAACGCTCTATGTCTGAATTAATATAATATGCCTTTTCCAAAAAATTCGGGGCGTATAGAAAGTTGTCGGTACATGCTTCAAGTAAATTTCGTGCCTCTACGGCTAAAATATGAGTTGCCATTTTATCACTATAATGGGCTGGCCCTTGACTATGAAATACATCTTGAGCAACATCCGATATAACGTCAACAAATAATCGTCGCGTACCAAGTGTGCGCGTACTGGCTTCATGCCTGTTAGTTACACCTTTTAAACCACCGGTTGCTAGACGTGTCATACCATGCATCCATTCCTCTGGATCCCAGCTATCCTCTTCTCTTGCGTCAATATCTGGCAAGCCTTCAATCCAATCGAACGTTTTCCCGCTAGCATCATTCTTGGTGGAAGGGCTACCAATCACGTTTCTATTTGATTCATCCCATAATGCTTTAAACCTATAGCCATCTCCACCGCCATAATTGTTTCCATCTATGATACTCGACACTCTAGAGCCCATCCAGCAAGTACGTTTAGCTGTGTCATTCCAGACACGCCGGAACGCAAGATTTCTTATCAAATGCGATCGTCCAGCATGTATGCAGTCGCCAATAGGCCTTTCCAATATATAATATTTTTTTTCCATGCCGCCACCCTGACTTTTCCATGTACTCCTGTCCATATGCCGTTGCTGTTGCATGCAATGAGCAATCAGTTCACGTAGCGCAGGAAGAACTTTGACCCTATTCAATATCATCAAATTCCTAATTTTATCTGCAAAGGGGTTACCTTTAAAGTCTGCATCAATTATGTATTCTACTTTTGATCCGGGCCATGAGTTACGAGATGTCGGTGTAATGCGAAAGCCACCACCATAAATTTCACCACGTACATGCACTAACGTTCTTGGACACCGCACATTATTGACACTGCGCTCAATGATTTCAATGTCACCGACGGAATTAACTTCTACATGACGCAAAGTACAAAAATCACGCTTGGAAAAATATGTGTTTGGATCAAGTATCAATCCGTAAAAAAAATATGACATTAACGGCACTATAAAAAAATTGGACAATGCGCCAATTAAAATACCACCGAACATTGCCCCAATAATGGCACCGAAAATATTTGCATCCATCCCAAACCAGTTTACTGGAATTTGCTCACCCAACAAAATGCCATAATTTTCTTTTGTCCAATATATACTGCTGCAGTACGAACAGATAAAGCATATAATGCAAGAAGCGAAAGACCCGATACCTCTTTTACGAAACACATTCAATTTCTCAACACGTGATGCTTCTGTTACAATATCACGATGATCGTGTATACTTCGAGGTGCAGCACGTTGTGTTTCATTCCATACCACCCCACCTTGCACATGCAATATATCGGTTGAGTGACCAACATTATCAACAATAGTTGAAAATGGAAAATCAATATCCCAAGCTGGCCTAGACTGGGGATCACATATAACGGCAGCAACAGAGTGTGGTGTTGATGGCATATAACAAACCGCTTTATAAATAACCCTTCGTGTCCTTTTTCTTCCACTGAGAAATGATGATTTCATTTTATATTCAGACTTTTCTTCTGCAGCTGTTACATACCTTTTGTACACTGAAATGGCATCTTTACGGCATACAAACTCCCATTTAATACTTGGTGATTTTACTTTTGTTAAGCTGGTTTTCCTCTCAAAATTTTTCCTAAACTGATTAAGCAACAGAGTTATATCTTCTCGCATTGTGTGAGGCAATACTTCTAAATCATCTGACGGCAACGGTGGATCCTCTAAGGTAACGCTTTCAACTGCATTTAATTTCACACCACTACGTACTTGCTTCAACGAAAAATCGCCATTTTCCTCGAATGAATTGATATCCGAATCCCCACGAGTTCTACTACCATCATCATGAGACGGCTGGAGGTGAGAATTGAAATTGTCACTATTCCCTATTACGGTATCCCTTTCATGAAGTTTTGAAAACGTTTGTGCTATTTTATGGAGCGGGTTAAGATCTATACTTTTTCTTACAGCACCAGTTGTGTTATTATTAACTTCATCAGCGCCAGTTGAATCTATACTCAATCCAACACCAACTACACCGCGTTCTGTTATTTGTACATTATCAGATGTAAATGGCGGCGGCTGCTGCTGCTCCATATTTTCTCTTTTTACTATAGTATCTTGTAGTGCGTCCATCCAGTCCTCAACAACCTCCCTATCTGGGTGCGAAAAACATGTCAAACGAGGGTCAAAGATATCGTGCGCTGCATTTGGATCTGAAACTATATGTATTCGAGGTGCATTCATAGTCCCACTTTCCCCACCATTGAATACCATAGCACCTTTTAATGATATTATTCCAAACGCATGGTGCCCTGAATAGAATGACGTGGCGTCGTCAAAATATTTGCACGTATATGTATCTAGGACTACGAAATATTTTTTCCACGTTTTTATTATAGGATGCTTGCGGTGTAGCTCACCAGTCTTCACTACTACAGGCGGCGAAACATCGGCCATTATAAGTTCAATATATTGATCTCTTTCTTGTATTTGTTTTTAAAGCATAAATATACACACGCGTGTGCGAATATATCTATCTATATATATGTATGTATATTGCCAGACAGACAGATGTGTTTCATGCAGATCATACATCATACAATGCCATTTATTATAACAACTCCATTCATCCAGTAGTGCAGTAGTAGTAATAGTAAGTAAAAAAAATAAATAAAAGAAAAACTAATAGCAATAATAATAATAATAATAATATCATCACAATATTATAAATTAAATAATGATATCACATTATACATACTTGTTTAGTATGGTAGTAGGGACTAGCCAGATCCGGTATAATAATAATAATGATCATATAACAATGATATAATAAAAACAATAATATTTATATATATCTATTATTGTATTTATATAATATTATTAAATAAACTTTATTTTGATACTGATAATATAATGGTGTAACAATGATTACTAGTATACCTATACTGCTTACTATATGAAAAAAATATAATGATTCTTCTTCTTCTTCCATAATAATATATTATAATATTTAATAATAGTATATACACACAGCCGTCATATACCGTATCACGCACTCCACTTTGTTCTAACTAAATGCTGGAATATATATCCTTCGTCTAAATATTATCACCATGGATATTCCCAAGTACTTTCTCCGGTGGCGTGATTATAATAATATTCATTGCCATCTGCGTCTTGAAATGCTTCCCATTCGTCGGTATTAGTTGGTTCTTGCTTGTTTTCGTTATTGTAATTGTTATTATTCTCGCCATCACCATCACCACCTGCGTACCCATATCCGTTCGTATAATAATTATAATTGGATGCTTCTTCAGTATTTTCTGTAATATAATTTTGATCACCATTTTCATTGTAATAATCGATGCCATAATTGTTATCACTATTATCTTTTTCTACATCGTGCAGCACATGATCCAATTGTTGCCGGTCAAATCCTCTATGTTTGTTTTCTTCGTATTTTTGTAATGCATTCTCAATTGCAAGCTGCTCTTCTGCTTGCGCTTCCCCAGTTAAAATACGCGTCAACCTTTCCCTGTCGTTATCCATTTGATAATACATGGTCCAAACCTTTTCATTATAATCATCAATGGTAGGAATTTCAAACGCAATCCTCGTTGGATCCTCATTTAATACAACCCATTCCCGTGAGTATACTATCTTAGGTGGACGATCTTGTCCAAGCGGTGCAGTGAAAATAATTTTATGCTTATCTTTTGTAGCATTGTATTCTCTTACTTCACCAAGATACCATCGTTCAGGCTCTTTTTCTGTATTTTCATTATCGTCGAAGTCAAAGTCACCATACTCGAACTGTGTCATGTCATGAACTTGTGATTTACGTTTGTATTTTTTTGGATATCTAACTTTGACTCTTAAACCTATTAAAGCGCGCTCGAACTTTCTCTCTAATGGGTTGGTGTCCCGTTGCTCGTTTAATATTTTATTGTAGTAAACATATCGTTTTAAGTCTGAGTTATATATTTCTTGCCAATCCTCCTCTTCATCTTCTGATGCACTGTCATGTCTCATTTCTTCATAAAAAGTGTGCTTCCGTTCTTCTACAGAAACTTCCCTTCTTTTTTGTTCCGCTTTATACCTTTTTTGCATTCGATCCTCGATCAATTTCAAGCGTAATTTAGCAATACTCGGTGCATTATGGGTGCGAAACTTCGTCTGAACTTTTATTGCCGCCTTAGTAGCAAGCAAATGATCATCAACTAAATATTGCCTAACTTTGCCTCCCCTGTAAACTGCTTGTAACTTCGTAACGACTCTTATTTTCATAATCAACAAGCGCCGCCTTTCTCTGCGCACTTCTTTTGCTATATTACGACCTAGATAACCTCTGAAATTTTTTTGAATCATTGTGCTGGCCCATAATTCTGCTGCCATTTTTTCAGCCCATTGTCGGCGTAATTCTGTCAAAGTTACCCTTGCTTGATAACAACGCCAAGCACATTGGATATCTAAGCAGGAGGTACTGACATCACGGCCTTGCTGAGTAATTTCTTCTACGCGGGCTCGATATTTACGGTAGTAAAAATGACCCCTAAATATCCGTTGCAAGAAGTTAGCGGCATCATTTTCCATTTGCCTCTTTACCCTTTTCTTTCGATCAATTAACATATCAGCAACTTCTTTACACTCTATCTTTGTTCTTCTTGCCCATCGGCCTCTCCACCGAGCTTGTAGTTTTGAGCATATACGATGTTCTTTTGCTCTTTGAGCTTCTTCAAGCATATCTCTTATTGCCTTTAATTCATAGTAACGGCGACGATATACGCGCTGCAACAATTTTGCGGCCTGGTGCATTGAATCTCGATCTGTACACCACTGTCTCCAGCCCTTCCGTGCTGCATATGCTCTCCATGCCCTGCATATTACATTTACTGCCGGGGTTATTTTCATTTCCAAAATAGTTCGTCTAAAATGTATTCTTGCTAAGAATATACGGGCAGCACCTTGAATTATCATTGCTGCAGCATTCATAATAGTTTTTTCCTGCGTCATGACTTTAAGCATATCTGAATTGCGTCTAGGTTTAAGCCCCTTGTACGTGACAGCCGGCAATAAATATGGATTCCCACGACATAAGTGCTTTAGTCCATTTTCTGTAACGCGTGATAGGCCGTTTAAATTCATTTGTACTAAATTCGGACAACTACCCGCAATAGCACATACACCAGCTTCAGAAATTTTATCACAACCAGCAAGTGAAACTGATTCAAGCATCCGACACCCATTAGCAAGTGCCTCTGCACCAATATCATTTATGTAAATACATCTATCAAACCTAACGGATCGTAAGTGATGGCAATTAGCGCCTAATGCTTTTAACGCTTTATTTGTTAAACGCACAACAAAATTACAATTTAACATGCGTAATTTGGGGCACCCTTGAGATAATTCTAAGATACCTCTGTCTGTTATTTGTTCGCATCGTGCAACACTCAGACATAGTAGGTCATGACAACTTTTTGATATTGAATTCAATGCAGGATCCCGCATTCTTTTACAATCTGAAAGATCTAGTGACTGTAACAATTTACAAGGAGCTTTGTAGTACCCAACAAGTCCTGCAAGCCAATCACAGGATACTTGTGTCACATTGCAGCCAGCTAGTGATAATAAAATAAGAGTTTTGCTACAACCAAAACAAATCCATTTCAATGCATCGTCTGTGATATTAGTGTAACTGACATTTAACTCTTTTAAGGCTGAAAAATGGGCTAATACTTGCGAAGAATCATCATCCAATGACGATCTCGATAAATTTAAACTTTGTAACGTATCTCCTAATCGAGTTGATAAAGCACGCATCTCGGTCCGTTTCAATTTTTGATAATTTTCAAATGAAATATTAACTAACTCATGTACTAACGCCCCACACGTAGCGTTTAACGTACGTATATTTATCAAATGGTGATATTTATCAAAATCAACACTAGACAAATTATCTTGCTTTGAAATAATATAACGTACAATTTCATTATCACTGGGTGGATTTCGATATCGTTTCGATCTATGAATAACTTTCTTACTTCTAGTTGGCGAGCCTGTGATATAATTATTTAAAAAACCTATTTGTCGTTGCGAATAAAATCCACTTGTATTCGACATTGCAACGCTATCATCATCATCAGTACTATAATCAGTTTTTTCATCGTCCTCGTAATTATTATAAAACGTTTGCGTTTGTCTAATCCGCATTGGCGCAGTCCCAGGCCTCATCAAACGCTTACTTTTTTTCTGAGTTGATGATGATCTGGGGCGCCTACTTTTACGTGATG
>JACLAC010011064.1_pt1 | contig 11348 bp, 8 predicted proteins | sample 8027881 | NCBI WGS metagenome assembly JACLAC01 (sample SAMN15725517, study PRJNA655200) | protist metagenome | isolation source: fluorescence activated cell sorting (FACS) single amplified genomes of... | place: Spain: Blaines Bay Microbial Observatory, Mediterranean Sea | collected 2016-01-19 | reverse complement strand
TACCAAGCAAAGATGGGATGACCCAGCTGGAAAAGGTGTTGGGCCTTTTATGATGAGGGATTTATTTGAGACTATAGATTTGTCTGCTCCGTTGCATGTTGTGCGCACTTATCAAATATCAAGGAGTAAACTAACACAAGCTATTGAGATAATGAAAGAAATTTCGAAAATATCACCACCCCACACGTTGTCAGCTGCTGTTCCAGTCATTGCGTCTCGAATGGATCGGGTTGGGGCAATTTATCACTTTGACTCCATGGCGAGTGCTGGAAAATACATGGATGAGATGTCAATGAAGCCTGAATTTCAGGAACTCTTAAAGCAGGCAAGTGATTTGGGCACGCTTGTTCGTGCTGGTTTCAATATTAGAATGTAGACGTAGCTATACCCTCACATCCAATGTTGATATTTGATAACAAGATGTTGGTAATTGGAGGTTAGAAAGGTAATTCCCAGACAGGTGTGCTCTATGGAGCTATTAGAAAGATGGCTAAATTTAAAGGTTTATTAAGCCTGTGTAGTAGGTGAGGGTTTTCTTGCTAGTTCAAGACAATGTAGAGCCATACGCCCAGTAGTCCTACCCCATGAAACCGGTGAACAAAGTCAACTCTATCAGAATATCCATGCTTTGCTGATTTCTTTTTGAGGATATAGACCTAACTTTCATCTAGGTAAAACGTCCTCAAATACTACTTTCGTCCCCCTAATTCCTTCCCAATTACTAGACAAATCAGCAAGTGCCCATTAACTTTAGTGGATACCAGTCTCTTGTAGTCCTCACCATAGTGAAATTGACCCTCACAGGGTTGTTCTAAGTAACTTTCCTGAAGCGGTATTTCTATTGAGAGTAGTCAGCAAACTATTGTCACTTCCAAAAGACTAAGAAACTCCTGTGCGAAAGAAATTGGACCCGTCCAAATATCTTGAACTTCGCCATTCCAGAGCATACCAGCGCCATTGTTTTGAAGAAATCCAGCATGAACGCACCTATGTAGACCGGCACTATTATCGGGTATTGCTGGATTCGATGGTGAACGATCTGTATGATCCGAAGCGAAAACAACTCAAACTATTGGAAGCAGCTTGGTCAGCTTCAGAAAATTCTGATACTCCCAGACCAGACTGAAAAAGCCACATTTACGCAGACCTGCTGAATGCCTTTTTGCCAATCTTAAGAGCATCTCCCTTCAACTAGACGAAGTCTCGCAGATCAATTGAAAGCCCCACTTCGCATACCTACTCATCCCTGTTTTCAATGTTTGCCTGTTTTGCCCAAACCCGATTGTCGTCATTGTCCTCAAGAGACTGGATGAATCTTAGAGGTACACGTCGATCAATCAGATCTGAAGAGAGTTCGAAGTGAAGGTGAAATCAATGAGAACAAAAGCAAGGATCCACAAATGACTCAGAAGATGTCCTTGCTGGATGCTGCACCAAATCCAGGTGGTGATCGTCAAGAAGGAGCACTTCTTCACGCTTACCACGACAGCTGGCAGCTGTATACGAGAGCCTGTGATCTTAGGCCAGTTTCCAATATTAGTGAAACTTGGCGCATAGATTACGTCAGAGTGAGAGACAAGGATAAAGATGCTGAGCGCAAAAATGATCTTTGGCAAATACTGCAGTACTCAGAGGGCTTCCATCAATTAATTTCAACGAAAAGTGAGCAACTCATTCCACTGCCATACTGGAATCTAATCTTTTGGAAAGATCTCCCCGTTTTTAACTACACAATTGATGGCCATGATTACGCCTATATGACAGCCATAGAAAACCTGATGGTGGAGAAGCCAGCTGGGGCTTTGGCTCAACCAATCCCCGAAGCAGAAGTTTTGAAGATTGAGACGAAGTGGCCATTTGAGAATCTTGAAAGAGCATTTGGAGAAATGATTCGACAAAAATTGGTCGAAACAGGAGCAGAATTACTTGTCCCCAAGCGCTTTGTGGAATTTGGAAAAGTTGAACCAGTTCCTCCTAAAACTGAATACTTTGAATGGCCAAGCTCCCAGGCTAGGTTCAGGTGCGTGGCCACTGTACTAGACCTGAGGAAAGCAATTCTGCATCAGCATTTTCTTCACAAAGGAAAACCTTTGAACGAAAATGCGATGCAACGAGGTCTGAAAGCTACCGAGTACGACTACTCCGAAAGTATCAATGATATTTTGAAACCATTCCTTCCCAATTGATTGGCCCCGCTCTATTTGAGGGGTTCTTCTGCCTGGTTCCTTCAACTTTTGACCTATTCTCATCCCTGAATTCTCATCCGGATTTCCGCGAGTTTTTCCGCGAATGTTGTCGCGCCTCTTCTCGGGGCGCGCTATAGAGACCACTTTAGTAAAATGTGGATAATGAGCAGAACACAGAGTTCTGCAGCTTTGTTCACTGTCGCACTACTGAAAGGTCTAAATGACTAGCGATTATACCAAAGAGTTCCTCACCGAACAGGAAGCAGCTGAGTACATAAACATGAGTGTCAAGACTCTGAGGCGCTGGCGCTTTGATCGTCGTGGTCCCAATTGCGCCAAAATAGCTGGCAAATCGATTCGTTACCCAATTTCGGAACTACAAGAGTGGATCAAGCAACAAATTGTTGTTCATGACTGATGGTTGATCCTGAAAACGTGGATTTTGCGGGATCAACTCAAGGAAAAGGTATTTGACCTCAGAACAATTACACTACTGGGATTATTATGGAGAATAATCAAAATGACGCTGCGCCAGAAAGCCCTATAAAGGACAAAGCTCGGAAATGTTTGTCACCGATAGAGACTCTTGTGACCACAGGAAGCAACGTCTTTTTCAACGGATCTGGACAGGCTGGCTTCAGTGATTTTAAAGCAAAGAGCCTGCAGTGGGTATATTCAGTAATTCGAGACGGGAAACTGCCACCAACCGAAGACGAGAAAGCAGTTCCTCAGCAAAGCTCGTCTATGATTGATGAATTTAACTCGTTGGCAACCCTAGCTTCAAAGGTGGCAACAGCAAAAGAAATTTTGGCAGAACTAGAGGACCAGCCTGGCACAAACAAACTTCCGTCTTCTGAGAACCAGTACCTACTGACAGAAGCCAAAGAAAATCTCACGACTTTGAAAAGAGCATATGAGATGAAAAAAAAGTCCCTTCCTGTGTTCTGTTGGAGTGGTACTTTTGAGCAAGGGCAGCGGCCTAAAAATGATAACCTTCTCCAGCACTCTGGACGTCTGCAAATTGATATTGACAGCCTCGGACTCAAGCAGGCTCAAGAGGTTAGAGAGCTGCTAGCCAACGATCCTCACATCGAAGCAGTATTCTTGAGTCCGTCAAGACGTGGTGTAAAAGCTGCGATGCAAATCCCTATTTGCCTTGATAACAAGGAGCACAAGCAGGCTTTTGAGGCAACCAGGCTATACATCAAGGAAAAATACAATCTGATCATTGATGAGTGTTGTAAGGATGTGCGTCGACTATGTTTTTTTAGTTATGATCCCCAGTTGGTTCTGAATCAAGATGTGGTGCCTCTGAATACAAGTGAATGGTCAATTGCAAAGCCTTCAGAGACAGTCTGTGAAGAACCTGCCGACCTTACTGAGCCCACCAAAGACTTATTTGAACCCCCACCGACCGATCTAATAACCGTGTCCGCCGAACACTACCTGGAGCAGGGTCTTCAGCAAATTGAATCTGCTGCAGAAGGTAGCCGTCACAATACCTACTGCGGGGTAGCTTACAGTTGTGGTGGTTTTGTCTCTAGTGATTTGTTGGCCCGAGAGGACACTCTGGAACTGCTTATAAATGCGGCAAGAAAAGCTCGACCAGAGGATCCAACAGACGCCGAGTGAACAGTTCAACAATGCTTCTCAGAAGGTGAAAAGAAGCCTTATCGGCCAAAGGTTACTTCTTCAACGATCAAAGGTAACTGGCACTATCTCAACACAGCCCCCAATGAACCTCGAAAGCTGAAGCCAAACCTGCACAACGTAGTTGAGTGGCTATCAGTAATGCGGTGGCCTATTTGGTATGATGAGTTTCATCACAGAACGATGACTGTTGATGAGAAAGTTCATCACCTGGAGTGGGATGATGAACTAACTCTTAAACTCACAAAAGAACTCCAGGATTTCGACTTAGGCTGGCGGGGTATCAGTGATTTGATTGTTGATAAGGCTGTGCAAACCTACGCTTACCAGGATAAACGCAATGAACTTATAGACTATCTGAACTCTCTACAATGGGACGGAGTGCCTCGCATAGATAGCTGGCTGATCGACTACTGCGGTACAGTGGATAACCTCTACACACGGGAAGCAGGGCGATGCTGGTTGCTAGCCGCGGTGAATCGGGCTTATATTCCCGGCACCAAGTTTGATCACTGTCTGATTCTGCAAGGAAAGCAAGGTTATTTCAAATCAACAGTCTTCAGCATCATTGGCGGAAACTGGTTTTGTGAACTTAAGGAATTCAGGGGCAAAGAAGCCCAAGAGAAACTGCTCGGCAAGTGGATTGTTGAGTTTGCAGAGATGTCGGTACTGAAAAAAACAGACACCGAAACCATCAAAAGTTTCATCACAGAGAAGGCAGATCGATTTCGTCCTCCTTACGGTAAGAGGGCCAAGGATTTTCCGGGAACATGTGTATTTGGTGGATCAACCAATGAGGATGAATTCTTAAGTGACACCTCATCTAATCGAAGATTCTGGCCAATCCATATACCAAACCCAATACGCATTAATAAGTTCCAGCAAGATAGAGAGCAGCTGCTGGCAGAAGCGGTCCACCTTCACAAGGTAGGGAAGTCATTTTTGATGAGCCGAGAGGCCCAGAAAATAGCTGAGAGCGAACAGGAGCAAGTACTGTCAGTTGATCCCTGGGAAGAGACTGTGAGGGACTATATTTTAGGACTTAAGGAAGAGTCTGTTAAGATAGACCAGCTGATCACGCATCTTCAGGGTGAATCTGAAAACAAATTACAGATTCACGCAGGTCATAAAATGCAGGTGGGTAAGGTGCTGCAACATCTTGGCTGGGAAAAAAGACGTAGTACTGCCAAAGATGACAAAGGAAAACGCAGCTATGCCTACTGGCCAGGTGAGGCTGCTACGGTGCTACCGAATGGCGCAACAAAAAACGAGGGGAATCGACCAACTGAGGCTTTCCAAATTGAGGGCCTGAGTCACGATAGCCAACCTCTCAATAACACACACTTAACAAAACTTCGTGATCAGGGCCCTCAATTACAGGAAGAACTCAGCAGAATACTTGAGAATTCAGCTGAGGATCTTAATCACATGAACATCGAACAACTTGAATTGGAGCTTGAGCGCATACACAGCAAATTGATCAGTCTTGGTCTGCCCCCTAAGGATGCTTGGGTGGCCATTGAGCAGTTGACTGGTGACTGGAAGGACGTTTGCTTGAAAAAAGAAAGCTTCCAAACAGCCTTTAGAGCACTATCGAGTTTACTCTCACAAAAACTGCTGTCTTTTTCTGGGTAGTGGCGATGGAGCAGCAGTCAAAGACATCCTTTCGATACGTCCTGCCGTCCTAGATGTGTCCCACCTGCTTTAGCCTAAGTAGGACGCCTGCAAAGCCAGTAATTAAGCGGGATACAAGTCTGCCGTCCTACCTGTCTTACTCTTTTCTATATAAAAAAGAAAAGCAGTAGATAAGCAGTAGATAGCACCACACAGGTACGGCCCCAGCAAAATATAAAAGTTTTAAGCCATATTCGTTGGACAGGTAGGACATCTTAGCCCAAAGGCAGGCAAAATCTGAGATTAAACCATCCTACTACTAGTTCAAGAAGCAGGACAAAGCAAGACGCTGTAGGACGTCAATCTGGTGAGTAGCTTGATTTAAGAACTTGGCGGTTTAAATGACTTTGATGCAGCAAGCAATCGTAACTGCTAGCTGACGATAATTCTGGGTTAGTAACTTCAACAAAAGTTATTTTTTTGTTTTGGCAGTTTGAGTCGGGACCAAAAGGATCAACACTTGCCATAGGGGGACAGTACCAAATACCCTACCCATCAATAATTTACCTCCCCTAATCGATATTCACCCCATCAGTAACTATTCAATCAAAAATACGATGAAATTAATTGTGAGACGCTTGACTGGATTTGATGTGAAGATTAGCATCGGGAAAAAATTGAAAATTGTCGCAACCCTACCTTTCTGGGAATAACAGAAAATTACAGTTGATGTTTTGTATCAATGTCTTCTGTCTTCAAATCTCTCACAAAAAAGAGAACAAAGTGCCGAAAATTGTGAAAATCAAATTCCCTCAAAAAGCAGCATTGAAGACTACAACTAATTCGGTATCAGATTGTGGGATCAGTGCTGGGCTCATGGCATTTGGATGCGATGGCTGATGAGTTGGTTTACAGATGGGCTGCGACAAGACAGCTTTCTTTTTCGATCCAACAGGCGGTAACTGCAACTTAAATTCTTACATTAGGCATCTCAGCCAGATAATTACAGACACAGAGGGATCCAGATGAAGCAAATTATTAATACAATAGGACATTTTAAAAATTTAATAATACTCTTAGCGATTCTCATAGAAATTGGATGGTTAGGTTTAACTATAAAAAATAATTTAGATTCTAATACAGTTCAAACTGAAGCAATAAGTGTATTAGCCAAATCAACTATATTAGAATCAAAAGACCTTCCCGTATTCAAAAAAGATGCAGCAACAAAAAATATCTACTTTTGGCCTGGCAGCGGAAATTTTTTCTCTGTCAAAAAAAATCATATTAGCAGTAGGTTCAATAATTATCTTTTGGATGAGTATGGAGAAGAGTATTCGAATCTATCAGTACAAGAATTTGATCATTTAATTGAAAATGTCCTGAAACAAATTGAAAGTGCTGCAAAATTTGTTTCTCAAACAAATAGTAAAATCGATAAAGATATTTTCGATCTTGACCGAAAGTTTGATAATACAATTTACACTGAATTGAGTAAGAATCTTTTTATTTTAAGATACGATTGGATGGGTTATAGTAAAAACCTTTATACATTAATACTACCCGAAAGAAATGGAGTAAGAATCTATATTGCATCGGTTTCTGACGCAGCTGAAAAAGTAAATTTTGTTAAAAGCATTATCACACCGTTATTATTACTTGTTATCTCAAGTCTACTCCTAATACTTTTAAATTATAAAAATTATTTAATAAAAGGGCAACTTGAATCAGTTATTGATCAAAGGACGAAAGATTTATTGGTAGCAAAAAAAACAATTGACGATAGTGTGAAATACGCGTCATCAATTCAACAAAGCCTCTTGCCAACAGGTGAAAACCACGAGAAGTTTTTCAAGAATTATTTTATCTTTTGGCAACCGAAGGATAGGCTTGGAGGAGATATTTATTGGAATTTCTCGGATGGTAATAATTTTTACTTTGCAATTATTGATTGTACTGGACACGGTATACCAGGCTCATTAGTATCAATGATTACAGTGACAATGTTTAATAGTATTATCAACCAAAGAACAAAGGAATCTATTGATCTTTCAAGGGTACTTGCAGAAATAAATAATAACTTTGTAAATACCCAAAAAAACAATAAAGATAAGCTATCAAATGAAGGCTTTGACGGTCTGATATTTAAACTTAATGAAAATAACAAGAGTTTAAGTTTTGTGAGTGCTAAAACGCCGCTTTTTATTAAAAGGGAGAATGGTAAAGTAGATGAGTACAGTGGAACACGGAAGACAGTTGGATATAAAAAAGATGTAGTTTTCTACGAGAAAACGGTTGATTTATTTAAAAATGATATCATTATTCTGACTACCGATGGTATTTTTGATCAAAATAATTCTGCTAATAAAATTTATTCTAAAAAAAGGATGATTTCAATAATTGAAAAAGGGGAATTAAACACCAATTTTTTGGTACAGCAAATACTCTCTGATTTAGAAAATTTTAAAGGACAGATGGCACAGAGAGATGATATCACAATTATTGCATTTCAAGTTTGAATTAAACACTTTTTAGACGATAAAAAGGTTGCCAAAACTTAAAATCAATTTCCAGAGAATTGATTTTCGTGGCAAATTTACTATCCATATTCTCATAATTGCACTCTTAATTTACCTGTTGAACAGATTGTGCGCAATTAAAAATTAACACGAAATCATAATTTTAATATTATGTTTGGCTTACCTTACTTCATTTAATTGCCAATTGTATTCATATTCTAATTTCCCGTTATATCGTTCAATTTTTTTATACAACTGTGATTCACTATATTTTAAAATATGCTGAAGTAAATTATCATTCGACCCACCAAAATCAACAAGGTACCAATCAAATATTTTAGATAATACTAGTTTTTCATCTTCAAATCTTACTCCACGTGGATGATTCACATAACTCTTGGCTGCCTCATCCAGTAGCATTTCATTTATTTTAGCAGTAAACGGTTTAGGTAACAAGTTAGGGCAACCCATACTCGCACAGTTGACTGCGTAGTGAATCCTTGGATCTTTCCAAATGGGCCTAAGTATTCTATGTTCAATATCATTTAAACTAAGATCGATGCCCTCAACTGTAATTAATTCCTCGTCCCAAGGTCCAAAACTGAAGAAACTAAACGAAATATCTTTGATAGAATCAATTGGATAATTTTCCAAAATTAGTTCTACAGTTCTAGCATTGTAGTGGTTAATCCAGTAAGCAAATTGTTCTGATCGCGAATAATTTGATATGTTTATATTTTCTAAATATTTTAGATAATTTTGTAAAATTTTCCTGTCTTTATTTGTGACTCGTGAATAGGGTACAAGGTATATATTTGATTTATCATTAGTTATTAGGTTTCGGTCGAGAAATGTTGCCCATTGTTTGTGATTTATATTTTGTACTGAATTGGATTGGTGTTTTGTCCATCTTGTCCAGAGGTCAGCCTCTGGAGCAGCTTTTAATAAAAATATAGAATTATTGAGGATAAGTAAGTAACAGATTGTGAGAGTTAATTTAGACTCAACAATGCATTCCCAAAAATTATTTGGGATTGACACTGATTTGTATTTTACATTTAGCATAACTCTGTGTTTTCCTTTTTCAATTATTTTTCGAGATTAAAATTAGTAGGATACGACAGATGTGCCTAATGATCTAGGACCAGTCAGCAGCATTAGCGCGGGTCTTTCTCACACCTGTGCAATTAAAACAGATGGTACAGTTCAATGCTGGGGCCAAAGTACTGTGCCTAATGATCTAGGACCAGTCAGCAGCATTAGCGCTGGATTTGATGCTAATACCTGTGCTGGAAAGGCGGATGGGACTGCCCAGTTCTTGGCACTAAATTCTGCAGCTACTGTTCCAGCAGATCTGGGAATAGTCAGCAGCATTGGTGCTGGATATGATTACTTCTGCGCAGTCAAAACGGAAGGGAGTATTCAATGCTGGGAGTCAGATGTTTCAGGCGAAAGCACCGTCCCTACCAAGTTTCAGTTCCTAAATCTAAATCAACAGCAGCAAGTCCATATCAGCTAAGTGTTCTCCTCTCAAATGGAGGAAGAGTAACCTTAAATTCAGCCTGCTCCCTGCTTCGGCATATCACCAACAGGCTGAAAGGTTTTGAGTAAGGTCCTGATAACAGTGGACAATCAATACGGTCTAGCGAACTTACGATGCTCTTCCTCAGATCACTCCCAATCGAACTACTCCAGATCCTTCAGTAAAGCAGACTGATCAAGCAGACACTCACCTCAGTTTTGTCTCTCAAAAGCCAGTACGAACACTTCCCAGAAGTCACTCAAAGTTATTCTTCACTTCAGCCAGATCGTCTTTAGACTTAAGCCCAAATGTGGTATAATACTCTGAGTTTAGTTAATTGAAATCATGGATTATTTATTGATAAAAACGGCTGATTCCATCTTTCTGATAAAGCAATCCATCATCTTGATTAGATGTTCCGATCCTCATTAGTCATCAGCAGGTTCATCCATTAAAATGCCTTCAAGCATATATAAGTTTGGATTGTCGTCTTCTTCAGTTTCTGCAGCATCTTTTTCGTTAAATGTTAGCTCCATAATCTTACCTTCATACTCCCCGTAGCCTTTGAACCACATCACACATGTGGTGGACCCTGATGTTAAATCACAATCCGCGTGCCCTTTGAATTGAGTAGATGGATCTTTATCAGATGTCCATATTTCTCTTAGAACAATTCTTCCATTGAGGTACTTGTCTAGTATGGATAGCCCCCAATCTGCTTCTGATTTCCCTTTGAAACCAAATCCTTCCTCATATAAAGTCATTTAACCCCTGCCAGTTACACTAAAAAAGTGCTTTCTTTTCCCTGAATCAAGCCAACTTTCACCAAACTCTATCCCAGTTGATTTGATCCAACCTTCAATAGGAATTTTCTGGGCGTAAACTGGCGAAGTAAGGATGCTCAGTCCAATTAATGCAGAAAATATTTTCTTCATATTGATTCTCATCAGTTATCAGTGCAGCTGTGACCTAATAAAAAACGGTTTCCAATCAGAAGATAAGGAAAAAGGCGCACTATACTGAGTCAAGCCGGAGAATTAAACGTTTTGTGAGAAGGGGGACAGGTCCAAAGACCCCCACCCTTCATTGATTACCTCCCCTATTTGATTTTTGGACGCATCGAGTAGAGAAGTGTTGTAATAGCGTTTGTTTATTATTTTGACTCACCGACTCCATCACTAGATTTCTCCCTTATATCTTCGGCTAAAGTGTCCACCAGCAACCATTCCTCGAACACCCTAAACATCGTCGTTTTAAAGCAGATCTCTCGCAATCCATTCAGAAATTATTCATTTATAAGAAAGGCTTACCAGAAGTTTACCCTGAACTGAAATGAGGATTGCAAGTGGGTCATGAAATATGGAATTACTTGCAAAATATTAATTCTTGATCAGAGATTCTGCTTTGGAAGACTCCCCCATTGATAGTTAGTCAGAGTGAAAGGTTGGATGAATGATTGAAGTCGTAGCTGCAGTGATTGTTTTTGAGAATCGCCTGCTCGCCTTTCAACGGGGTGATTCGGAGTACAGTTATGTTGCGAACAAGTTTGAGTTTCCCGGTGGGAAGGTGAGAAAGGATGAACCCAGAGAGGACAGTCTGATCAGGGAATTGAGGGAAGAGTTGGATCTAGACATCAAGGTAGGCGAATGGATCACAACCGTAGAACATGAATACGAAGACTTTTCAATCAGGATGCACTGCTATCTTGTCCATCTGGAAAGCTTCACAGGACTACTGAAAGAACATATCAGCTTCCTTCACGGATCACTTGATGAGGCTAGAAACCTGGATTGGATAGAGGCAGATAAACCTATTTTGGACATCCTTGAGAGTAGCTACCGGGATGTATTCTCCTGA
>JACLAC010008355.1_pt1 | contig 11352 bp, 9 predicted proteins | sample 8027881 | NCBI WGS metagenome assembly JACLAC01 (sample SAMN15725517, study PRJNA655200) | protist metagenome | isolation source: fluorescence activated cell sorting (FACS) single amplified genomes of... | place: Spain: Blaines Bay Microbial Observatory, Mediterranean Sea | collected 2016-01-19 | reverse complement strand
TCCCTTTAACTAAAATTGAAGAGATAAAACAATCCTTAAATGATCTTTTTACAAAAATAGAGTTCACTTTTTATATAAGCTCACAACAAGATCTATGTACATCTTCGTACTCTACACTCTTAAAAAAGGGAAGTCGCATAAGTTTTATTGAAAACTTTAATCAATGCTCTCCCAGCAACAACATTTATCATTACTATAATAGGCTTCAAAGTTGGAATCGTTTATTTAATAAGTCTGTTTTTAGAGTAAGATTATCCACGCCTCGCTTTCTTTATAAAAATAATTTAGTAGATGATTTTGCCCATGCATTAAACCCTGATTTATATGAACAATTTAATACGTCCTTAAATAATAAATCCTTGTGCCATACGAGTCAATTTTTACTAAGAATATTTAATATAGTGACCCATTCTAAAGAACTCAATCGAGTTTCTGTCATTAATTTGTATAAGGAAATCATCTTAGGGTTTTCAAATGGAAAGGGTCAGACATTAAAGCCAAAAATGATTCGTGAAATTAATAAAAACTTCAAATTTATTAATGAAAAAGTTAGATTAAAATATTTCCAACAGCGTACATCCCTATTTTTAGAGAAACCAAGTGACTTTGAATCTGTACAAATTGACGCGAAATTAGTTTATAAAATTCTATCAAATATTCTTATTGAACTATTAAAAATAGAAACGGAGTCCTATACCGTTAAATATTATAAGAAACTTTTGAAAACTCTTTCTGTCTTATTAATAAATGAATCAATAACTTTTGCTCATGATATTGAAATACTTTCTGAAATTTTAATACACCCTTCTCTAGACAATCATATCAAAATTAAAACTTTAGAAGAAAGGTTTGCATCTTTATTAAACGCACCTCATGAAAACTACCTTCATTCAAAAATAGATATAAACCATCTTCATCAAAAAATTCTAAAACATTCATACGAGAAGGAATTCACATTAACCAAGCAAGCTTTTAAAAAGTATAAATTTGATTCCAATGATGAAGAGCGTATCATTTATTATTTAGGTGATCTCACAGAGAAACCTCCTCACTTTAACACTCACTCTAAAAAGCTCTCTTATCCATTCACTTCTTCAAGAATTACTATTTACAATTACGTAAAGTTATACTTTAATTTATATAAAGAGAAGGTAATTATTCCTTATTCAGTTCCTTTATTACACATATTCAGATTACTTCCCCAACAATATAAAAAAAAATATTTCCTATATGTTGTGGGTGACAAGCCTCCAGAAAATAAAGATTTAAGCTTCATCTCAAGAGCGAGAAAAGTTAATGACCCTTCTATTGTATTAATAAATACCGTCAAAGCCAGACTATGGGGTGGCATCATGCAGCTCAAATCCTGTGATATAGATTTTTCTAAAAAGAAAAACCAAGCCATATGGCGAGGTGCAACGACTGGTGGAGACACAAAAGTAAATCTACGAACTATTTTAGTAAAATCATACTTTCATAATACAAATAATATTGATGTCGGTTTCTGTAAAATAGTTCAAAATCAAGACCATCATTCTCATCTCATTAAAAATTCAATGACAATTCCAGAACTAGCACAATATAAGTATTTAATATGTATGGAAGGCAATGATGTCCCAAGTTCTCTAGGCTGGAGCTTAGCAAGCAAGTCCGTTGTTTTCATGCCTAAACCAACTTACACAAGCTGGATGATGATTGATAAACTTATCCCTTATGTTCATTACATCCCACTATCAGATGATCTTACTGACCTAGAAACTCAAATAAGCTGGGCTGAAAATCATCAGAAAGAATGTCTCGATATCTCAAACAATGCAACTATTTTCATTCAACAATTTCTTAATCCCAATAAGGAAGTCGCCATCGAATGCGAAGTTATAAAACGTTATCTTGATTATTCTAATGTTTAAGAAATATCTTGATAGAATTATTTATTTGAGTACCGTAAAACAATAAAAAAATACCTTTTGTTATTGTTCTTTTAACTAAGGCGTTCCCCACTTCGTTTTTAAGTAATTTTCAACAATGGCCCTTTCGGTATCTGATAACACTCGTTTGTATAATAGTAATTCATGAAGTTTAAATTCTGGGTGACGCCCCAAGCTACTCCTTGACCTACCTATAGCAAGGTCTCCATAAGGACCTGAGTTGACAGTATCTCCTCTATTGATACTCAATACATTAGCGTTGTCTTTCGTAAATGTCACTCCGACCGAGCCATCAATTCTAGAAACCCCGTCAGTATTTCCAAAATCATTTGCATCTGAATTGACTCCAGGATTTCGAAAATTAGTCGTATTAATTAATCTAATATTTCCACGATCATTATCATTCCCAACAAAGGTATCATTACCCACCCGTCCCTGCATGTAATGTAAAAGCCATAAATATTTGCTGTTCAGTAGAGGTTTGATTAAACCCTGTTACCTTAATAAAATCATCCGTCCCATCAAAATAAACGCTGGCTAAACCATTTTGAGCAGCAGGAATTAGTGTTGGCTGGTTACCAGATGACGTTTGAGAAAGGTTAGAAGATGTCGAACTTTTATCGACCCAGTAATCAACTAAATTACCACTCACTACATTGCCCTCACTCAAAGCCTCTGAAATTCCATCTCCATCTATATCATCTGCATCTAGCCATAAAATAAGGTCTTGGTTAATAAAATCTACAAATGATGTATTACTCGATAAATTTGTAATAAACCATTGAGACCCATTACTCATAAGTGAAACAAATGAGTAGCCTGTAGACTCTGTTGTTAAGTTTAAAATAGATTGATCATCAATATTATTGTCAGAAAAAATCCATAGATCATTTGAATTATCTATTTTTTTTATGAAATAAGACCTACCAGTGACACTACTAGCCGAAGGTAGTAATAAAGAGATGTTACTAGAAGACGTATCTACAAAGACAGTACTATTTCCAGATAAGGTCGTATCAGAATTCACAACTTCTATATTAAAGCCTATCGAACCATTTATGTTTAGGTTTGATTCTCCAGTTGCATTACCGATAAATAACATATCAGAAATAACTGCATTTCCATTAATATGTAAATTAGCAGTTGGCGTGAGGCCAATTCCTAAGCCAGTTGAGTTTAAAACCATCTCTTCTGAAGAGTCGTTATTAGAATCAAACTTTATTGAACCCGTGTTACTTTTAACAGATGCTAAGAGGTTTAGAGGCAACAATAGTAAAATAAATACTAATCTCATATCTATGAAAGATAAACACGAAGGAGTAAATATTATAAGAAATTAGTTTGAGTTGCTATATATAGTATATTAATTATCTTTCAATTGAATTGAAACGTACAAAAAACATTATATCTTACGCAATAATAACCCTTTTAAATACAAGGATTCTGGAAAATTACTCAAAACAGTGTGATCAGGTGCTTGGCTGAGCCAATCTTCTATAACACAAGGACTATCAGTGGCTAAGGCTGCTTCTTCAACAGACCTTTGAAAGTCGACTCTGCTGACACGTCCAGAACAAGTAAAAGTAGCCAACCACCCTCCTGGCTTCAGTAATTTTAAACCTAATGCATTGAGTTCTTTGTAGGCTTTTAGAGCATTTTTTAAATGTTGCTTTTTGCCTGCAAATTTCGGTGGGTCTAAAATGATACCATCAAAAAGCTCATTGGTCGGTAAACTTTTTAAAACTTCAAAAACATCTCCTTGTATTTGTTGATGTTTCTCTGGGTCTATCCCATTTAATTTATAATTTTCTTCAAGTTTTTCTAGAGCAGGAAAACTTGAATCGACGGAAACCACTTCAGTAGCTCCACCGTTAATAACAGACATACTAAACCCACCTGTATAACAGAAGCAATTAAGAACTCGACCTTTACTTTGTAGATCTCCAAGCTTTTGTCGATTAATACGTTGGTCTATATAAAAGCCTGTTTTGTGACCTTCCCATAAATTTATGCTATATAAAAGTTCATTTTCTTTAGCGATACATTGTTCGGGTTTCTCCCCCCAACATAGTTCTTTTCGAAGTGGTAAGTCTTCTTTTTCTCTAATTTTTTCATCACTTCGTTCTATAACACCTTTTGCCCCAACCTCTTTTAGAACACTTAATATCGTATCTCGAAACCTTTCCATTCCCGCACATAAAATTTGAAAGGTCCACCAATCTCCATATCGGTCCACGACTAAACCAGGTAAACCATCCCCTTCAAAAGCGACCATTCTTAAAATTTGGTTCTCTTCTGTCCACCATTTAGCTCTACGTTCAATAGATGATAATAAGCGTTTTCTAATGAGCTCTTCATGCACCTCAAAACTTCCTGCTCCTAATACTCTTAAAGCAATAGCTGACTTAGGGTTATAAAAACCTGTACCTAAAGTAACACCTTGTGTCGTCGTGATGGTGACGATATCACCTACCTTTAGATCTGGCGAAGTTAACTTTAAATCAATTGAGTCTGCAAAGACCCAAGGGTGACTCTTTTCCATCACCCATTCACGACCTTGTTTTAAAACAACTTTTAGTTTCATGTTTGCTAGGTTAGAATAACTATGTCTAACACAAGCACAGTGACATCAATTGATATTATTTTACTTTGCTTTCTATATAAAAGAAGATTTAATATAAATTGTACTATGCCATTTCTTAAATGATTGCATGATTTCCATACAAATACCATCAGAAGTTTCTCTTAAAACGGAGGACTTCATCGAATATTTAAATAATCATATTGATCAAGTGAAGAAAGGCATTCACATGGATATGTCACATTTATTAACCGGAGCCATTTCAGAAACTCCCAAAATTACACTTATTGATTATTTATCCGATAATGAAATAACCCTACATTATGAGTTTAAATGGTTCATCCACAATTTATGCCTCAACATCATTGATGATAATATAGAAAAAGGAAGCTTCTCTGCCAAACTAAAAGGCCAAGAACTTCAATTTCATGAAGCTCTTAGCTCTAATAGCCGTTCTACAGCAGATGAATTATAAAAACTGCTAAAAATTGGTTTAAAGGTCAATAATTAATATTTTTATACCAAGTATCTCACCTACTTGCAAAAACTTGATTTTATTTTTAATATCAACTAATGAATTTATAAAAATCATTTTGATAAGAACAAACCCCTACTTCACATTAATCAGTTAACCATGAAAGCATTAGTTTTAAAAGAATATAAAGAATTAGAAATTCAAGAGATTGAAAAGCCATCTTGTGATGACTCAGAGGTCTTGATCAAAATAGAAGCTTGTGGTATATGTGGGAGTGATGTACACGGTCTTGATGGCAGCACTGGCAGGCGCCAACCTCCTATGGTTATGGGACATGAAGCATCAGGTACCATTGTTGAAGTGGGAAGTAAAGTGAATGGTTTTAAATTAGGTGAACGTGTCACATTTGATTCAACCATTTATTGTGGTGAATGCAAATACTGTTCGACAGGTTCTATTAATTTATGTGAAAACAGACGAGTTATCGGGGTGTCATGTGACGAATACAAAAGCCAAGGTGCTTTTGCTGAATACCTAGCCTTACCCCCAAGAGTTTTATATAAATTTGGTGAAAATTTAGACTTTGAAAAAGCTTGTATGGTCGAGCCTTTATCTATTGCCTTTCATGCAGCAAAGATAACTGATATTGAACTAGGTGATACGGTTCTAGTTTTAGGAGCTGGCATTATTGGACAAATGGTCGTGCAAACACTACGTTTAGTCGGAGCCGGAAAAGTTATCGTGGCCGATTTAGACGATGACCGCTTGGCAAAAGCTTGTAAGCATGGTGCTGACATTGGTATCAATAGTGGTAAACAAAATGTGGTAGAAGAAATTGAAAAAATAACTGAAGGAAACATGGTCGATGTTGTGATTGAAGCCGTAGGCGTAGATGCAACAATTAATACAGGAATTGATTGCTTGAAAAAAGCTGGTGCGATGACCATCATTGGAAACATCTCCCCTACAGTAAATTTACCTTTACAAAAAATCGTGACCCGTGAGCTAAAAATTCAAGGTTCTTGTGCTTCTGCTGGCGATTACCCAGCATGCTTAACATTTTTAGAACGTGGTGACATAGATGTGAGTGATGCCATATCAGCTGTTGATACACTAGAGAATGGGAACTCTTGGTTCAACCGTCTTTATGACAAAGAAGCAGGATTAAATAAAGTTATTCTTAAACCAAATTTAGGTTAAAAAACGATGTCAGAACTTTTTGATTTAACCGGCAAAGTTGCCGTTGTTACTGGAGCTAGTCGTGGACTAGGTCAATATTTTGGCAGAGCTTTAGCTAAAGCTGGAGCAGATTTAGTCATTACAGCACGAAATGTTGAAGATTGTAACGAGTTCAAAAAAGAAATTGAAGCCTTGGGTCGTAAAGCTCATGCCATTGCACTCGATGTTCATAGCCATGATAGCATTAAAAACATGGTTAGTGAAGCCATTCAACATTATGGAAAAATTGATATCCTCGTTAATAATGCTGGATGTAATGTAAGAAAGCCCTCTCTTGATATTAGCTGGGATGAATGGAACCTGGTTCTCGACACAAACCTCCGTGGTACATTTTTTGTAGCTCAAGAATGCGCTAAACATATGGTAAAAGAACAATATGGCCGTATTATCAATATCGGTTCCGTCACAAGTGTTGCAGGTTATGCAGGCCTAGCGCCTTACTGTGCTAGTCGTGGTGGCGTAAAACAATTAACCATGAGTTTAGCCGATGACTGGGGCAAAGATGGCATCACCGTTAATTGCTTAGCCCCTGGCTGGTTTAAAACACAACAAAACAGTGTTCTTTATGATAATGAAGAGTGGTTGGAGTACTTATGTGACCGTATACCTCTAGGACGACCGGGAAAACCAAATGATTTAGATGGAGCTCTTGTTTTCCTTTCATCACAATCAAGTGAATATGTCACAGGTCAAACACTGTTAGTGGATGGCGGCATTAGCACTGGAGCGACCAAAGCTACAGTTGATTAATTTACGGTTTATTTCTTAAACAGTAAAGGGTGGTTGTTAAAAATATGGTTACTCATAGCCTTTTTAGCAGCCACCCAATTTTTTTCTAAAATATGTGATAAAATTTCGGTATGCTGACTGCATGTCTCTTTAGCTCTATCCGGCATCTGAACTTCCCACCCCGATAGTATTTTAAAGTAAGTACCATTACGTTCAAAAAAATCTTTAATATAACGGTTATCCGATTTTTTAACAATATAGTGATGAAAACCTTCATCTGTTTTATAAACATCTTCCGATTCGTTGTATTGATTTAGTGATAAAAACGTCTCTATTTCATTCATCTCTAGTTCATCTTTTGATAAATCTAAAGCTTTATGTTCCATCATTTCCCGTACCTGACAATAAGCGAGAAAATCTTTCTCTTTAAAAGTTCGCAGTTTCCAACCTTGTCTTTGAATATGTTCTAGTAAACCTAAGCCATGTAATTGTCCGAAAATTTGCCTTACTTGAGTCTGACTAATTTGATAAGTCTCTGCTGTATCTATTTCTCTAATAAAAACATCTTTTGATTCAAAGCTTCGCTCAATTAAATCGTTACTTATTTCTTCAAAATAATCGACCGGTTTGATCACTTCATCTTTTTTGACCTGATCTATTTTGAGCTCAGGGTTTACTTTTAAACGACCATTTTCACCTTTCACAAGGATGGTCTCATTCAATAAAGTGTTTATAGCTTGTCTAACTGGGTAGGTGCTAACTTTATAATGTTTTGAAATATCATTTAAAGATAGCTTTACTTTGCATTGATCAGAAAGAATTTGATTCTTTAAATCTGATTTAATGTAGTCAGATAAATTCTGCTTACTCAAATATTTAAGTTGTATGGACCATGATCAAGCGATTACACATTATAGCATATCACTTAGCAATGGAAAGGTGATGGCCTCCCCTAAAAAAATAAGCCTTCCTATTCATGACAAATAGGAAGGCTTAAAATGTTAAATTAAAATAAATCTAAACTAGCTTCGTTTTACCTTGTACCGCTTGCATTCGAGGTTTGAAAGTGGTATCAAATGAAATATTTTCCATATCGAATAATTTCTCATTGGAGTTCATTATTTGATCCCATGTAATGACCTTACCAGTATAAGCTGCAGCACGGCCCATGAGTGCCATGATGTGACTAACTTCTAGTTTATTGATAACATCATTATAAGTACCACCAGCACGAATTGTATCTAACAATAATTTATGCTCAGCATCATAGCCCAAGCTTCCCTTCTTGGTACTCCAAGTGGTTTTATCGCCTTTTTTGATATAAGCTGTAGAATTTAAACCAGCTTGGCCTTTTGTACCCAAAATATAATCTCCAGAAGGTGCTGCTGTTCCTGGGATTTGTCTCCCTAAAAAGTTGGCTCTGCTGCCATCTTCGTATTCAAAGAATAATGAAAAATTATCCCAATTATTTGAACCTTCCAAAGGAGAAGCATTTCCACCATTCGCATAACAGCTAACTGGTTTGCGATCTCCCATGCCCCAGCTCAATTTATCGATTCCGTGAATCATAAATTCTAAAATGCCGTCTCCACTGAACTCTAAGTGGTTTTGCCAGTACTTCATACCCCACTCCATATCAGACACACCAGGAGGACGATATTTCAAAGGAGGAAGCTTATTTGGACGACCACCACCACAGTAAGTACTAGAGGCATAAGTCACATCTCCAATTTCGCCTGCTGCAATTTTAGAGTGCATTTCTTGCATAGAAGCTGTATAACGCCAAACCAACCCTGTCATAAGAGAAAGGCCTTTTGATTTTGCCTTTTTAGCTGTTTCAATAACTGATTTCATCCCACTCATATCAACCGCGAGTGGCTTTTCTGCAAAAACGTGTTTACCAGCATCAATAGCCGCTTTTAAATGAACAGGACGAAAAGCTGGAGAAGTTGTTAAAATCACAACATCTACACCGCTATCAATGACTTTTTGATAGGCATCAAATCCAACAAAAGTACGCTCACTTACATCAACCCTGTCCGCATGTTTCTTTTTAATTCTATCTAAACTTTTATGGATAGATTTCTCAAATAACTCACCCGCTGCCCATAACTTTACATTTGGATCAGCATTTAAGGCATTTATCACAGCTCCAGTTCCACGGCCACCTAATCCAACCACTCCAATTTTAAGAGTTTTAGTTTTTAGGTCTTCTGCATGTAATGTCGAAAAAACTGACTGCGTTGCAGCTAATCCAGCTGTTGTAGCAGCAGACTTAACAAATGTCTGACGACTATGACCTGAAATATCTTGAGATGGAGTCATAAACTTCCTTTTTGTAGTTATTTTACAAAGTTGATAAAAAAAGGATATATATCAGCTAGTTAAAGTCAATATTATTTTTATATTTTTTTAAACAAAAGATAAAAAAACTACTCTAATATAGTTTATCGCCCTAAATCAAACAGGTAATTAGCCCGTAAAGAAGAAAAAGTTTTTTTATATAAATTTTATAAAAACACAATTCCCCTTCAATTTAAAGGGTAAAAAGGAGGCCTAATAGGTATGATCTATATTCCAAATAACTTAACTGAAAATTAAAGACCCTGCTGATGTAATGCTCGAATTTCCTCTTCGTTTAGGGCTTTGTTGTAAATTCGCACTTCATCGATCAATCCATCAAAGGCATTGTCATTATTAAAGTTATACTGTTGATGGCCAATAGAAACGGTGTTTCTCACATTGCTATAATCTATAACATTGCCGCTAATCGTCCCTTCGGCAGATTGTAAAACTGAATCCACATAAATTTGAGTTTTAGAGCCGTTATAAAGCATGACGAGAAAAACCCATTGATTTAAAGGTGCAGCAGAATTAGAAACAGTAGACGCGTTACTTAAATTAGTGTAGAAGTGAAACCTAAACTTTTGATCAGCACTATTATCAAATTGCATGCGATAAGTCCTATTACTATTACTCGCATTATTATCTGTTTTGGCAACAATAGCGGCATAATTTTGTTTACTATGTATATAAACCCAAGAAGTAATCGTGATTTCTGCCATGCCTCTTAAATGTTGAGAATTCTCAATTTCAACATAATCATTTCCGCCATCGAAATCCATTCCATTGGAGACCAAAGCTGGTGTACTTACATTCGCAGCCGACATATTATAAGCAACTCCTGCATGATCATACGAACTAAAATCGTGAATATTGCTACCTGTCGATTGATCAAAATGCCAATACGCAACTAAGTTATCTCCTGCGACAGTTTTAGTTACACTGCTGGAGTCTACGACATGCCACTTTTCTCCATCGCTCAATACTTTGATGGAACCATAATCCTCACTTAATTCAACAGGTTCATGAGCATCTATTTGATTGCCACCTCCTAAAACCCAAACCTTGTTTTGATCGGATACTTTTTTGATGGTATATAGCCTCCCACTCACATTCCCTGCATAAGGCAGTGTTACAAAAACATTGTCACTAGAGCTATCAACAAGAGCATAAGCGTTGACGCCCAATGTTGCATTTGAGCTATAAGACTGAAAGGACTGATGAAAAGCTCCATTTAAGTGTAACTCTGATGCCTGAGTACTTGAACCTATGACCAAGTTGTTGCTGACTGTTAAACCCTCTTGGTTTAAGCTTGCATCTATCACGCCATCGGCAGAAACATCAAAATCAATATCACTCAGCCCTTTCACATTACCAAATGCGTTATGAAAGGTTAAAATGAAGAACACCCAAATTAATTTGAAGGTCATAATTACATTTAAAGTTTAATTTGATTAAATAATCTATCGTTCACACAAGACTCGCAAATGGTCACCTAGTGAACAAAATTAAATCATATAAACATTATTGGAACATTGTCAATTAGTTGGTTTATTTAACCAGATACATGACCACCTTTAATAACATCACCCACTAGTAGTGCATTTCTATACCACTAAAGCAAGGTCCTTTTTAATTATAATAAAAATAATCCCCATTTATTTCTATATATTAAAAATAAAAATATGTCATAAAAATGACATCAACTCTATTAGCTAGCTAACAACTATTAAAAATTAATCAAATAATGATGAAGCTCACTTTTATTTTCTCTTTTTTAATAACTTCATTCAATTTTACTCAAGCTGAAAATAAAAAGCCGAATATCATTTTCTTATTTGCCGATGACCAAAGAGCTGACACGATTGGAGCTCATGGCAACCCATATATAAAAACACCTCATTTAGATAAAATGGCTAGAGAAGGCCTAAGTTTTAGAAAAAACTACTGCGCAGGCTCATTTAGTGGAGCCGTTTGTGTATCTAGCAGAGCCATGCTTATGACAGGTAGACACTGGATGAATATCAAAACGAATCATAAATCGAATGACTGGAATG
>JACLAC010019652.1_pt1 | contig 11353 bp, 7 predicted proteins | sample 8027881 | NCBI WGS metagenome assembly JACLAC01 (sample SAMN15725517, study PRJNA655200) | protist metagenome | isolation source: fluorescence activated cell sorting (FACS) single amplified genomes of... | place: Spain: Blaines Bay Microbial Observatory, Mediterranean Sea | collected 2016-01-19 | reverse complement strand
CCCAGGGGTTCCCGGATTTTGAAAGTTCGGAAGAATTAACCGGGTTAGTTAGTGATGCAATGAAAAAGGGGTTGAATCAATATGCTCCGATGCCTGGAGTGTTGGTTTTAAGGGAGCAAATCGCGATTAAAACGAACAAGCTTTATGGTGCAAATTATCATCCCGAATCTGAAATAACGATTACTTCTGGAGCGACCCAAGCAATTTACACGGCTATAGCAGCAACCATCACTGAAGGTGATGAAGTCTTGATTTTTACACCGGCTTATGATTGTTATGAGCCCGCTATTGAATTAAATGGAGGGCGGACAGTTTTTGTTCAAATGCATGCACCTGATTATAGAGTAAATTGGGATCAGGTAAAAAAGTTGATTAATCAACGGACGAAAATGATTATTATCAATACCCCTCATAATCCTACTGGAACAGTATTAGAAGAAGCAGACATGTTGGCTTTGGAGAAGATTGTTTCCGATACTGACATCTTATTGATAAGTGATGAAGTTTATGAACACATCATTTTTGATGGCAAAGAACATCAAAGTGCGTCAAAGTATCCAGGTTTAGCGGAACGGTCTTTTATCATTTCATCTTTTGGGAAAACATTTCATAATACTGGATGGAAAATGGGCTATTGTTTAGCTCCTCAAAATCTCATGGTAGAGTTTAGAAAAGCACATCAGTTTGTGGTTTTTTCCGCAAATACTCCCATTCAATATGCATTGGCTCAGTATTTAAAAAATGAGAATAATTATCTAAGTCTAAATAGTTTTTATCAAGAGAAAAGAGATCTCTTTGCGTCATTGATTAAAGATTCTCGATTTGAAATTTTACCGTCATCAGGAACTTATTTTCAGTTGTTAAGCTTTAAGGGGATATCCGACAAGCCGGATACTGATTTCGCTATTGAACTAACAGAAAAACATAAGTTAGCTTCTATCCCAGTTTCTGTATTTTATCATCAAAAAGTGGATGAAAAATTACTCCGGTTTTGTGTTGCAAAGAAAGAGGAAACGTTGAAACAAGCTGCTGAAATTATTAATTCTATATAGCTGTTAATATCTTTCTGCATTTTTTTTCTATCTTAGATTCCGTTAAAATTTTAAGATGAATAATAAACTGACCCTTTTTATACTCTTGGTCTCTCTTTTTTGCAATGAGGTGGCGGGATCTTCTTGTGTGACAAAGAATGATTCAACAAAAAGTGATGCTTATTATTTTGTTTCGAATAGACAAAACACTGATGGTAATTATACGATGTATAAAGCTAGAACTAACCAAAGTGGGATCTCTTCTTGTCTTTTAAAAGGAAATTTTGAAGTAGAAGGGTTTGGTCAAATGAGAAAGGCTGAAATAGCAGTTTATAATATTTCTAATGATGAACTTGTAGGGATTTATAATACCAATTCAATTACGGGAAATTATTTGGTAATCCTTGCTCCAAATGTGAAGTATGAGTTTGTCATTAATGCTTATGGATATGCACCTATAAAGAGGATTGTGGAGGTCCCAAGTTTTGCGAGCACAAATGTATTGGAAGATGTTTCTGCTCAGAAAATTCTACTTAAAGTTGATGGGGAAAATGTTGACTTTAGTATGAATACGTGGATTATTGAAGATAAGGAACCAACATTGTTTTTATTAACTGTTTACAATGAAGATGAAGAAGAAAATCATCATGTAGAATTGTATCAACCTTCAGAAATTGATTTTGCTGATAAAGCTGACAAAGATAGACGTCGATTAAAAGAAACTGATTTTGGGAATATTGATGAATTAATAAAATCACAAGCCCAATCTGAAAGTAAAAAACCAGAATTGGCAGAAAAGGCATTCTTAAAAAAAGAGTATCGGGCAACGATAGAACTGTATACACAATTGCTAAGCTTGGATGGAGATGATCCCGTTTATAATTATAGAAAGGGGGTTGCGTTGTTTCATACCAATCAGAATAAATTAAGAGCACTTCCTTTCCTGAAAAAATCACTCAGTTCGGATAAAACGCCCTATAAGGTTCACTACCTAATGGGAAGATCATATCACCTTTGGTCAGATTTTTCAAAAGCACAAACGGCGTTTGAAATATTTAAATCTAAAGCAACGGCTAAAGAAATAGAAGAATTAAATATTCTTCGATTAATTGAAAACTGTAAGCATGGTAAAGAACTAATGACTGAACAGTTAAACATGCAAATCATAAATAAAACACCACTGGATATTGAGAAACTTCCTAAGGGCTACCCTTCGGCTTTGGTTGAAGGAAAGCTTCAAAAGAAAACATCTTTTTTTATATCACCAATTGATGCGAAGAAGAAGGAAAAGATGTTTATGTTCAGAACAGAACGAAATGAGATGATTCAAACAAGTTATGGACTAAATGATAAGAACAAAAGAGATCTTTTTTCAAATATGTTGATGGGCGGTGATCAATGGGGTATACCAAAATCTTTAGGAGAAAGTATTAATACAAGCTACGATGAAGATTATGCTTACGTTTCTTTGGATGGAAGGACTTTGTATTTTTCTTCAAAAGGGCACAACAGTATTGGAGGCTATGATATTTTTGTTTCTAAAAGAAAATCAACGACTTCTCCTTGGGGAGCACCAAAAAATGTAGGGTATCCGATCAATTCTCCTTACGATGATATTCTTTTTATGCCTGATTTGACCGGTGAAATGGCCTACTTTTCTTCAAACCGAAGAAGTCCGACTGGAGGGTATAATTTTTATGAAATAAAAATGCCTAAACCACCTTTGCCTTTAACGATAATTAAAGGTCATTTTATGACTTCAGATTCGATTCCGAACTTCGCAGCATCTATCGCAGTATATAACACAAATAATCAAGAGATTGTTGGGATTTACAATACCAATGTGAGCAATGGAAATTTTTTAATGGCTTTAATGCCAGGAATTAAATACGAATTTGCAATTGAGTGTGATGGTTTTAAAGAACACACAGCATATGTAACTGTTCCTGAACAAACAGAGCTTTTTGCATTAAGACAGAATATAAGGTTGAAAAAAGAGGATGCTTTTGAGATATTAAAAATGGATAATTTCTTTACGAAGCAAGAAGCGGAAAAGGCGCCAGAATATAAGTTGACAAAGCAAGATTTTAATGTTCCAGTGAATCAGAATAAACCAAGATTAACATTATCACAATTGCAATCTAATGCAAGAAAACCGAACGCAGAGCAACAACAAATTTTAGCAAATGCAGAACAACTTTTTATCAATAAACAATACTTGAAGTCAGCGAAGGAGTTTGGAAGAGTCGCTCCTGTAGTAGACATTGAGAATAAGCAGAGTTATTATTATGGTAAGGCCTTGTTTAATGTTTCAAGAGATTATGAATTGACATTAAAGTATTTGGAACAGGCAGGTATGGATAAAAATACACCTTATGATGTATTTTATATGTTGGGAAAGACCAATCATTTTGCTTACAGATTTCAAAGGGCGGTTGATGCTTACGAAAAATATGAGCAATTTGCGACTCCAAAAGAGGTTGAGTTGAAAGATATAGCGAATGAATTGAGCTTATCTAGATTCGGTAAAAAACTGGTTAATGCGCCAAAGCCAATCGAAGTAATCTCAAAAAAGGAATTTAAAAAGGAGCATCTGCATACGATTTATAGTTCTCTCGAATTGGAATCGAAGTTTTTATTGGCTCCGGTAGATATGGTTACCGCTAGAGATAAGAAAGAAGGGTTCAAACCAACAATGTATTTAAATGCCGCCAAAACATTGATTTACTTTTCTAGTTATGGAACTGATGGGTCTAATGGTAAAGACATTTATATCATGCGAAAGCTACCGAACAAAACTTGGACAGAGGCGATTAATTTGGGAGACTTAATTAATACAACCGGTGATGAGGATTATCCTTATGTAACAGCGGATGGACAAACATTATACTTCTGTTCAACCAAACATGGGAGCATGGGCGGTTATGATATTTGCAAAGCGACTTGGAATAACAAAAAAGACAAATGGAATGCTCCTGTTAACATGGGAGCTCCGATTAATTCACCTTTTGACGACATGTTTTTTGTAGAATAATAATGGACTTAAGAGTAACTGCAATACAATCAGAATTACATTGGGAAAATGTTGGTGAGAACTTAGCTATGTTTTCTAAAAAGATAGCGAATATCTCTGAAGTAACAGATATTATTGTGTTACCTGAAATGTTCAACACGGGCTTTTCAATGAAGTCTAAAGAGCTTGCTGAAACAATGGATGGTACATCTGTTTCTTGGATGGTTGAGGAGTCGAAAAAAGCGAATGCTGTTATTGTAGGGAGTTTAATTGTAGAAGAGAATAACCATTTTTATAATCGCTTAGTTTGGGTAGAGCCGGAAGGAGGCATTAAAACTTATGAAAAAAGGCACTTGTTTCGAATGGCGAATGAGCAAGATCATTTTACCGCTGGGTTAGATAGAATAATAATAGAATACAAAGGTTGGAAAATTTGCCCTCTTGTTTGTTACGATTTAAGATTTCCAGTATGGAGTAGAAATACATCAAAAGATCAATATGATGTATTGATATACATCGCCAATTGGCCGGCCGCTAGAAAAGCACCTTGGAGTAAGTTGCTGGAGGCAAGAGCAATTGAAAACCAATGTTATGTTGTTGGAGTAAATAGAGTTGGTGAAGATGGTAAAGGATTCGCATATAGTGGGAATACTGCAATTATAGATCCTAAAGGGGAGCCATTGTCAGCAATCCCAGAGGGTGAGAACTGTGCTGAAACAATCTCTTTATCGATGGAAAGCTTAACTACCTTTAGGAAGGTTTTTCCTGTAGGCCTTGATGCCGATAGTTTTGCTATTACTCATTAACCGTCCAGGAAATATCATTGTCCCAGTTGGCTTTAATTTTAATCTCCTTTTCGTAGTAAATTACTTTCTCAGGCTGAAGATTTTCCATGTAATTTCCAGTATTCCATTTTTGATTATTGTTATCGTCTATAATCAACTTAAGTTCGTAATCTCCAGGAATTAAATACTTGTATTGAACGTCTGATAAGTCTTTCAAGAAACTTCGCTTTATCAGTTTCTTATTCATGGAAAGTTCCACGATATAATTTTCAGTAAAGCTTGGTGTTACCATAAGATTAATAATTCCATAATCAGCTTCTTTTTTTGTGATAAAGGAGGAATATACCGTGTCGTTGGTTAAACCGAAGATGTCGGTAAAAGCCCCTGGAGCAATAAACAATTCATAATTAGTACTTTCTTTAAAATCATGCACCATTTCAATCTTGTTTACGCCAATTACTTTTATATCAGGAGAGCTGATTTGCACGCTGTCTTCGAAAAGAGCAATACTGTCTGTTTTGTAATCAGAAAAAGGTCTTGGTAGGTCTAGTATTATGTTTTGATTTAAATTAAATGTCCCGATTATGTTTGTTGATATGACTAATGTTGAATCATTAAATTCATCACTTTGCATAATTTTAACATCAGCTGTATCGATGATCTCTGTTCCATCTTTTATTTCAAGTTCTAAGTTGTCAAAAGCATCTTTTACCATTAACCAAAGGGTTAAACTATCACCAGCTTCATTTTTATCCACGATGTACCACTGTTTTTTAAAACTTTGATTTAATGGGGTTACAACTAAATCGGTCGTAGGCTTTTTTAGGACAATGTCAATTTTTCCAAAGATTTTATTTTCAGCTTTTTCTAAATATTGGATATCACTTTCTTCTTCAAACAAATAAAGGAAGTTATCGTTGCTCGAAGAGTCAATAACAAGAGGTTCATTTTTAAATGCAATTTCTTCGTTGGGTAAGTCAAAAAGGTAATTTCCATTAATGTCTTTTATGGCAAACATTTTATACTCACCATGAGCAATATTAGTAATAGAATAGGTTCCTTCTTTATCTGTAAGAGCTACATATCGTGGCAATTCTAATAGTGGGGTTGAGTCCGCTAAGTTTTCATATAACAAAACGTATACCCCTTCTTTTTTAGTTAAATCAAAAGAGTTAAGGATGTTTCCTGAGTACGATAGAGAATCAATAAAAGTACCTGTTGAAAAAACGTACTTGTAATTGGGGAAAACGTTGTTTTCTGTGATATCTGTTATAGCATTTCCAAAATTTAAACTGTAGGTAGTGTTTTCGGTTAATTCAGATTTAAGTTTGATTACTAATTTTTTCCCTTTTACCATAATTTCTGGAGGGTTTTCCATCAGTGGAGAAACGATTAATTGACTGTTTACATTCGTTAGTTTGATGAATTCGTCAAATTCAACTACAATGCTTTCTTCAACAAAGTTAATCGCGCCATTTATTGGCGTACTTTCAACTTCTTTTGGAGGGTCCTCATCTTTTTCGCCTCCCGTTAATGGTCGAATTTGAGCACAAGAAATTAATATTACCGTCATTGCGAGGCACGAAGCAATCTCAATTAAAAGCAAACGAATATTTACTGCTTTAAAACTCAAAGAAGCGGCGTTATTAGCTGGATAATTTGAGTTAAATACTTTTTATCAATTTCGTCGAAATCATTTAGTTTGTCGCTATCAACATCTAGTATCATAGCCACTTCTCCAGTGTTGTCAAAAACAGGGATCACTATTTCCGATTTAGAAGCTGCATTACAAATAATATGATCAGGGAATTCGTCAACATTTGGAACTACAATAGTTTCTTTTTTATGCCATGCTGTTCCGCTGACACCTCTTCCAAGTTGGATTCTTGTACAAGCAATAGGCCCTTGGAATGGTCCAAGAACTAATTCACTGTTTTTTACAAAATAAACACCAACCCATAACCATCCGAAGCCATATTTTAGTGCAGACATCATGTTCGATAAACTTGCAATTAGATCATCTTCACCTTGGTTCAAAGCAAAAATTTGTGGGTACAGTTCCTTGTACCTCTCCTCCTTAGTAAGATTACTCGTAACGATTAGTTCTTCAGCCATGGTACAAATATATTAAATGGAATTGTCATTACTTAAATCTTTCTGTTTTACTCAGATTTTCTTGATCGCGATAAAACAAAAAAGCGCTCCCGAAATTTCGGGAGCGCAGATTGGTAGGTGTGTGGTTATTGAGTTACTATTTTTCAATCAATAACGCACTTGCCTGCATCTCACTCATTTCTACCAATCTAATAAATTCAGCTCTGTAGCCATTTTCATCTTCTCCTTTACTGTTTTTTGCGAGCTTAAGAACTTGCTGGAAGGATGCGTTTCCTTTGTGTTTAGAGTTTCTTAATAGGAGTCCAAACTCCGCGACTGCTGCAGAAAACCTAAAGTTGTTTGATGCTTTTGCTAATGAAGTAGACTTATTATTAAGGTGTCTCACAATTAATTTACTAGTATCCTCTTTTGGTTTTTTATATCTAAACTTTACTGTTAATATTTCGGAAGAACGTGAATTGCTAGCCTGTTCTTCAGTTTGATATCTTAAAGGATCCACAGATCTAATCTCTTCGATGCTTCCTTTCATAACCACTTCATACAAGGCGGTAACCGTATGTCCTGATCCAAGTTCTCCTGCATCTTTGGTGTCGTCATTAAAATCTTCAGCATTCAATAGCCTGTTTTCATATCCAATTAATTTATACGAAGCTATTTTGTTTGGATTAAATTCGACCTGAATCTTAACATCTTTAGCAATTGTGTGCATTGTTCCTCCCATTTCTGTAACCAATACTTTTTTCGCTTCTAAAATGTTATCGATATAAGCATAGTTTCCATTCCCTTTGTTAGATAAAGACTCCATTTTGGAATCCTTATAATTTCCCATTCCAAAACCTAAGCATGTTAAAAAAATTCCTGATTTTCTTTTACTTTCAATTAGTCGAGTCATTTCACCATCACTACTTGCTCCGATGTTAAAATCACCATCAGTTGCAAGAATCACCCTGTTGTTTCCTTCTTTAATGAAATTTTCCATGGCCACTTTATAGGCTAGTTTTATTCCTGCTCCACCAGCGGTAGAACCCCCTGCACTCAAATTGTTTAGCGCATGCATTATTTTTTCTTTTTGATTTCCTGGCGTTGCTGGAAGAACTAGTCCGGCAGCTCCTGCATAAACTACAATTGCAACTCTATCTTTCTCTGTTAGATTTTTGATTAATAAACCAAATGATTTTTTTAATAGGGGCAGTTTGTTTGATGAGTTCATAGATCCAGAAACATCTAGCAGAAAAACAAGATTGCTTGATGGTAATTCGTCTGTTTCAATTTTCTCGCCTTGAATTCCAACATGAATTAATTTGTGCTTTTCATTCCATGGGCAATCACTCATTTCAGTGGTGATCGAAAACGGATCTTCTCCTTTCGGTTGAGGGTAATCGTATTCAAAATAATTGATCATCTCTTCAATTCGAACAGCATCAATAGGAGGGTTTTTTCCATTATTGATAAACCTTCTCATGTTGGAATATGAGGCTGCATCGACATCAATTGATAGCGTGGAAAGAGGTGAGGAGTTCACATTCTTAAAGTCGTTTTCAGGATTATGTGCATATGCTTCAGTGTTAAAATTATCTTTTCTAGACTCCATTGGCGATGCATAATAATTTCCTAATTGCTTGTTCCCTCTTTTGTAGTTGTTGTATTTTTTATCACCCTTAACTTTGGAAACACTGCTAGCTGGACTCGATCGAAGATCTTCAAACTTAACTATAGAAATAGAAGACTCATCTTCACTGTATTCTTCTGCTTCTTCTATTATTACCTCTTGAATAATAGGTTTTGTTTTATTCATTTTAATATTGGCAACAGTTATTTTTTCAGGTTTTACCATTACATTTTCAATCTTCTTTAGTTGGTAGCCATTAAAGTTTACAAGTAAATTGTATTTCCCTGCTGGCACTTTAACAAATTTGTAATTTCCATTGAAATCTGAAGTAATTACGGTAATTTGATTTCCTTCTTTCATTAGTACAACATCGGCAAATGTTAATGCTGTTCCATTGGAATGGTCGGTTACTTGCCCTTTGATTGTTCCGAGATTATTTTGAGCAATAAGTTCTATCGAAGAAAAGGAAAGAATGATTAATAATATAAAAATTACCGGGTTGTTTTTTGTTGCTGTTTTCATAGTTGTCATATTTTAGTGAGACATAAATTTCCAGTTAGATGACATCAAACATTAAATTCCATAAATCGATTGTTTATTTTTGTTTTAAATGAAAGAAGTTGATTATATAATTGTTGGTCAAGGCCTTGCCGGTTCTGTGTTAGCGCATACGTTAATGACAAAAAATAAATCGGTATTAGTAATTGATGAAGAGGCTGAATCAAGCTCATCGAGAGTTGCCGCTGGTCTGTGTAACCCAGTTGTGTTTAAGCGCTTAACGAAAAGCTGGATGATCGATAAAGTTCTTCCTATAGCAAAGGAGTTTTATAGAGATCAAGAAAACCTCTTAGGGGATGATTTTTATTTTGATATTCCGCTTTATAAATTATTTGTTGATCAAAAAGAGCAAGATTTTTGGCGTCAAAAAAGTAATGAACCGCATTTGTTCGATTGGATAGATGATAAGGCAGAACGCCCTTTCGATAACGAATTGATGAGTTATCCTTTTGGGGCTTCTAAAACACTTCAGTCTGGGTTTTTGAAAACTGCTAAATGGTTGGAGAAGTTTAGAGAGTTGCTGATATCGAAAGGGGCTTATCTTAATTCAAAATTTGATTACGACGGAATTTCATTCAATGAATTTGGTGTTCAATGGAATGACTACTCTGCCAAGAAAATTATTTTTTGTGAAGGGTATCAGAGCATTAACAATCCCTATTTTGATTGGTTACCGTTCAAACTTACAAAGGGAGAGGTGCTTACTGTTAACTTTAAAAATCTAAAAATCGATCACGCAATAAACAAAGGAGCATTTGTTCTTCCTTATGATGGGAACTATAAGCTTGGAGCAACTTATAACTGGGATGAAATTGATAATACACCGACCTCAGAAGGGAAAGAGCAATTACTTAAACGAGCCGATCGGTTTATTAATGACGAAGTAATTGTTTTAGAACATAAGGCCGGGGTCCGACCTACTGTTTCTGATAGAAGACCATTGTTAGGTGTTCATTCGGATCATGAACAATTAGCGGTTTTTAATGGAATGGGTACGAAAGGGGTTATGCTTGCTCCATATTTTGCCAATAAAATGGCGAATTTAATCCTTGAAAATGAGGCACTTCCAACAGAAGTGGACATCAATAGATTTAATGATAAAGAGGCCTGATAATTGTAGTTAGGGCATTAAATTAAAAAAGAAATTATGAAAAAATTATTACCAGTATTATTGATAGCGCTCTTCAGTTCAATTGGTTCTTTAAGTGCTCAAAAAGTATTCACTGTAAAGTATGAGAGTCAGGCAGATTTGAAAGTGTTCATTGTAAAATACGAATCGCAATGTGATCTAAAAGTGTACCATGTAAAGTATGAAAGCCAAGCTAAGAAGGATGGAAAGTGGTTTAATGTAAAGTATGAAAGCCAGGCTGATAAGAAGCTTTATTATGTTGAATATGAATCTCAGGCCGATTTAAAAATATTTTATGTTGACTATGAGTCTCAAGCAGGTTGGAAAAACACTTCCAGATCCCATTTGATGAAATAGGATTCAACGTCTAACATCCGTCTTGACCAATCATCAAAACAAACTCTTGCTCAACAGCATCTCCTTCACTGTTTACTGCCGGGTTCCAGTTCGGCATTCCTTTTACTAATGAGATAAGCAGGTCGTCAATTTCATCATCTCTTGAGGTTTCAGTAAGTTCAACCGATGAAACACTTCCATCTTTTTTTATTACAAATGAGATCGTTGGCTGCGGCATATACCTGAACTCTTTTTCTTCAATCTTATCGATGCTGTTGTTCTTGAAATAGGCTATCATTTTTTCATAACCATCTTTGAAGTGGGCCTCGTTTTTAGGCGTAACAATCAAGGCAACATTCATTTGTCTATTTTGAACAAGGTTTTCATGATTTTCTTTCTGGTAATGCACATTGATTAAGACGTTGGTCGCATGTTTAAAAATTTCTTTTTGTTCTGTTGTTAATTGATCATTTGGCCCAACAGCTTCAACATCTTTACCATCAATTGTGGCAACAATTTTTACAGAGTTATAATCTTTAATCCAGTTATTCGGGTAACTCTCGATAACATCTGCAATGGTTTTTGCATTTTTTAGTTTTTCTTCAGAAATCGGTCTTCCGATTTTTGGGATGGTGTTGTTTCTCGAAGAACCTCTTTGCACCATGAAAAACAGATTTTTTGTGATAGAATTATCAGCTACAAATTCAGTTTTTAATCCAGTTCTAATATCAATGTTAATTCCTCCGTTAATTCCAAATTCATTCAACAGAACGGTCG
>JACLAC010016687.1_pt1 | contig 11353 bp, 18 predicted proteins | sample 8027881 | NCBI WGS metagenome assembly JACLAC01 (sample SAMN15725517, study PRJNA655200) | protist metagenome | isolation source: fluorescence activated cell sorting (FACS) single amplified genomes of... | place: Spain: Blaines Bay Microbial Observatory, Mediterranean Sea | collected 2016-01-19 | reverse complement strand
GAATAAGGAAGAAACGCATGAAGGAAGGACAGAAGGAAGGAGGGATGGAAGGAAGGACCGATGGAATGATGGGAATGAGGGTTGGAGGAAGGAATGAGGGCAAGAGGATGGAAGGTTGGGAGGAAAGAAGGGATCTGAGGATTAGCGGAATGGAGAACGGAAAACGGAGGACGGACAGCAACAAGTAAACGCAGACGTGAACTGACGCAATGAGTGGACACATGGCGTATTGCAGCACGTGTGACGTGGCAGTGATATGGGTGGACGTTGTGTCACGGCTCATCATCAGCAGACTGACCTCACATTATGTGTTGTTATCGTGCGTTGTGTCATTGGTCGCAAACAGTTGGGTTGCTTGCTTCTCACGTATTTTGGAGGTACGGTGTGTCAGTGCTCGCCAGAAGCCTGACCTTATGAACCTGCCATCGCCATGCATGTTTCTAAACAAACAGGACTTCACGTTGTAGCCATATGGTTTGAATCGTTTGTTCCGTTGCCCCGCCTCCCAGTGACGTGGCCGCTGACGTGGCCCTCACTGACGCGGCATGAAGCAACGCACGTGCGACTTATTTGTTCAGCACTGGCCGCTGCCGGCACGGTGCTGCGTGCAGGTACCCCCATATGACGAAATGTGTGGTGTGTTTTGATATGCATGTCGTGCCGCGATGATTAGTGGTTTGCTTCCCAGTTGAGAACACCATCGTGCGTTTATTCAGCCATGTTGGGCACCTGCAAAGGCATCTAGTTAGACAGCACGCATTGTACTGCTAACACTATGGTACGAGGTACGCGCACAGCCTTGCCGATGCCGACATTGATGTGGCCACCGACCGTCGTCGTTGGAAGTTTGCTGAGGGCAACTTCCGCTTCGCTGATCCGAACGTCGTGCTGGCCTCTGAGGTGGCGTGGGCTTCTGTGCTTCTGTGTCAGCGCGTCATGCCTGACCAGTCTGACAGACAGACAGACATGGCTATGCAGTGGAGCATTGCTTGTGTTGGTGATGTTGCTGTTGCTGCTGCTGTTATCCGTGCGATGTGTGCTGGTGCTGTTGCTGCTGCTGTTGAGGTTGTCTATGTTTATGATGTTGCTACTGTTGCTGTCGATGTGTATGCGTATGTTGATGGCGTCGTCGATGTTGCTGTTGTTGCTGCTGTTGTTGCTGCTGTTCGTGCTGCTGTTGCTGCTGGTGTTGCTGCCGCATGTGGTGCTGGCGTTGCTGGCCGTGCTGACGTTGCCGGTGCTGATCTTGCTAGTGCTCATATGTGTGTTATGCGTCTGCTTGATCTTGCTATTAGTAGTGCTGCTGTTCGCGTTCCTGCTATTGTTCTTGCTGCTCATGCTGTTATTGATGTTGCCGCTGCGGCTGATGCTGTTGGTGTGGTTGTGGTGGCTGTTGCGGTTGCTGTTGATGCTGTTGCTGTTCCTGCTGCTTCTGTTACATTAACGATGCTAGCCCAACGGTGCTTCCATTGAGGTGGCAACATCTTTGACGCGCCGCAATAAGAGGGTTGGTGACGATCCCTTTCTGGCAGTTTGGCCGCGGTCAGAACCAGGATGTTGAAATGAGCGAGAATGCGAACGATGACGCGACCGGTGCGGCGACGCAAAGGTGGGCACCTCGGGTTCGTGATGCGCTTCGAGCTGATGCGACCAGACCTTCTTCTGAAGCGGCACGGAAGACCAGGTTCATGGTGGATGGGTGGGGGATTCCCATGTGTTGTGTAGGGAAGCTTCATGTGGCTGCCTGAAGTGGTTGCGTTAAAAAAAGGCCCGAGTTTGGCCAGCCTGAAGTGTCAGCAGAAAATAGGTTTCTACACCGGGAGGGTTTGCTCTTTGTTTGCAAGCCATGCCCCCAACATGTGTGAGGGTCTGCTCTCAGCTTCTCCCCCATGTTGGGCAGCATTCAAACTTCCATGTAGTTTGTCCCATGTCAGGTTCAGAAGCAGGGACCCGAACCGCCAGAGCATCATCCGGCCGTCCCTGAGGAGAACCATGACGTGGCTTCCTGGGGGGAAGGATTACAGTCCACCCAGAACTCCTCGTGATGCGGCGAGATCCTCTCAGGATGATGCGCCTCAACATGATGGGCAACCTGATGCGCAACCTGATGGGCCTCCTGTTGTCGCTGCCGGTCAACCTGATGCGCAACCTGATGGGCCTCCTGTTGTCGCTGCCGGTCAACCTGCTGCGCAACCTGATGCGCCTCCTGTTGTCGCTGCCGGTCAACCTGATGCGCAACCTGATGGGATTCCTGCTGTCGCTGCCGGTGAACCTGCTGCGCAACCTGATGTGGCCGCTCAACCTGATGTGGCCTATGATGCGCCTCCTGTTGCCGCTCAACCTGAAGTGCCGCTTGTTGCCGCGCAACCTGGTGTGCCTCCTATGTGGCCAACTCCTATGTGGCCAAGTGATGTGCCACCCTTGCCAGTCTTTCCTGAAGTGCCAGCTGCTCCTGATGTGCCATAGCCCACCTTTGCTCATATATTTCTGGATGAGCATGCGACAGCTCCTACTCCGCTTGATGCGCCTCCTATTGGTGCGCCATTTCTTCGTCCTGAGCACGATCAGGCAAAGGATCGTCATGTTGAGATCATTAGCAGGCAGAATCTGAAGCGCAACAAGATTGGGCAGTGAAGTGGCCTGGCCAGGGCAAGAACAAGGTGATGGGCCAGTGAGGTGGCCTGAAGTATAGAAAGCAGGACTGTTCTCCTGTTGTGTCCTCAACACGAAAACGTACGCCATACATCACAATTTTCGTCATGCACTCTGATGTGTCAGACGCAATCTGCCTGACCAAATTCATACGTACGGCACCGTGCCACTGCCATGGCATGAACTATGCCATGTGCTGTGTTGTACTGCGTAGCATTCTTCTTCGTGTTATTATTCATCGTTCGCTTCATCTTCCTATTTCCTCTTCTTCGTCATCCTATTGTGCTTCCTCTTCCTCTGCCATTTCCTATGCATCTTCCTGTTCCTCTTACTCTTCCTCTTCCTCCTCTTATTTGTGCTAGTACTGATGTTCGTCTGGCTGTTATTGTTGCTGTTCCTGCTGCTGATCCTGCTGTTGTGTTGGCTGTTGCTGCTGATGTTGATGCTGCTGCTGAGATTGTTGCTGTTGTTGCTGCTGCTGTCGTGCTCATGCTTGTCTTCATTTGTTGAGTACCAGCGCTGATTATTTGACACCGCTATGCAGTGCTCCCCGTTATCCTTGACGTCCATTTGATGTGTTATTGTGTTGGGCCCCGCTGTGACGTGTCAGTGCTCTCTCGCCTGACATTCCCTTGCTGTGCCGTCGGTGCTCCTCCATGTGGCATCAGTGCTCACTCGCTTGACATATCAACCTACAGTACGCATGCCTGGCGTTCTTCCACGACGTGTCAGTGCTCACTAGCCTGTCCTCATTATGCCGTGCTCCGGCTTGCTGTTCTTATGTGCTATTCGTATTCGTAGTCTGCTTGCTCTTCTTCCGCCTCGTGCTGCTATTATAATTAGCAGTGCCCTTCCTGCGATTGTTGCTCTTATTGTTCTTCTTGCTATATATGGTATTATTGTCCTTATTGTTTCTGTGCCTGGATCCTGGCTCCTGCTCTTGTCCCGGCTGCTATTGTTGTTGCGGTTGTTGGAGTTCCTGCTCCTGCTCGTGTTGCTGTTCCAGTTCCTGTTCCTGCTCCTGACATTGTTCCTGTGCCTGTGCTTGCTCCTCCTGTTGTCCCTGCTTATGTCACTGTCCCGGCTGTTGTTGTTGTTGCTGTTGTTGCTGTTGTGGTTGTTGTTGTTGTTGTTGTTGTTGTTGTTGCTGTTGCTGCTGTTGTTGTTGTTGTTGCTGTTGGCACTGTTGTTGTTGTCGCTCCATGATGTGTCAGCGCTCGCTCGCCTGACCTCCCCTTGCTGTGCCGATACTTGGCGTTCCTCCATGAAGTGTCAGTGCTCGCTCGCCTGACATCCGCCTACGGTGCGCAGGCTTGGCGTTCTTCTCTGTGCGTGTCAATGATCACTTCCTCTTCTCATTATTATTAGTATTATTGCTATTATTGCTCCTCTTGCTATGCTTGTTCTGCTTGTTGTTGCGCCAGGTTTCCTGATCCTGTCCCTGCGTTTGCTCCGTTGCTCCTGTTCCTGATCTGGCTCCTGCTCTTGCTCCTGTTGTTGTTGTCGTGGCTATTGCTGTTGTTTATGTTGCTGTTGCTGTTGTTTATATTGATGCTGCTGTTCGACGATGTGTCAACGCCACTCGTTTGATCTCCCCTTGATGTGCCTATACTCGGCGTTCCGCCATGCAGCGTCAGTGCTCACTCGCCTGACACCCACCTACTGTGCGCGTGTTTGGTGTTCTTCCATGCAATGCCAGCGCTCACGGAGGTGACCTCCATATTCTGCGTTTGGCGTTGGCGATGGAGCTGGAGATGGAGCTGGCCGACGAATCCGCAAGTGCGTAGCCGCAGAGGGGAGTGGCATGGTTCGTGCATGTGCATGTGTGCGCGTGAGCGCGATGATGTGGGTGATGTTGACGAGTTTGATGATGTTGTTGTGCTCATACTTGTCCTCATTTGTCAAGTGTCAGCGCTGATTAGCCAGACCTCGTTTTGCCGTACTCACCGTTATGTTCATGTGTCGAATGTCACCACTCACTAGTTTGACGTCCCGTTGATGTGTTCCTGCTGTGGGTCCCTCTGTGAAGTGTCAGCGCTCCCTCGCCTGACCGCCCCTTGCTGTGCCGTATGTGTTCCTCCATGCAGTGTCAGCGTTCACTCGCCTGCTATTTACCTACATGAAGTGTCAGTGGTCACTCGCCTGACATGCTGTTGTGAACTCATTGAGCTCGTGCGACCATAGCAATTGTCAAGCAATGTGGCATTGGTTTAGGTGAGCGTTGCTGACGTGACCAAGCTTCACTGACGCGATTGCAAAGATGGCAAAACGCAAATCGGTGAACAGCTTGACGGGTCGTCCAGTGGCGAAAGCGAGGGTTGCGCCGCCTGCTTCAAGAGGCAGTGAAGAGGCAGAACATGAGGTGAGCAATGGGACGAACATCAACTACATGACGAGGCTTCAAGAGGCAGTGAAACATATTGCAGATATTGATGGGCGCAACAACATGTTTATTGGTGATCCCGTGCCGATTACTCGAGGTGGAATTATGACGCCATACACTAATAAAGCATGTGTGGCGGCACTGCAAGAAGCAGGCACATATGTGTGTGGCGGCAACGTGATGTGGCTGGACGTATTCGCCAACATATGGCCTGGAGTCCTCATGCATGGAGGTTCCATTGACTTATTGGTGAGCCGATATCTATGTGATGGGCCCGCACGGCTTCCGGGCGCATTCATAATTGGTGTGCTTGCGAGTGAAGTGCCAATGATTGACCAGCTGAAGGGAAAACTGTCAGGGTGTCTCCTGATGAGCAACATCACGCTTTCATCATTGGTGCTTCTGAAGATATCCAAAAGCACCCGGGAGATGACGAGCGCAAAATGAAGTGGCGAACACTTTTCCTGTCCATAATGCTGGAGTTTCATAAATTGGATGACGCGGCAGCTCGTTCCTGGGCGGCCCAGAATTTCAGGCAGAACGTTGGCCAGGACTACGCTGATTTGCAGCGCACAGCTGTTCAGATGATATTCTTGATGAGGCAATGGCGAGCAACTGAAGAGAAGCGCGCCGGCGGGAAGAAGTTGAGCGTTGAAGCGCAGGTAGAAATTTGGAATACCCACGTGAAGATGTCTGTTATTGCAGAGAAGGTCTCCAAAGAGTTCATTGCTGCGACGTCCACAGTGAACGACCGCCTCCTGGGGGGCGCCAGCGCTTGAAGCAATCTTGTTGGCGGCTGAAGAGGAATTGATTGGAACGACCCCATGGTCCAGCGTTTACAGGCTTGCAGCGATGGTAAATAACTGCGGCAAATCTGATGGGCCAACAAAAATGATGTGGACCATGGGCTTGGCCCACGACAGCATCCGGGCAGGCTATGTATCAGCTGCTGAGTTCAGTTGCAGGAACCTGTATGGGAAAAAAAGCCGCCCAGGCAACAGAGGTGCTTGACGTGTTTGGCCAATTACACGTTGCAAACCCCACCGCATGGCACGCTGATGTTTGATCGCGTTGTAAAGGGAGTGTGATGGGGAGTGTGAGCGGATGCGTGGATGAATGGAAGAATGGCTGAGTGGATGGATGACTGGTTGAGTCAATGGATGAATGTGTGAATGGATGAATGTATGGCTGGATGAATGGATTAATTGATGAATGGACGGATGGACTCATGGATGCCATGATGAATGGATGAATGGCGTGCTAGCTAGGATGAGTTTATGAATGGATGAATGGATTGCTGGATGAAGGGATGAGAGAGTGTATGAATCGATGACTCGATGATTGGATGAATGAATGGATGAAAGGATGAATTGATTGGTGGATGAATGGATTGCTGGAGGAAGTTGTGAGAGAATTAACGGATTAATGGACGAATGGATGAGTCAATGAATGAATGGATGCGTCAATGAATGAATGTGTGAGTTGATGACTGGATGAACGGATGAATGGATTAGTTGATGAATGTGTGGATGGATTCATGGATTAATGGATGTATGGCTGGCTGGCCAAGCTGGCTGGCTTGATGGGCGGATGCACGCATGGATGAATGGGGCAAGCACTACGTCAGAGCAGCAATAACTACGTCAGCACAGCAAACGAGCACGCAAGCACGCAACACATTACTCGATGCATAAACAAATCGATGAATCAATGCACAAGTTAAGCAACTAATCAGTTAAGCCAGCAAGCAACACAGTGAATGCATTAATGAAATGAATAATGAATGAGATAACGAATTAATGAAGGAAGGGAGGAAGCAAGGGAGGAAGGAAGCAGGGAAGGACGGAATTCATGAATGAATGCATCTGGGGTCGAGCGCTATTGAAGGGATGTGTGGTGGTCGGCCAAACACATTCATGCTGGGTTGACACTTTCCTCTTCCAGCGCTCCGTGAACGAGTACTTGATGAGCTCGTTTCTCCAATCCCTTCCCCTTGATCCGGAGGTCAAAGCTGAGATTACAAAGCTGTTGGAACATGTTGACGTGTATCGCAAGGCATTTGGATACCCCATGCATTGATGAGCCGTCAATGGTTGGCACAATACTCACCTGGAACGCAGCCGGCCATGTTCTTCCTCGCTGACGTGATTTATGGCAGCAAACACATGAGCAGCATCAAATACTGCGTCAATAACGGAATGCCGTGCGAATGGTTTATGGCGCGGGGTGAGAGTGCGCCCTTGGTGACGGAGATCAACGAGAAGCTCAGTGACGAGAAGCCACCGGATCAGTCACCAGCACCAATCATTGACGCTGAACCGTTTGAGGTGCATTGCGTTGCGTCTGGCATCAAACAACGTGCTTCTGTCATTGCGCGTGAGGGGGGCACTGTGACGAGATACAGAAGGCTCTTGACGATCAGAAAGAGAAAATAAAAATGCGACGCTTGACGTGCAAGCCAAGGAGTTGTTGACGGGCGCGGCGAAACAGGCGCAGCAACCCATTCAATACATATGCTTGACTATGATCGAACCATCGTCCCCTGCCAAGCTGAGTCAGGAGCTTGCGACAGCATACGCTGGCCGAATCTGGGGGGCAGTGATGGGGCCAGGGTTTTGATTTGGTACGACATGAAGTTGGCAGGTGAGGCGCAATCTCATCCACACCTGCGACAACCACCATTTCAACACCTCCGGCTCACACACGATCACAAGCATATTGTTGACGCGTGGTGAAGACAGTGCGCTTGTGGAGGGGTGATGTGTTCTGCATCCTTGACGGGGACAATCATGACAACAACTCATTGGCATTACACCAGTTTGTAAATACTGAAGGGAAGGCCTTTTGACAAACATGTGAAAGTAATGCACATGGCCTACTCGGAGGCTGCACTTGAGCAGAGGCACACTCGTGTGAATAGCAATACGCATTACCATCAGCTGGAATGCATGCATGTCGCGACGGGCACACCCCATCCAAAAGGAAAAAGCATCCCGCAAACATGTTTGGGGATCCACGCTGGGTGATATGATGGGACCAATTGACTGTGCACCGTATTCTCATCAGTGTTCGACCTCATTCGGGCACAAGAATGTTATGATGGGCAACCTGCGGCAAGCAGCTGGTGAAACAACACCTGGCGCTGACAGCCAGGTTCGTCACAATGACGCGTGTGAGCCCATCAGTTACCACATCATGCACGAGCACGTGCACAGTGAAGTGCTCCATGAGTTTGGGCCCGTGAAGGCCGCCATCGATTTCACACCTGATGGGCAAACTGGAATCACTTGCTGTGAGGAGAACGTTTCATACATTGGCGTTGGGTTCGCTGCGGAGTCTCGTTCAGCGTTTGATCAGTCGGTCCATCTCAAGAGTACATGCCAAAGCTCAACCCAAGGGGGACACGCAGAGAGAGAGAGAGAGAGAGAGAGTGAGAGCGAGAGGGAGAGGGCTAGAGAGAATGAGAGAGGAGAGAGAGATAATAGAGAGAGACAGAGGGAGAGAGAGAGAGAGGGAGTGAGAGAGAGGAGGAACGGAGAGAGAGAGAGAGCGAGAGAGAGATAGATAGAGAGAGGAGAGATAATATATATATATATATATATATATATATCTAGAGAGAGATATAGAGAGAGGAGAGAGAGATATATAATAGAGAGAGAAAGAGAGAGAGAGAGCGAGAGCGAGAGAGGGGAGAGAGAGAGAGGGAGAAAGGCAACGAGAGAGAGATGGGGAGATAGAGAGATATATATATATATATAAACAACAGTGTATGAAGTGTTCCATGCGTTTGTGCCCGTGAAGGCCCTCATTGAGTTCACACCTGATGGGTAGTTTGGAATCACTTGCTGTGAAGAGAGCGTTCCCCACGTACATGTCAAAGCTCACCCCAGGGAGACTCTTAGATAAAGAGAGAGAAAGATAGAGAGAGAGCGAGCGGTTAGGATAGAGAGAGAGAGATAATGTGACATATAGAGAGAGGAGAGAGATATATAGAGATATATAGAGAGAGGGATATTATGACGTGTTGACCAACCCTCTTCCCAACCCAAGTCCAACATCAGCACGCCCACGCCATTTCCACCCACGTCCATCCCACCAGCCAAATTTCCCCACCCAATAAACCCAACACGCCAAGATTACCCCCACAATGTGTGGACCAACGCGTTTGCTGCCTTTTGCTTGCTTAGGGATTCGATGGACCGATCATCGCTTGCATATCAGGAGCACGCAACAGGTCTCACTGCGTTTATGTCTTCAATGATAGCCAAGCGGTACGTCACTGAAGGGCATTCACTGTACAAGCCAGACATCGCGAGGCTCTTCCTGGATGGGGGCGGATGGGGCCAACAAGGCGGATCCTGAAAAGGGCGAGGGTGACAAAAAAGGGCATGGTGGTCGTGGAAAAGGGTGAAGGGCGCGGACGAGGAGGGCGTGGTGGCTCGGGAAGCAATGCTGGGAAAAAGGACGTGGCCGCGGTCAAAAGTCGGAAGGGTCGAGTGGTGCAGGCTTGCTGTTCATGTGCGTGTTCAGTGATGTGTATGCAGTTAAATTGTTTCGGTCCTGCTTTCCTTAGTTGCTTCCTTCCTTCCTTGCTTACTTGCGTGCTTGCTTGCTTCCTTGCTTCATTGCTTCCTTGACTCCTTGCTTTGTTCCCTCCGCGTTTCCTTCCCTCCTGCCTTAATTCATGCGTTTGCTCATTGGTTCATTCCTGTGGTCACATCACGTGCATTCAATCATCGTTGCCTATATCTCTCGCTGTGTCTCTCTCTATATATATATGCATATATATGTTGTCAGGGCGTGAAGCCCTGACCTGATATGTGATGTTAGTTGCCCTCTCCCTCTCGCCCTCTCATTCTCCCTCTTGCTGTATATATCTCTCTCTCTCTCTCTCCCTCTCTCTCTCTCACTCTCTCTCTCTCTCTCTCCCCTCTTTCTCTCTCCATCTCTCTCCATATCAATCTCTCTTTGCCTGTCTCTGTCACTGACTCTATCGTTTCATGTATTGTGTGCGGTGCAGGTACCACCCGCGCGGAGCTCTTGAAGCGCCTCGCAGAGCTCAGCGGGGATGGTGGTGCGATCGGGTCTGAGGAGGAGGATGAGGAGACGTGATGCAGGCCCGCGTCGTGCAGGTCTTTGGATCTGTTGAGGCAAAGTGATGTGGGCTAGCGTCGCGCAGGTCTTCGGAGTTGGAATCACTGTGATGGGTCTTCGAATCTGGAAAAGCATTCTGATGTGCGAGCAGAAGTGTCAGCGCAAGACGCCTGACCGAATACATGCGTGAAGACCACAATCGTACGCTTCTCTCCCTCTTGTCTTCCCCCTCTCTCTCTCTCTCTCGCGCGCTCTCTGTCTATCTCTCTCTATATGTCTCTATTTCCCGCCCGGCCTCTCTCTCTGCCTCTCCTCTCCTCACCTCCCCTCACCTCTCCTCACCGCTCCTCACCTCTCCTCTCGTCTTCTCTGCTCTGCTCTCCTCTCGTCTCCTCTTCGTCTCTCGTTCGTGCTCCCCTCGCGCCGAGCTCCGCAGCCAATGTTCGGCAGGGGCTTGCATTTGGACGATGTGTTTGTCTGCCATGGTTGTGTAAGTGGGTGTGCTGTATGTAGTTTGGCATTGAGGTGACGTGTTGTGGCGCAGCCGTTGTCTCAATATTGCGTGCTCCATGTGACGTGTTAAGTTATCATGAGCTTCAATACATGGGCCGCGGCGCTAGAACGTGCTGGCGATGAGGAGCATTCGAAGGATGATGTGTACGTGTCTGATGTGGTCGACAACAAAGGTGATGGCGCTGACGCGTCTGATCTCGCTGGCCAGAGCTCGAAGGATGACGCCGACAGCAAAGGTGATGGTGCTGACGCGCCTGGCGAAGGGGAAAAGCGTAAGGCCAGCGTTGAGGAAAAGGGCCAGTGTTGACGAGCTCTTCAAATTGATGTCGGATGACGAGTGTAAGTCCGAGAGTTGTCATGGTCAGGCATGGGCGCGGCTGGTCGTGGCTTTGCGCGGCTTCGAGGATCGTGACACGGTATGTGATGCGCTCGTCCAGCTCGGGCACGACTACAAGCTTATGGCACGGCCATCACAGACTGGGGTTACGATGTCTCCGACGGGACGGCCAACACTACATGTTTGAGGCGGTGAACGTTGATGGCATGATCATAACTGCATATCCCCCGGTGCTGCTGACTTGTCGACAGTTGTGATGAGCCCCGCGATCCCTGGCGATGAAGCCGGAGCGATGACTTCCCATGCTTTGAAATCAAACACATATGCCCCACAACAGTCACTCCGCGCTTCAGCGATCGCTTCATCATCAGCAT
>JACLAC010022852.1_pt1 | contig 11354 bp, 10 predicted proteins | sample 8027881 | NCBI WGS metagenome assembly JACLAC01 (sample SAMN15725517, study PRJNA655200) | protist metagenome | isolation source: fluorescence activated cell sorting (FACS) single amplified genomes of... | place: Spain: Blaines Bay Microbial Observatory, Mediterranean Sea | collected 2016-01-19 | reverse complement strand
CGCAGACCATCGAGGCTGTCGTACTCGACCTCAAACACTTCCACTTCTTTGCTTGAGCGTAAAGGATCCAATTCAATCGAAGCGTTCAATGGAATTGAGTCTGCTTCATCCATAATTTCCTGCCAAAACTGATCAAAGTCATCTGGTTTGACTACTTGCGTACCATGAGCCGACAAATTTGGTTTAGGCACAGAACTCCTTTTATCTTATAAACATCAATTCTTGAAACTAGCGGCAAAATGAGCAAGAAATCTAATAGATTAGACTAAGAATCTGATCCAAGACAATCTGCGTCTCTTCATCGCTTACCGTCATTGGATTGAGAAGGATGGCGTTCAGGGTCTCAGAGGGAGCAACAGAAACAGCAGGTTCGCTATCCATTAACTGGGCAACTAGTTGATCTTTTGGTAACTTGTCTGGAAGCTGAACTAGGGCTCTTGGGACCGGTTGTCCTGCTTCATTGGGATAATCTCTTTTGGCCGAGAGTCCACCTTTTCCATTCAATCCTTGAATCCAGATCTGGACACGGTGCTCATAGACTTCCAGCAAATGATCGTGGTCAAGGCTTACATAGCGCTCCACTGCCGCTAAGAGGCCCATCATTTCTTCCTTGCCAACCTTCATAGGTCTCCCAACACCGTGATTGGGGGCACCCAAGACCCTGAGCAGCTCGATCCATTCCCACTTTCCAACTACTAGTCCGGATGCCTGTGGACCTGACAAGTCCTTGCCACCGCTAAAAATTGCTAGGTCTGCCCCTTGTTGAGTGAAATTCCACAGATTGCTGACGGGGGGCAACTGCGCAGCTCCATCTACAATGACTGGCACACCATGCTTTTGAGCGGATTGAATTACATCTTTTAAAGAGAGTTCATATGGCTGATTCATGTCACCCTGGAACCAGAAAATAGCAACCGTCGAAGAACTGTAGGCGTTTTCCAGGTCATCTGGGGAAGTGCCGTTCATTGTCCCAATTTCAACCAATGAAGCTCCAGCCTGTCTTACCGCATAATCGTATGGATTCCGATGCATTCTTTGAACGATGACTTCATTCTGAGTTTCTGGTGGATTAGGAAAGTTTTCATAGGTTGCTCCCGAGGCTTTTTGGATGCATGCAGCTGTTGCCAGCAGCAACCCTGTCGCAGCTCCACAACTAACAAAGGCAGCTTCATTCCGCGTTATTTCTGCCAAGCGACCCCCAACTTTCTGTTGAAGATCATGCATGTCAACGAAGGATTGAGCAGCATCCTGCATCACTTGACGAACCTCTGCAGGCATCAGTGAACCACCAAGTTTAGTTAGTGTGGCATTCGCGTTAACAATAGGCCGAATCCCAAGCGATTTGTAATTTGAACTCATGGATTCCTTTCTGGGAACAAATATTTTTAGCTTTGATAAATGTTCATCATATCAAGGCTGTTTCTCTCAAAATTTTCTCAACCATGATCCTGCTGCAAAAGACCTACTCCATAAAATTCATAGGAAGCTGCTTCATCTGGGAAGTCGACAACATGTACTGTAAAACGAGCAGGAACTCCGTTTTGTGGACAATTCTCCTTGAAGAAATTGCGGTAAGCCTTCGCATATTCAGCACGAACTCGTTCTTGCTCTTTGCGATACCCTGTAGGATCAGACAGAGGACTGGGAGACTTCGGTTGAGCTCCAAATGCATGAATCTCTATAAAGTCAATTTCAGCAATGGACTGACAAATACCAGCTTCCCGCAACCAATGCTCCCAGCAACGAAAGACTAGAGGAACTTCAATCGCAGGTTCCATGGTGGTGACTGAATCTAACTGAAGAACCTTCGTAGCAGAGTGCCCTCCAGTAAGTCCGGAGAAGTGAATCCGCAGGTCTCCATCAGGCTGTTCTTCTACTACCATTGCTGATAAGACAGGATCTTCACCCTCATAGTAGTAGGATAACTTTCCACGTTTCTTTACCAAAAAAGCCATTTTTATCTCTCTTCAAGAAGTTAGTTTTCATCAGCAGATTGAAGATTTTATTGAAGCAAATCTGCATGAATTTCATTTGCCAATTGGACATTATCTGATGGGTCGGGCTTTAGGAGTCCAACCCAACATACGTTCAGCTTTGGCCATGCACATAATCTTCTGCTCAAAGTCTCCACTGATCATAAATGCCTGAAAACCCGCCTTCAGTTCAAGTGCTCCCAACATTGCAGAGGCAACATCTTCGTCAGTTGTAGCTATTGTAGTAACTCCTTCCCGGGTCTCCAGATTCCACTTTTCTTTCAGGGTGGGATGACAAAGACGCAGGGCATTAGTATGCATTCCCCATCTTCGCCAAGCATTGCGGCAAATCTCTTCACCTATCCACTTCGTGAAACCATAAAGCTCCGTTTCATCTGGTGGAATATCCTCATCTTGAAAGTAGCGCTTCCGAAGGTCCGCATATACCGACATACTGCTACAATAAACCGCTTGTTGAATCCCTGCGGCCTGAGCGCTTCTCAATAGGAAATGCAGACCCTTGACATTCACATCGTAAGCAGAGTCAACTCCTTGCCAGGTATCCCAGTCTTCCCTGCCCATTGCCAGATAAATGAAAGCTTCCATTCCCTCGACAGCTTTATCTAAAGCAACTGGATCGGTTAATTCTCCTTGAAGAAATTCCACCGACTGATCAGCTGGTGGATTACGATCGTAAATACGCAGTTGATGATGATTGGCTAGAAAGGGAGTGACAAGTGTTGCTACCCGACCACTGCCCCCTGCGAGAAGAACTTTCATTCAATTTCCATAAAGTAAGTAAAATTAGTATCATCAACCTTTTAGGGCACCTGTCGTGATACCATCTTGAATCTGTTTTTGAAAAGTTATATATACAATTAAAGTAGGGACCATAATGATCGTTAACGCTGCAAACAAAGCACTCCAGTCATTCTCGTAGAATTGCTTGAACAGCATAAAAGCCAAACCTTGTGAGAGCATATATTTACTCTCATCACTGATTAATACCAAGGGCAAAACATACTGGTTCCACATCCCCAAAAAGTTAAAAATACCCATGCTGATTAATCCTGGAGAAGCCATTGGCAACATCACCTTGAAGAACACTTGGTAAGGATTAGCACCGTCCATAATCGCTGATTCTTCGATCTCAGTAGGAAGGGTCTTGAAGAAGCCTGTCAGAAAAAAAATGGTGAAGGGTAGAGAGTAGGCGATGTAAACTAAAATCAACCCGTGGAAGGTGTTAAGCATCTTCAATTGATTTACCAAGTTAAAGAGCGGTACCAGGGCAAGGAATACTGGAAAAAGCATTCCAGAAAGAAACATGTAAAATAGGAAACGCCGACCAACAAATTCAAACCGCGCCAAGACATAAGCTGCCATTGCAGAAATAATTAACGTCAATAGCAGAGCAGGAATAACAACAATCAGGGTATTTAGAAGATAATCTCCCACATGAGCTTTTGTCCACGCTCTAGCGAAGTTATCCCACTGTAATTCCATTGGAGGGGCCCATGGACTGAAGAACAATTCCTGATCAGTCTTGAAGGAACTATAGATCATCCAGATCATCGGAAAAATCACTATCACTGCCCATCCAACCAACACCGTTTGCGTAGAAACAGCTGACCAGCGGCTCACTTTGTACATGCTAATTCCTAAAATTCAATCGTCTCTCGCCGCGTTACGCGGAAAATTAGTAATGTCAGCACGATTACTATGATGAAGTAAACCATCGCTATACTTGTGGCATACCCAAAACGACTATGTAAGAAAGCGTGCTCGTACAAAAGAGTGGCCAGCACATCAGTGGAACGGTCCGGCCCCCCCCTGAGTCATCGTGAAGGTAATGCCAAACATATCCATCGCTATTACAGTGATAAAAACGAGCGAGGAACGAGTGTTTTCCCAAAGCAAAGGGAAAGTAATTCGAAAAAAAGTTGCCCCTCTACCTGCCCCATCAAGTGCTGCAGCTTCATAAAGTGATTTTGGTATTGAGAGCATACCCGCCATGAAAATCACCATAAAAAAGCCTGCCGACTGCCATACCGTTACCGCCACGATTGACCAGAGAGCTGTATCAGGATCGCCAAGCCAAACAGGAGGATTCTTAATTCCTACCGCTTTTAGTAGTGAACTAAAGATGCCGATGGTTGGATGATAAACAAAACTCCAGAGAATTCCGATAGCTACCACTGACATCACTTGAGGGAAAAAATAGGTAACCCGATAAAAATTATTGAAGCGCACCTTTTGTGAAATCATGAAGGCCATGAACAGTGCAAAACCAAGCGTAACAATTGGTAAAACAAAGAGATAAATCAGATTGTTGGAGAGTGCGTTCCAAAATTTATCATCACCAAGCATTTTTTCAAAGTTATCTAGACCTACAAATCTCGGAGACTTTCTAAGGCCTTTCCATTTTGTAAAGGCCACATACATTGCCTGTGAGTATGGATAGATTACGAATAGGCTATAGAGAATAAGTGCAGGAGCTAGAAAAGGGAGGATGATCCCGTACTTGTTACGACGCATAACGGAGTCTGTTCAATCATGAGGATCAGGTATTTCCTCGACAGAGGAAGGGAGGTTGGCAGCTGGAATCAGCGGATCGTTCCAACTGCCATGTGAACTATCTTAGCAATTCATACAAAGTTAGAGGATTTTAGAGAAACTTTTTTGAGACAATGTTCTCAGTCGTTAGGTTCTCTTAAACTTAACAATGTCTTCATCTTCACGAACATCGTCAGAAGCACCTTGAACTCGCTCGATAAATTCTTCTGCACTTGCACGTCCAGTCAGTAGTGCCCCCATGCTGTCCTTGACTTCGCTGTAGATATCAGAGTACCAGCCTGGGAAGGATGGTCTGTCTAAGATGTTAGGTCCTGCATTATCCACTGCAGCAAGTGCAGAGGTCATTGCAGAACTCAGATCCACACCCTCTGCTCCACCTACCACAGGCATGATTGAACCAACATTCTGTGCGAACCACTTCGCTGACTCCTTGCTCAGCAAGCAGCGTAAAAACTCCATACCCGCAACTGGATTTTTCCCATTGGAAAAGACCATGAATGGCTCACCAGAACTCGCATCAATCCAGCTTAATCTGGAAGCATCATCAGAAGGTACAGGCTTGATGACCATATTAAATCCACCTGGGGTAATACTTCGCATTTCATTTTCCAGCCAGGTCCCACACGGAATGAAGGCCGCCTTATTCTGTAACCACTCCGCCTGAGATTCTGTGTGGGTCAATCCAGGAGTACCTTCCATGATATAACCGTTATCATGCAAGGCCTTCATCATGTTCAGCGCTTGCAACATAGCAGGGTGTTCCCAAGCACTAGGAACTAAGTTATCAACATCTTTCCAAATTTGTGGTCCACCAATCTTGGAAACAATTGGCTCTAAGAGACCAAACAGCATGTATTGAGGATACTTTCCTTGGTAAGTCCATGGTGCAATACCAGAAGTTTTGATAGTGTCGCAAAGTGAGAGCATTCCATCCCAGGTTGTTGGGTAATTCCAGCCCTTCTCATCGAATAGAGACTTGCTGTGCCATACTCCAAAAACTGTGAAGGCAATATTCACATATCGCTGTACGCCGTCGAAAAGACCAGAATTTTGTGACCCTGGAAACAAGGTCTCCCCAAATGTTTTGCCAGGAGTATCAAGAGCTGTCGCTGACATCAGTGGTCCAAGATCCATCAATTCCCCTTCTCCAACCAGTGCTCCCGTATCGAGGTTTCCAGCACCACTGTTGTCAATTACATCAGGTGGATTCCCCGCAATGATTCTTGGCCGTAAGCGTTCTCCAACTCGCTGTATTCCCTCCACCGACATGCTACTGCCAGGATGAACTTCTCCAAATATTTCAGCAGCATATTCAATGTACGCGTGTCCGAATCCACCACTGAAGAAAACGCCCTCAGCCTGGGTGTTTGATGCCAATCCCAAAGGATTTGCTGCACCTGAAGCTACCTTGATGCCCGTTTTGGCAAGTGAAATCTGAGGCAAGACCGAACTGAGGCCAATACCCATACCTGCTGCACCCGTGTATTCAATAAAGCGTCTTCGTGAAATTCCCGATTTTTTCATGTGAGCTCCAATGAACAGATGAGGCGAGAAAAAATTCCTCACCAAAGTCGTATTTGCTCAAAGACCACAGTTGTGTCTTTGAGCACCTCTTAATCGCAGGCGGGAAGTTACAACAACTCGATTCATCAGACAACTTTTTTTTGAAGGGCCAGAAGTTGCTAAATTTATTCTATGTTTTATTGTTTTAAGATATCTGTGGCCTCCGCTCAATGAATGGGATGCCTCTGTAATGTTTCCCAAAGTGCCCCAACCTGCTCTTTTCATTCATTTTAGAGTTTCCAATTCATGGATCAAAAACCAGTACTTCCCATTATTTTTGGTATTCCAGGTTTGGAAGTTGAGAAAGAATGGGCTGATTTTTTTCGAAGAGTCTCTCCCTTTGGCTTCATTCTCTTTGCAAGAAACCTGAAGGAGCCAAAGCAAATAAAGCGGTTGGTTTATCAATTTCACGAAGTCTGTGATCGTGATGATCTTGCCATCTTGATTGATGAGGAAGGGGGGCGGGTTCAAAGATTGCCACAACCTAAATGGAAGCGTTACCCTTCTGCAAGATCACTTGTTGAAGAAGGTGGGAGTGAGGTTATTATCCAACAAAGGATTCACCAAAATTATTGGCGCCTTGGCAAAGGATTAAAGGAGTTGGGTATTACCGTTAATGCAGCTCCTGTCGCGGATTTACTGATACCCGATGCTCATGAAGTGATTGGAGATCGTGCTTTTGCTTCAGATCCGAAGCATGTCGCCAAGTTTGCACGCGCTTGTGCTAACGGGCTAAGTGAGGCAGGGGTCATTCCAACGGTCAAGCACCTACCCGGCTACGGACGAGCTTCAGTAGATCCTCATGAAGAGCTTCCGATTGTGCGAGAGACTGAAGATTTCTTGAAAAAATCGGATTTTCGACCTTTTCAGATACTGTCTGATCTTCCATGGGGAATGACCAGTCACCTTCTATTTCCCGAACTGGATGAAAAATGGCCAGCGACCCTTTCAAACAAAATTATCAGTGAAATCATTCGTGATTGGATTGGGTTTAAGGGGGTTCTTGTCACCGACTGTCTTTTCATGAAGTCTCTTTCAGGAACAATGCCCGAGAGAATTAAGCGATGTTTGGAGGTGGGTTGTGATCTTGCGCTCCACAGCCACGGAGAACTTGCGGATCTGGAACAAGCTGTTTTAGAAATGCAGCCCATCTCAGATCTTTCTTGGGATCGTTGGGAAAGATCCCGAGAGTGGGTCAATGAAAGGACAGTATGCTGAGTCAATTTTGAATGTGATCAGTGCAGCTAACTCTTCTTGTGCTGGTAGGCCTGATTAAGCCGATTTTGCAGGTCTGTGATAAAACCATCGCTGATGTTTACATCGTGAGCGATGGAGTGCCAGAGACCAACTTCGTTCACATAGCTTCGCAAAAGCTTTAGCCCCTCCACCAGTTGATCCCAGGTAAGTCCCATTGCTTCTGGCCGAATGTCTAGCCCGATGCTTGAGATGGTATCCAACATTTCCTCAGTTCCATCCTCATGAAGCATTGATCCAACAATCACCCCCAGTCCAACAGGCTGTCCATGCAAGAACTTCTTTCCGGTTAGTTTTTCAAGAGTGTAAAAAAGGAAATGATCAGTGCCCTCAATATGTCTAGGACACCAGCCAGCACCATGATAGCTTGTTCCCCACTTCAAACCATCAACTAAAGCCTCAATCCCCTGGTCATTCATCACCCGTATGTTGTCAATATTCTCAACAATCCCCCTCACTTTTCTTAATGATTGTTGCGCGAGCGCTTCATCATATCGCCATTTTTCTTCGATCTTGCCTTCACGCTCTGCATAACGCCAATCCAAAACTCCAGTATGAAAGCAAAGAATGTCTCCGATTCCAGACCAGTTCAAAGCAGGAGGGCAGGATGCCAGGACATCATAATCAATGTAAATTGATTGAGGGATTGCCCAGCCTCTATAGACCACCTTACCATCAATGCGAATTCCAGATCGCTGCCCGTAGACCGCATTGACGGAGAGTGCTGTGGGTGCCTGAAAGAGCGGGAGGTTTTTTCGCCAACTAAAATACTTAGCGACATCGAGTGCTTGGCCTCCTCCAAGACCTACAATTGCTCGAATTTCGCCAAGATTTTCGGCTTCACGATTAAGATTCTCCTGCTCGATTGAGCTACAGAAATAAGTTTGGCAATCTGCTCCATCAAAGTGGTGTCCAAAAAGTGGCCATAAGTCCTCCATGGTAACAACCAGGAAGGGAGGGTTAATAAAATTCTTGAACTCATCGATTAGCCCACGACCAAAAATTGTTGGGAAGCCATAAGGGATTTCCTTACTTCGTAAATGCTGCATTTTTTTATTTTTTGGGAGAAGAATTTTATAATTTTTAAAGCTTTTGGAAGATCATCTGGAGAAGCTGTTGAACTCAGGAACACTAAAGCCAGTTCCAGATGAAAATGCATGAAGTCGTTGAAACGGAATACTAATTCGAACTTGATCACCCAAACTAGTTTGATGACGGATTTCTCCATTAATCCTTGCTGTTAGCACTAATCCACTGGAAGTAATTAGCTTCACCAATGCTTCGTGTCCAAGATCCTCTACCCGCTCAACTCGACCCAACCCCAGAGAGAGATCCTCCTGCTTAGCAGCTTGTAAAAAAACATGTTCGGGACGAACCCCTAGAACAGTATCTTTTGCAAGCTTTTCATCCAACACTGCCAAATTTTGATCACTAGCTTCAAGAAGCCTTTCTTTGGAATGAAGATTCATACGGGGACTGCCGATGAAGCCTGCGACAAACAGATTAGCCGGTTTTTCATAAAGTTCGACCGGCGGCCCAACTTGTTGTACCTGCCCCTTATTCATCACTGCTATCCGGTCCCCCATCGTCATCGCTTCAACTTGGTCATGAGTTACATAGACCGTTGTGGTCTCTAATTCATGTTGCATTTGGGAAATCTCACTTCGCATCTGTACGCGAAGTTCTGCATCAAGATTTGAGAGCGGTTCATCAAATAGAAAGGCTGAGGGCCGACGGATCATTGCTCTGCCCAAGGCAACTCTCTGGGCTTGCCCACCAGAAAGCTGCTTAGGTTTTCGATCAAGCAATTCTTCCAACCCTAGCATTCCAGCGATGCGCCCGACTTCACTCAGTACCTTTTTTCCTGAAGTTTTGCGGATCTGTAAGCCAAAAGAGAGATTTTCCCGAACAGTCATGTTTGGAAAAAGCGCGTAGGATTGAAACACCATCGAGATATTCCTTTGACCAGGAGTTAAATCATTTGCACGTAGACCTCCGATCAGAAGATCACCCGAAGTCACATCCTCCAGTCCGGCGATCATCCTTAGAGTAGTTGATTTAGCACAACCAGAGGGTCCCACGAGGACCATGAACTCTCCCTCCTTCACCTTAAGGTTCAAACAATTGATCACCTCCACCGAATCTAAATAACGTTTGGACACATTGACAAATCGTATTTCACTCATCAATCATCTTTCTTGTGCAAGCCATCAATTTTGTTATTTGAAAAAGTCTTGACTGGGATTCATTCATTTTAAGATTTAGTTGCAATTACTCGAAGGCACTTTCAACCTTTTCTCTGGCGTGGCTCAGAAACGAATCCGTGACCTCAAAATCATTGGCTATCCCATATGGTAGATTTTCACGGTGGACAAATTCCCGAAGGTTCTTCATGGTTAAATTGACATCTTTCCAGCTAACCCCCATTGAGTAGGGACGAATGTCTAGGCACAATTGCACCAGAGCTTCCAAAAACTCCTCAGTTCTTTGTTGGTGCATCATGGATCCCAGAATCAAGCCCAAACAAACAGCCTGACCATGAAGGAATTTCTTTCCAGTCTGGGCTTCGAGTGCATAAAAAATGAAATGCTCAACACCCTCGATATGCCGTGGATTCCACCCAGCAGCGTGATAGGAAGCGCCTCCCCACTTCAGAGCATCAACCATGATTTCAATTCCTCGAGGCGTGAGATTCTTGATTTCTGATAAGGAATTTAGTGCAGTTTCAGCTTTTTTGAACGAAATTTGGGCAAGGCTTTCATCATAAGGCCAACGTTTTTCGCATTTCCCCAAAGTTGCTGCATATTTCCAGTCCATCACACCCGTATAAAAACAGAAGATGTCCCCGATTCCACCAATATTCAGTAATCTTGGAGCAGCATCAATAATCCCATAATCGATATAAATTGATTGCGGAATTGCCCAGCCAACATAACGCACAATGCTTTTTTCACGAACTCCAGCCCGATGACCAAACACAGCATCGACTGAGAGGGAGGTGGGAAATTGAAACAGTGGTTTGGTGAGCCGCCAAGAGAAATACTTAGCCACATCAATCGCTTGGCCCCCACCAAGCCCGACAAATGACGAAATATGGCCAAACTTGAGAAGTTCTGTTTCCAATTCACTACGTTCTAGGGTTTTCACAAAATAAACTTCAGCACTTCGGGGTAGCATTTTTTCAAAAATTGGCCATAAATCTTCCATCGTTACCACCAGCATCTTTGGTAACACAAAACCATCTAATTCTGCTAAAAGATTACGTCCAAAGATGATGGGAAAGTGGGTGATGTTATTTTCTTGAAAAGGCATTTTGAAATTATCCTTTGACTGCGCCGAGGGTTAGCCCCTTGACAATATGTTTCTGGGCAACTGCAGCGAACAAAAGCATTGGGATGATGGCAATAATCGAGGCTGCTGTCATTGCTCCCCAATCGAGTGCTGCATATCCTCTAAAGCTTGTAACCCCCAACGTTACAGTTTGGGCATTCGAAAAGGTCAACCCTAGTGCTATTGCTAACTCGTTCCAGATCCATATCGCATTGAGGATTGCTGTCGCCACCAAGCCGGGCAGGGTGCAAGGGATATAGATGCGAGTGAGAATTTGCCAATTGGAGCAACCTTCAATTCGTGCCGCTTCATCAATGGCAGGATTGATTTCCCGGAAAAAGGAACTGAGCAACCAAATTGACAAAGGCAAAACGTGAACCTGGTACATCAGAGCCAGACCAAGATGGGTATCGTAAAGACCTGTCCATTGATAAAGGGAAAACATTGGCAGGACAAACAAAAATTCAGGCAGCATATAAGCTAAGATTAACCAAATACCCACAAGATTTTTTCCCCTTAACCTGAGCCGTACCAGGGCATAAGCTGTGGGAAGCGCAATCGCCAAAGAAAGGGCAATTCCAATCAAGGTGATGATTATTGAGTTGAAAAATGTGTCCTTGAAAGTGTCGTGATTCCAGATTTTGGTATAACTTGATGTTA
>JACLAC010015474.1_pt1 | contig 11354 bp, 14 predicted proteins | sample 8027881 | NCBI WGS metagenome assembly JACLAC01 (sample SAMN15725517, study PRJNA655200) | protist metagenome | isolation source: fluorescence activated cell sorting (FACS) single amplified genomes of... | place: Spain: Blaines Bay Microbial Observatory, Mediterranean Sea | collected 2016-01-19 | reverse complement strand
CCTTCTTGATTAGGGGCATCACAGAGTGCGGCACTATTAACTTGTGAAATATGGCAACGAAGAACAACAAGAGCTTAAACTTAATACTAGTTAATTTAAACTTAATACTACTAAAGTTCATGTTAATGTTAAACTTCATATTCAACAACAATAGCAATTAGCTAGAGCTACTCACCGACACCGGGCCCTGCGACAGCGCCTCTTTCATGGCGTCCACGTCGTTAGAGTTCACGTCCTGGAAGCCCTGCACGCTGCCCTTCGGCACGCAGATCTTGCACGTCGACTCCAAATCAGACGGGCACTCGCCGTCCTTGCCATCGTACGGGAAGGACTCTTCGGAGCAGAGCGCGTGCTTCTCGGCGAAGGCGAAGGCCTGAATTGAATTATCATGTGTGCGGAGTGATGCGGAATGGAGTGGTGTGGTGTGAAGTTAAGTGACCACGGAATGAAGTGAAGATGAAGTGACGATGAAATGAAATGCAGTATAGATGAAATTCAACTTGACATATCATCCAAGATCAACAACATTTTCATTTTTAGAACAAACTCACGTAGTCCATAAGACCTCCGTTGCACCCGTGGTCGTTCTCGGTGTCGCAGTCCACGAACTGCTGCTCGCTCAGACTGCACAGGTTGCCCGTGAGCACGGCGTTGCGGCCTTCCAGTGCACCAGTGGTCGAGAAAGACCAGCAGGAACCGCACTGGCCTGGAGAATTTGAGTTTGACGCATTGAAATCGAATAAAAATAAATGAATGAGTATGAGAGTATTTTTGTAATTGTTCTGAATACAAATACCACCTGTGTCTGCGAGTGAGAGATAAGCACGAAGCAGGTTCAGATATGGACGGATTGAAGTAGAAGTAGTAGGACTCACCCTGGTTCTTGACCGGCGTGACCGCGCCCTTCGTGCGCCAGTCCACTTCCGTCGGTACGGCCACGCCGGTGGACCTGAACACGCCCAGGTTGTTGTAGAACTTCTTGCGTTCGTCGGCGGCCTTGTTGCGCAGACCCAGCTTGCTCGCCTTGAAGTGCTCCGGCTCGATGTCCGCGAACGCGTTTACGGCCAGCTTGGCCATAGAGCCCTTCTTCGCGTTGTGCGACTCGATCAGGCGAAGGTTCTTCACGAACGTCTTGAACGCGCCCATCTTCTCGGCCTCGGTGTCGTACGACTTGCGGTACGTGGCCATGAACTCTTCGAACGCCTGCACATCCGCGGCGTGGGGCAGAGAGTGGATGGACTCGTCCTGCTGGGAGTGGGAGCCAGCGGCGTCCTGCTTAGAGTCAGCGGTCGGCTTCACCGGCTTCATGTTGGATTCGTAGAGGGCGTAACCGCCGGCGGCCAGGCCGGTGGCGGCCACGGTGGCAACGACTCCCTTGACGACGGCGCGCATCTCGTTAGAGTTAGTTTTGTTCCGTTTTTCTTTTTTTTCTAGTAGTTTTGTTCAGCTTCAATAGCTCAAGCTTTAGGTTAGAAATCCACTTTCAGTTTCACACTTGATGAAATACACTCTAAGTCTAACTAGCAAAGTATCTTCCCGAACAGAAGTCGAAGTATGAGTATCAAAATTTCAAGAGTTGTTGTCTAATTGCTTTAACAATCAAAAAACTACTTTCACGCTCAAAATATGCGTATGTGCCCTATCTATCAGCTTCTACTGTTTCTAAGTAGTGCTAACAATTTGTCTATCGATCTAATCAGTTTGAGTTTGAGTGTCGATTTCGCGTTTTTTCGAAAGCGTATGAAGAACAATGGTCAGTAAGTTGTTGTATAAGACCTATAAGTGTAACAATATTCGAAAGTCTTTCTCTTTACACACACCCAAACCCAAAAATCCCAACCAGTAGTTAAAAATGGTTTTCAACCTTTTTAAGACGGACAGACGTTCAAACAATAAACTCAATCAGTTGGAAGTCGATGCGAACGCGAACTCGAACTAGATTTTGATTCTGAAGCGAACTATGGACATACAACACACCATTATCACTGTCATAGTCATGACTAATAGTCATAAAACGTCATCACATCAAAAGCACAACAGACACATTCACACAGACGAAAAAAATCGTTTCACATCTATATCATCATTACTTCATCCTTGCGGTTTCGGTTCAAGATCACAAACATGATATGGCTGCCCAATTACTACACCTGCAGAGCGGTGTCAGTCTACGACTACGATCTTCCGCTCAACGTCCACCTAATCATCTCCAAAGTCGAACAGCTTGTCCCCCGCCGGCAGGATTTCCTGCGCCCACTTCTTGCGCGCCTGGATCTGGTGCACGTACTTCAAAAACTTCAGGTAGTCCTCGCTGGCAGTTAGCGCATCTAAAACGCCGTTCAGTTGTTGCGCTTCAAAGTCGCCAGAGGCGAGCCCCGCCTCCATGGCCGTGAACATGGCCTCGATCTCGTCGTCGCGGTCGTGGTCTGGAGGTGGAGGTGGAGTCAGTACACTTTTTATTTTTGCAATTGCTTTTGTTTAGGTAGTAATAGTAAAAAATGGAGTCAGAGTCAGTATGTACTCCGGTCAGCATTAGGAGAGGGTACGGAAACGGAGTGGAAAAAGATTTTTGTGGCGTTTAAAAACTCAACGGCTTGGTACTAGGGTGGGACGTGTGATCATCCCGGCTGAGATCGTCCGATCACGCTGATGCGAAAGAGGCAATTACAATCCTGACGAGGAAGTTTCCGCAGCTGAGCAACTCGATCTCCATCAGCGAAAGCTCCAAGTATCCTAACGTGCTGAGGAAGGCGGCTCGTCAGGACACCTTCGCTCAGGCCTGTGTTGTTCTTGAGAAGGGCAAGTGTGGTATTTCTCTTCCTGATCTTAACACAAAATGTTCCAATATCATATGATATGCTTTATAAGTCCGTTAAGGGCGGGGTCAATAAAGCTACCTAAAACTAAATACAACAGTCTGATGGTGCGGAATCAACAATTTCTATAAGCCCATTGCCCTCGCCCTTCGCCTTCAAGGCAAGCTCAAGCAGAAGAATTAACTACAATACTACATTTAGTAAGAGCAAGTAGTAGGTACAAGAACAAGCACTCACCCTTCAAGTATTTCCCGAAGTCCCCCAGCACCGCTGCGTACTCGTAGCCACTCGCCTCCAGCACCCGCTGCGCCTGCTTCTCGAACAGCGCCTTGTACCCATTGTGCAGCTCCGTGTACTCCAGCTTGTGCTCCACCTTGGTGAAGTCGGGCTCGCCACCGTTCTATTCCACAACGTCAAGGTCGAAAGCCTTCCTGTTCACTCCGTCGGGGTCGAAGTCAAACGTGTCGCAGTGCTTGAACGCCCACTGCAGGACGCTGAACAAGAACTCCTCGTCTTGAAAGGACTCCAGGATGTCGCGGAGGATGTAGCCGGGCAGGACTGTCTTGATCTTGGAGGTGGCAGCTTCGCCGCCATCGGCCTCCTCCCCGGCGTTCACTTTGAGGCCGCCCCCGTGCTTCAGCACGTGCGGCTTGAAGTCCTTTTTATTTTTCGATGCGTCAGCGGGAGCGGTTCCGGCGGCGGCTGCTTTCGCATCGCCCTCAGCGGGAGTGACGTCCTCGATTTGGACCATGTCTTTATGAAAAAAAAATTCCTTCTGACTCTCGGGCATAATTCTTGCTCCGGCGATCTACGAATAGGAGTACGATATTCACGTTACGAACGGTGTCGAACGGTGTCATTAACATTATCAAATTTATGAGATGTTGCAGCGTAGCGATTTGGTTAAGATAAGAGCGATGCGATGAAATCTCAAGAATTATATTGACGAATACGATGTATCTTCCCAAACTCGGACGTGACACTACACAAACGGTTGGTATTCACAGATCAGGCCACCGTCACATCAGCAAACGCATTTCAGAGTTACAATTATCAACATCATATATAACAACAGGAGCAAGGAAGAGATCGAGTCTGTTCAAGATCACGCGGGACGAATCCCATTCCATTTCCAATTGCATATCAGCAAAATACTAAAATGCTTACTATGCAACATCGACTGCAGCTATAGCTTCGCATTTAGCCAGAACCAAAACGAAAGTAGTAGTAGACATCAAAAGCTGCTCTTTGACTTTGACTATGGAAGATGTATGCTAACTGCACTGTCACTGACACTGGACCAAATACGGGTAGTCAAGTTTATCTCCAAAACTTAGGGTTATACTTATGCCCTTATGTTATGCGGTTACTTCTAGCTACTTTAGCTTGTGCTTTACCAAGCTCATCCTCATCGCAAGCCTCACGGTTATTTTCTACTGCTTGCTTCCTTGCTCGACTTGAACTTCTTCGAGCTCGATGTATGTCTACTACGTTCACTCCCTCCATCTCGTATCGCCTTTACGGTAACGCGAGCGAACGGCTCCCCAGCCGCCTTCTCGCTCAGCGCGTACAGCTCGTTCATCAGCCGGTTGTTCACCGCTGGCGACAGCAGGAACGCCCCGTGCGGCGCCCCGTCCGTCTCGTACAGCACGCGCACGGTGGACTTGTACGGCTCCACCATCATCATGCGCCGGATGGTTTGCGTCTGCACGATGCTGTCGTCGCTCGCGACGAAGATCACCGTGTCGTTACTACAGCAACTCACTGGGCACGATCTCGTTCTCCTGCCACCAAATCCGCCTAACCATGGCGTGCGTCGTCCACAGCTCCCTCAATGCGAAGTACGCGATCGCCGCGTCCATGATCGTCTGCGGCTCCCGAAACGTCACCCCAACGAGTTGGAAGGTCACCTTCAACAAAGAAAAGCACACTGGGTCCAACAAAGACAGTTTACTTATCAATTCTGGCGCGAACTTGAGAACCTGAGCCACGACCAGCGAGCCGAAGGAGTGCCCGATAAAGTGTGCCGACTGGAAGCGGTGGTAGCCGAACATATCTCGAATGCTGATGGCCATCTCTCTACTAAGAAGGGATGCTGTCGGTGAAGCGCATGCCGATGTGCGGGAGGATGATGAGGAATATGTCGTAGCGCTCGCCGAACTTCTCCACTAGCTTGCGAATGAAGGGAAAGTACATCGTCAGCCCGACGCCGAGGCCGTGGAAGAACACGACCGGCTCCCTGCACTCCTTCTTCCTCTTGTTCCGCCTCCTGTACAGGTAGTGCAGGCTGCCACAGTGTTTCTCGTGGAAGTTGTACAGCGAGTACAGGTTCACCTCCACCCGGGGGAGCACCACACCCGTGAAGAAGTATCAGAGGAAGGGGCGGTGGGCGCATCACAATGCGTCCTGGTAAAGGTTGAAGTACTTGCGGCACGGGTGCGCCCGTATGATGTCGCCAACATCACTACCACCGGATGATGTAGTCGGTCATGGTCTGGAGCTCACTAGTACTCGGAGCTGTCCTAGTCCTAGTCGACGATCATGGAATCGATGTGCCTGTCGTTCACGTAGAGATCCTTGCGCATCTTTGAGTTCATCTCCTGTTTGACACTGACGGCTGTACTGCCAGCACTGCCGCCACTGCTCCTCTTCGTAGTAGTTGATGCGCTCCCAACGCTCCCTCCCTTCTGGTAGTAGTTGATGTGTTCTCTACTCCCATATCGTATCTGCCCTACACTTCGGCCCTCGAACCAGAAGTTCTAGACCCACTCCTCCACGTCGTCCCGCGATATCTCGTTTAAGTACACGCCCCGATACTCGTCGTACAGCCACGCCTCCTGGAAATCGTCGATGAACCAGGACACGAACTCACTAGCGTCGGATGTCCACCGGACTGATGGACGGCACCGCCGCGTCCAGGTACCACGCGAACTCGGGCTGCTTACTATAATTCACTAAAAGTCGGTCGCACTCGGCCCGACTTAGAGGTCACTAGCCCTTGCCGGTGTCGCCGAGGGGTCCGTAGAATGTGTCTCCGTACTGCTCCGGTGGGTCCCCATCGCTACTAGAGCGAGACTGCCCGGTTGAGCACGAGCATAGGTGACGCACTGGGCGTCTGGATGGGAGTCCTACCTAAACCTACACCTACATGTCCGGACCGCGCGACCATCTAGCTGCTTGTGTTGTTGCTATTCTGCATCAAGCGTGGCGTACCTCGGCCTCCACTCGTTGAGTCCTGACTGCTATCACGATACACCCGCATCTCACCTGCGGATCTTGCACCATGACCATGACCATGACCATGACCAGGACCGTCGCCGTCTTCGTCATCATCACCACCACCTACGACATACCGACCTTCCTCGTTGTAAAACCCATAGCCGCTGCTCGGTTCAAACGTAAACTTGCGCTTCAATAATAAATTCCGGGCTAGGTTGGTCACGCCGCTTTAGATGCCGGACTCTGCTTCGACGTAGTTGCGCTGCGTGTGGCTGTTGCGCGTGGGACTCTCCTTGACGCTGATATTGAGGCCTTCACGTTGATCAGGCGAAGTGCCTCATCTACTATTGCTAGAAATATCATGGTAGCCACCAACGTGTGCGTGTCCGTGCAAATCGTCGTCGGAAGACCGCTGCGACTGCGTGCCACCGAGAGCCCCGAAGAGATTCGCGAAGGAAGATGCGACGCCTGCGCCTAATTTACCCAGGGTACCTTGGTTTCCGTCGCAATAGTCGCCGTCAGCTGAATTCGACTTCTGCAACTCAGCACCAGAATTGTTACCGCCCTTCGTGCCGCTGCGACTGGCCGGCGGACTTCGAGTCCCTTATTTAGGCGAAAGCTATCCGCCAGCGCCACCGCCGCTTTCGAAGATTTGCAGGTTTCGTTCCTCTTCTTGGTGTCACTTCTCCCACTTCTTCAGCAATGACTCCAGCGACACCAGGTTACCCTGGTCTATATCCACCCTCCTCTTTTCGTCTTCTGCGAAACCCATGGCTCACGCGACGGAGTGTAAATTACTCTCACTAACGCTGTAGCAGTGAGCGGTTCTTGGAACCGTTCAAGCCACCCGAACCAGAGTCTTGGCGGTTAAAACCTTTGCCGTTGTAGTTGTCCTGCGTGTTCATCTTCTCTGCGCGGTCGGCGGCGTCCAGCAATTTCAGGTCTTCGTCAGACGAATTGTTCAGGGACTGTCGACGTCTCGATGTTTTGTTATCGCCTGCACTTGCGCCACCGAGCAGTAGGCTGCCCAGAGTGTTCTGACTGCGCCCCTTTACCTTGGGCGTCCCACCCGAACCGCGACGACCACTACGGCCATTCAAGGCCTGCTTGAAGCTTCAGAGCTCGAGCGCAGAGTTGGTCCTCGCCATGCCGCCGCCACCAACACTTCCATTATGCACACCGAGTCCAATGCCCTGCGCACGCGATAGTGTGGTGCGTTTGCGTAAGTATTCAGTGTAATCCCACCGATTATCTCAACCTCTTGAGCCGATGCCACCAATTGTGTTGGAGTTTTGCTCGAGAGCCTTGCTGCCAGGCGGCGTATGCTCGCTTATGCTGATAGGAATGCGCGGCATCTCTTCTGAAAACGCAGCACGCTGCACTGCGCCTGCGTTGGGCCCCTTCACCTGACGCTCCCCTAAAACACGCGTATCAATTGTTTCCTTTTCCTGAGCTGACGGCCCCAGTTCGAACGTGCCTGTGCCTGAATCATTCCGCACTTACTGTTTCCTCGCATCTGCGTCAGACTGCTCGTCCGCGCTGGCGTACGCAGATTTTCCATCTCCAGCTTCGCTTGATCGCTTTGCGTCAGCGCTCGAAAGGGACGTCTTTTGGACCTGACTCTGACCCGCATTGGTAGTGGCCGCAGTCTAGAAGCTCGCCTCACTCTTGTGCTAGTGGTCGCCTCAGCTTGCGCCACCCGTAGCTGTCGCGGCATCGATGTAATACTTTCCCATCGCGTCAGGCGTAGAGCCCGAATCCGCGCCGAAACCTGGAATATTCTCCAACGCGTTCTTAGATCCACTAGGCGCCAAAGCCAAACCTTGCATCTTTTGGGCGAGAGGGTTTGGACTTTCACCTGCATTAATAATCTCCCGCGGCGCAGTGTGCGAAGCAATGTACTGCCGGAACAACTGCGACTCCGTCCGCGTCATGCCACCTATACTGCCATCGTTACCTCCATCCTTGGAGCTGTTCATTCCGTTTCCGCCGCTATTCATCCCTCCAATACTATTACAAATTCTCCAATTCCGCCGTCACCTGCGCCCTGAACTTCTGCTCTTTCCTTCACTCCATCTGTTTCTGCACGTCCGCAATCCGGTCTATCGAGTGCAGCCACTCCTTCAAGCCGTCGAACCGAGTTTTTTCGCTCGGCCGGGGTAGCCACCTATATTCCCTAGATGTCAGCTGCTTCCTCTTCCACAAATAGAACGCGTAGAAGAGCACCTCCACCACCATCCACACCTTCAAAAACTCCCATCAAACGTTCTTCTACACGTTCCTACTATAGCTAAACTCAGTAGTGCCGGTTCACGTCGCGCCAGACACCGTAAAGCACCTTCCACGGCCGTACCGCCATGTCACTAGTAAAAGAGGATGGCCTGCTCTTTGCGCAGCCAGGTTCGTACCTATTTCAGGAGCCAGCCGGCGTCGGAAGAGGTGATCATGTTGTGGGGGTTGCCAGCGTAGTGGATGCGACGCGGTGAGAATCCGTTACCTCAAGTCGAGCGACTCATGAACGTCTGCACATCTAGAGCGGACCGGCGGCCTCACTTACTCAGCGCACCACCGCCTTTTGCACTCATCAGGTCGTCTTGAATCGCCTGCTTCACTCACCCGCCCGGCGCCGTAAGCGCCTGCGCCACTTTGGTGAACAACACGTACTGCTGCATGCGGTGCACGATGTCTGTGAAGCGGTGCACGTTGAACGCGAATCAGACCGGCGTGATGATCATGAGCGGCATGCGCACAAAGGCGTTAAACGCGTACACGCTCTTGGTGGGGCGCTTGTTGCCCCACAGCCAGGAGAGGTAGAGAAACATCAGCCAGCGACCCTTCCAGGTGTTGAGGAAAAAGCTACTAGGTAGATCTTCTTGATGAGTCGAGGTGCTGAATCGTTTTGGTGGCGAGCTCAAGCGTCTTCTCGCGGGTGAGGAACTGCTTCAGCACCTGCTGAGTGGTGGTCAGGGTGCTATACCCGACCATCTTTTGCGCGTTCATTGTTTAAAGAAAAATTATCGATTAGTTAATTTAGTCAAGCATTATGATCAAGAATGTACTATAATACGGACACCGAAGTCAGATCAAAAACTTTTTGTCTTGTCGTGTAGGTGCGCTACACAATCACACCTTTTCGTATACGACGTAGATTTCAAAAACTAATCAAGTAGCCAATGTACACTCTTCTACTTTGAAATTCTAAACTAAATCTCACATTATTAAACTTTCACTCACTCACACTCGGGCTCCGGGCTCGCCTGCAATGTAAATCTATATTCGAGGAATGCATAAATATTCACGTTCAGCATCAGCATCAAGAAACTAACAATATTTTTTTTATGTGTATACAAATATCGCGACCAAGTAAGTTACCACTTAGCTTGTTTGTGACTTTTCCCACGATGATGTGAACTGTTGACTTTAACGGAACGATGTTGAAATTGATGCTGACGGAACAACTTATATTCAGAACTATCGTAGAAAGTTACAAAACTCAAAGCATCACATTCACCATCAATCATCATCTTCATCATTCAGATTCACGTCAAAAGACATTCTAAAAACTAGTTCCTCTCACTCTCTATGTCTATACGGTTCATACTAGTCTACTACGACAAGAAATCAAAACTGAAACAGGCATCATATTCATGAAGATGACCAGTTTACAAACTGCTTACTGCTTGTGCTTGCGGTCGGCGTTTACGCAGCAGGAAAACAACATCGCGAACCACAAAGTCAGCGCTGACGGCGTAGGAGTTGCCACGTCATTTTTCTTGCTCGGAGAACTATACTTCACACGGTGCGTCTTGCCAAACTGTGGGGTCATGAACACCGAGTTACCGGTTTGCTTCTTAGACCCAGAGTCTCCGTCATCCGGCGAGTCCGCGTCATAGAAAGTCTCTTCAGATTTAGCTTTACATTTAGCATCAGAGTGAACGCGAAGTTCCGCCTCAGCATCGGCGTACTGCTTCTTGAAGAACGTGCACTCTTCTTCCATCACCGCTATTTCCTGAGCGTGCTGCTGCGCCTGCTTTTTGAACAGCTCTTCGCCGAACTTGCGGCGGTAGGCCTTGAATTCAGACTGTACAACCGCGAGCTCTGCCTCGATCTCAGCGTAGTCCGCCGGCGTTTTGGCAGGCGTGGTGGGCTTGGACAGAGTAGTGTTGGACGATGGCAGGCGGTCCAGCGAATTCGGTCCCGGCTTGTTCGGACTGGCCTTCGGAAAACGCATGGGACTGTCGCCGGCCACGGCGCGCTCGAGGTGAGTGGGCATGACTGTAGTTTGCACGTGCAGTGTGAATGTAGCGTATCTGTAGTACTACTTCGTAATTCTACACCTACAACATCAAGTACGACTATCAGGATCAGCAGCTATATAGTGTATAGTAAAGCGATGTATCGAATTTATGGAATATTGCAATGACAATGAATTTGAAAGCCGTTTATTGATTTCCTTTTCCCGACTCCAATTGACTATTCCCTATGAATATGTCTAAGTGCCCCGGTAATCAGACGACGGTAGATATAATTTTAATTGAATAGAAGTGAGTCAAGTGACTGAACGAGTGGTAGTAGTTTAAACTGTATCTTCGAGATAGTCATTGGCATAATCGAAACCGAAATACGTTTGCCTTATACAAATTCCCGAATCTGCGGCGCAGGAGAATTTGAACACATACGTCGTAGCGCGCGCGCAACGTCTGCAGTGTGAATCATACAAACCATTCCAATTCCAATAATACAAAGACACAGCTACTACACTCAGCATACCAGTCCACAACTCAACAAAAAAAAAAAAGACATTCGATTCTCGATTCGTATTGTCATTCTGTCAAATCTGTGACTGGCATTAACATAACGTTCATATCCGCAACTTATAGCACGTAGAACTTATGTATAGCACTTTTTCAATCCAACAGGATTGTAAAATGCGTAAGGCTCAACCCTGCTGGGCTCGAGCGCGAGCATCTCGCTGTACCTGCGGACGCTATCACCTTTCCAAGCACATATCGTGGAGACCACGGTCTCACTCAGTCCTGCAGCTAACAACATGCACACGCCTCCGACGCGCGAAGAGTGCGCAGTATAGCAATGCCGGTTTCGCCCTTCTACTTTGTTCGGGATCCCAGCCTTTCCCACAAGAACGTTCACGCTCTTAATGTAAGTAGAGTACGTTTGCTTGAACACCGGCGCGTCAGCCCCACCTTGCGCGCGGTCGAGAGCGATCCTCATGATCATGACCGGGCAAAGCGGGATCTCGCCATACTTGGCGTTGCGCACCGTGATCGCCTTGTTATGCAGCGCCTCCATCTCAACCCT
>JACLAC010026352.1_pt1 | contig 11360 bp, 1 predicted proteins | sample 8027881 | NCBI WGS metagenome assembly JACLAC01 (sample SAMN15725517, study PRJNA655200) | protist metagenome | isolation source: fluorescence activated cell sorting (FACS) single amplified genomes of... | place: Spain: Blaines Bay Microbial Observatory, Mediterranean Sea | collected 2016-01-19 | reverse complement strand
GGCAGGAGCGCTGGCCCGAGCCGTACGGCAAGTTGTTCAGGTTGTGCCAGCCCAAGAATTTGGCGGGCGGGGGCCTTGGGACACCGCCGAGCGGTGGGGGGTCCCGCACCACGCCACCGGACTCGCCGTCATCCAGCGCCGTCGAGGCTGTCAAGGAGACTGTCAAGGGTGCCGTTGCTCAGCTAGGCGTGAATATCGATGCTGGCGAGAAGATCCACATTGGCCCGGGGACACCATCATCGTCCCGTGGTGGCGGAGTGTCCAATGGCGTCCTCGGTGAGCAGTCTGAGCCAGAGTCGTCCTTGCGGCAGCAGGTGTCTTACGCTGTGATGCAGCGAGTGACCCGAATGAGTGACGCAGAATTCAACAAGCTCATCACTCGCATCGCGCATAACGACCCCGACCTCCGGAAAATTCGAGGGCGGACTGTGATCGAAGACATGTATTTTAAGAAATCCCTGACAGAGGCTTCGGAGATTGCCGCCGCGCGCGCAAACGTGTGGTGTGCCGACAGAGTGTTTGTGCTGGCGGCTGCCATGCGCCAAGCCCACGAGACCGCAAGCAACGGGTCCGGCCGCAGCAAAGCCAACAAGGGATGCGAAGGCCCAGGGCTGCTTAATTTGCAAAGTTTGGATTTCTCCTACTGCAATGACCTACTTCGCGAGTACGGAGGCACGTATTTTGCTGGCAGGAACAACTATCTTGAGGTTGGGAATATCGTGTCGTGCCGCCCCAAAGTACAGGGAGAGTTTGGCACTGGCTTTCGGCCTCTGCCCATGCAAGCCCGTGTGGAGATTTCCCGTGTTCCCCAGGGGACAGTCAACATAATGTATGACGACGGTAAGCTCGCGTATGCTGTGCCACGCAGGTTCGTAATGGGCGCGAGCACGAAGAGCACAGATGGGGCCAGAATTGAGGTCCATGATGAGGAGGTTCCAGCATCCATGATGATGTGGAATCCTATGCGCTGCAATGTGGGGCGTCCATTTTATAGGAAATCGAATGGTGGCAAAGTGACCAATGAGACTGCCTCGTGGTCGAGAGTGCTGACGGCACCCATTCCGCTGGCCGAGCTCGGCCAGGAGGCACGGCGCTGTACACGCATTGACATTTGCTGTGAATGTCCCGTCGGCGTTGCCCCCCGTGGCTGGACGGATTTACCGGAAGATTACGGCGTGCGACTTGCCGCTGCTCTTTTTGGAGAGACCTGCGTTGACGCAACCTCTTTCTTGCTTGCGCCACTTGCGTGCAAAAAGAGAGAAGGAGGCTCGGTACAGTACTGCCTTACTCTGTATTGGTTCGCCCGCGCGGACGACGGCTGCAGCACTTCGTCAGCAGCTTCTCGGATCCAGTTCCACAACCGCAGGATCATTCTGGACTGCATTTCATACGACCTTCGGGATGACGCTGAGTCCCCGTTTGAGCAAATTGTAGGCTATCGCAATCCTGAACACAAAATGATGATTGTCTCTGACAACGCTGGCAAGAGCTCGATGAGCGTCGCTCAGATGCGCGAACAAATTCAGGCTCTTCATAGTGATTGGAAAGCCGATAGGCTTGGTCAAATATCAATAGTGCCAGACTATGACGGTGCCATGCCAGACGCAGAACGAGAAGACGCAGATCAACTTGTCAGGGCACTTGTGGTCGAAGCTGGGTTTGATATCGCTCTTACGGCTCCTCTAAATAGCCAAAGTGAGTATCCCCGAGATTTAACTGGAGATCGTCCCAAGATGGTTTTTCGCCGTTTCATATCGGAACGCAAGAAGGACTTGTACCGCGAGCCGAGTGGAGACCGCCCTGGGCATATTGGCCCAGTCTTGTCATCGCTGTCATTGCCTGCATCCCTTCTTTTCCAGAAGCAAAAATTTCAATACCCACGCGTGCGTGAATCGGAGGGGGATAACGGAGGGAATACAGCTCTGTGGCAACAGGATCAACAGACATGCGAGAGAACCACAATGGGGGCATTGAGAAAGAACATTATGCAGATCATGGAGGAGCGGCAGGGCCAGCTCGTCGAGGCTGCGATGAAACGCGGCGTTCTTCAGGAGCTCTTTGTTGTCCCAATGCCAATCGGCAGTAGCGATGAAGGCAGTATTGTGTGCAGAATTGCACATCGCGTGGACCACTCCATTGAAGAAGAAAAAACGTCTGCCTCACTGCCTACGCCTACAACGAAGTCAGAGTACACGCTGATGTTCTCTGACGGCGCCATTGAATTCGGTGCTTCTCGCGAGCACTTTGTCCTAGCAGCTCCCCAAGCAAAGGGAGAACTCGCTTTCTTTGATGCTACCCCTGAAATTGAGGGTCTTGTGAGCCATTCTGTGCTCCGCCTGGAAGGAGACGTCCCAATTCCAATTGCCTGGAAGAATATTAATGAGGGTGAACCCCTCTTGTTGCGCATTGAAGGTGAAGACAACGATGGAAACACCCGGATTATGACCATGGCAGTCGATGGTGTCAATGTGAACAGACAACTGAAGATCCCGACACAGTGCTGCCTGGCGGGAAAGCTCTCTGATGGAGGGTCGCGGGGATTACGTACAGGCTTTGTTCGTATTTTGCCTGAAGTGAATGCGGGCGACAGAGTGATGACGTCTGAGTCGGCAGACGCATACAGACCCGGTGTGATCGATGAAATTAATGATAACACTTATTCTGTAAAGGTGGATGACGGGACGGTTCGTCGTCTACGACGCGAGCAGCTGTGGCTTGACCGTACGTCCGAACTGAATCTTGCACAGATGGCAGCATTTGATCGTTTGCAGTGCCAAACTACAGATTATTCAAAACCCTTGCTGTATCCAACAGAGCCGCTGGAAGATGGTGCACCCGTACTCGTGAGAGTCGACATTGGGACAGGAATGCCTTCGGCGAGTGGCACACTCATAGTAGAATCCAGCGTGCGCAAGAATGGTGCCAAGAAGCAGGCAAATGGCACTTACACCTATGTGCTAGAAGACTTTCAGCATGTGGGTGAAAAAGAACATAATGACATTGAGCTTGAAAGAGGTACCCATCTCAACGCATTCTTCCCGCTGCCACCGAGAGAGACTCTGGACGCGTATCAAGTATCTATTGAGCTACTTGTGGCAGAGCGGACGGATCGGATACCCTGCTACCGCGCCATGGATGGCACGGTCATGTTTCCTACTGAAGATGCCAGTGGGCGCGCTCGTAACCGAGACTTATTCCCCGTCGAGAGAGTCGCGAGACACCTCGTTCCAGGCCGGTTCTGTTCTGCGTCCACGTGGGCAGCAATGATCGAGCCGAGCCAGCTTAACCACGATGGGGATGGAAATCTTCGTCCAACGACTACAGGTCTTAAAGGGAGAGACGCTGCATACGGCAGCTATGGCCTGTATTTTGATGAAACTGCGACGATAATCCGGAAAAGATGCGTGACCGGATGCCCTGAGGGAGAATTTGTGTATGATATCCAAGTTGAGTCGTCTGGGCAGATGCGAAGGGGCGTTCCGCGGCACTCATTTTGGATTGCAGAGGAGGCTCCTGACGTCGACACGCACGAGCTAAAAGTGGGCACTGCAGTGCTGATACGTGCAAGTCCACGTGACCAGGATACGAAGTTGCTCAAAACTGGGGCAGGCATCCCCCCGGCAAAAACCTGTTTCTACGGATTTGTAAACGGACCACAGAAAGAGGACCCACAGGATAAAAGCAATAAGCTTGTCAAAGTCATTTTTGTCCGTCCGGGTTTCCTTTCTTCTGGAATTCTTGAGAAGGAGCAATTCACGGACGCACTTGCGCGGACAGCAAAGCTGGACAGTTCATCTGCGAAGGGTCGTTACGAAGAGGACTGTATCATGTGCGAGTGTCTCGTGTCTCGTCGGGACCTGCAGCCATTTTCAAGGATTGAGCGGATTGATCCGGGATGGAAAGTCTCCGTTAGCAGCTACGGAAGCTGTGGCCGCCACACGCGCGAGTTTGCTCAACCTCGGGCAAGAGAATGGTGGCGGGCTGCAGAGCTGCTACAAGCTCATGTTCCAATTTGCAGCGAAGGAAAACCGTGCACCACTGCAGACTCCATTGGCGAGATTGATTTGGATCTACGATTAAGGGGATCTGGCGAGATTTTGCGGCACTGCACGTTGGACGATACTGTTGCAGTGGAGCCTGGACTGCGCGTGCTTGCTTTCCCAAAGGGGTGGGCATGGAAAGATCAGGAGTATGTTCCTTCTGTCCCACGTCTTGATGGCAAGAATGAAGGTCGCGATGTTTCAACCCGCCACGTTGGAAACAACTGCACCCCTGATGTTGCCACCATAGTCAGCGTTACTACAGCCGAGGAATTTCAACAGAGTGTTGCGTTTCGTCAAGATTTGAGAGATGCTGGAGTTTCCGATGTACCCAACGAGAGCGAATTTGACAAGGAACACAGCGCGGTTCCATTCTGTACCGTAGAATTCGACGACCCCAAGCCCGACGAGGGGGTCAGAATTGTCGTTGTTTGCAGTCGTACTGCGGGTGAAGAAGGCATTGCATCTGTGCTGGCGTCTCTGACCAAGTCTCAGACGGTGCAACAAGACGCCGAAGCTAAAACGACATCTTATTTTCATGTAGCACATGGCATGTTTGACACAAGCGACAATCCCAAACACGGCATCAGTGGGCCTGCAGCTGTTGTTCGGAAACCTGCGAAACTCTCCGTTGTTGTCAGTGAAACAGAAGATGGTGGAGAGAAGAGTGACGACGAGCGGCTCAAACGGGTAAGGAAAGAATTTGCAACAGCATGTGCCAGTAAAACTGACAAGGAGACTCTCATTTTGTACCTGTATGAAAATGAGTCGGATTCGCTGGAAGGAATCAAATTGAAAAGTAAGATCCGAAAGCGCATTTTGTCCATGCAAGTTTCTCAAAATCTGGCTTCTGATGACGACAAGGGTTTCAAGAGCTCGCAGTGGCTGCCCACGCTAGATCTATCTCGGCAGACGACTATTGGTTGCGTTTGCACGCTCTCGTCAGAGTTTCATGCAGATCTTCAAGCTATCCTCATTCCGATCGTTGACTTTGCCCGCCTAAGCTTCCGCAAGGAATGTGTGCCCGTCAGGGGTGAGCACATATTTCCATTACCACCGCCCTCATCGAGTGCAATTGTGACATCGGCGCGGAAGAGAGAGCCTCTGGGCGCAAAACTCGCCAAGACGTTCTACAGCACAGGTGAGGATGGGCGGCAGTGGAGGTGTTTGAAAAAAGGCACGCCGATCTGGTCCCAGCGGCGGTTCAAAGCATCTATTATACAGATAAATGATGGCAGCTACTCTCTAAAGGAAATCTACGAGGATGGTATGCCATCATTGAGTGCAACCCGTGTTCATCCGGATATTGATCTAATTAGAGCGGACTCCAGACTCTCCGCCGAACCACTGCGCGAATTGCTTGTGCAATGTCGAACTGCTGTACGGGAACTCAAGATGAACCATGCATGTTTGAATGGGGGGCTTGACAAAGCTGCGCTGCGTAGCATAGTCCAAGCTCTCAGTGACCTCACGCGAGAATGTCCAAAGAAACCTTACAGTGCACTCGGCCAATACTTTCTTCCGCCTCTAAGTGGAACGACCGTAAATTGGGGAGGGTTCTACCGCACACAGCCTGTTCTTCATACTTTGGAATTAACAGATGTTGGCCTGATGGAAAATGGCACTGTGCAGCTTTGCCACGGCCTCAAAAGCAATAGGTCCCTGACGCGTCTCCTCCTTGGTCAGAATGCTATGGGAGATCGAGGTGCTGCTGCTGTGGCTCGGGTTGTGTCCGTTCATCCAAAATTAACCTATCTTGATCTATCGACAAATATGCTCACAACAGCGGCAGCATTTTCGCTGGCGCAAGCAGTGTCCAGGTATCGTGTTGCGACTGTGGTAGGAACACACCAGTCACTCACGGTGAAAAAAATTCTCAGCACAGAGAACAACAACCTCAACAATAGCGAAGCTTCCACAATTCTGGTCGGCGTATCTGAGCAGGATATTTGGCTCACAAGTGGTATGAAAGTCCTTGTTGAAACGCCAAATGACTCAAATGAAACACTATTCACGATGGCAATCGGTACTGTTGTTGAAGATCAACAGAACCTTTCCGTGAGAGTGTTACTGGACGGCGAAGTCAAGTCAAGGCAGCTGCCTCGCGAAGTGGTCCATATCCCATGGCGAGAGTTGCAACGCTGGTCAAGCAAGGGAACTGCGCAAGAAGACATTGCAACAATATTTCTCCGTCGTGGGATTGCGTTTGCCGACGATAGGATGTACCACAAGGCAGTCCAGTGCTTCAAAATCGCAATGGAGGAGAGATGCAGGTGTGGCATAGTTGCCAAGAAAGACTCATTGTGGTGTGAAGCAAAATCGCATATAAAACAGCTCCTCGGGGGTGTATCGCCCCCTCTTTGTCACCGGCTGTCCCATCATCAGGAATGTAAAAGGAGTTCGCAACCTGGGCACTACACTTACCTTCCCAAAAAACGAACTGTGAACGTACTCTCAAATGGTGCGAAGAGAGGCCTAAAAGGCATCCTTCGCTACGTACCTGAATGGGAGAAGAATATGAAAGACAGATTGGGGGTCGTGATATCCGGTGAAGCTGGGCGCTATCAGGTTCGTTCTGTAGTTGAAAGGACCTACACGCGCGAACAGATGGCAAAGTCCCAGCGTCTTACGAAGAATGGCTACGGCGGTTTTACGTGGGCTAAAGATATGAAGCTTCGTGAGTTGGCAGGCAAGTTCTTTATTGTCTGGGACGAGTATGATGGCGGCAGCAGCTGTGGCGAAGACTTTACCTATTGGGATGATGTCACGAAAGTATTAGAGCTCCAAGGCGTCGACAACCAAGATCTACCTTATGATAAGTTGCGGTATGAGCATGGCTCTGCGAAAAAGTTCCCCAAGATTGGCGTTCACGCCGGCACATGTGTGATTCTTCCTGATTTGGAAAAAAAGTCTGGAGACCCTTCTGGCGGTAAAGTTGAGCCCACAAGGCAAGTTTATATTGTGCGTAAAAAGTTCTATACAGAGGCCCAATTTTCCCAGAGTGTCCAGTACCCACAATCAGAATATACGGAGGACATGCAGATGTACTATAGACGCCTGAGCGGAGATCCTTCAAGGAGATCAAAAGATATAGATTCGTTTGGAAGATCATGTGTGCCTTTCAAGGTTATTGAATGGCGGAGCGATGGCACATGCGAAGTGGAAGAGTGTGGCGAAATTGTTACGTTAAGGGCGAGTGATTGCCTGAAACGTGAAACGTCGAAGACTGTGCGCCATGCAAGGGCATCAACGCCTGGTAGAAAGGTTCGTCTTCCTTTGAGATTTGCTCTATCCGAGGTGGAAATAGTTGAGATTGGCACATCATTTGATGTTGAATTTGTTGCTAGGGCGCAAGGAGGTGCCTGTGGGGTGGCAGAGAGTGGCGTGGCCTACTCGGATTGCAAATCCACCACCCACCCGTTCATGGTTGCGGCCCCTGACATCGAAGAAAATGTCAACTCGCACCGAATTCGTTCTTTAGAGGGTACATTCCTTGGTGTTGGTGCTACAGTCGAAGTCCTGAAGACATCTGATGCTTCAACTGCCGGAGCAGAGGAGAAGTACAGTCCTCAAAGAGCATCGGCCTCAGGTTTTGCGCCCGCCCCACTGAACACATTAATTCTCGACGAAAATCACCTAGTGAACACAGGTGTTCGTGTAAATTTCAATGCTCTTGTCTCTCTCGTGCATGCATGCGCTGGTTCGGGTGTCATGGAGCACTTATCGCTCTCTCACATACAGCTGGGCGACGAGGGCGCTGCTGCAATCTCACGTGCACTGGCACACCCGCACAACCGGTGTAGCTTACGTACTCTAAATCTGACGAACTGCAATATTGATACCGCGGGATACAAGCAGCTGTTGTGTATGCTATGCGCAAACCGCCATCTAAAGAAAATTGAGTTGGCAAACAATCTTATTTATGAGACTTGGGATGAAGACAGTGCGGGGCTCCATTTTGATCCGAAAACATGGCCAAAGGATTCACCATGGAAGCCTCAAGATAAAGACGACATCCGCAGCAGTGATGAAGCCGGTGGGAATCTGTTGCAGGCCGAAGCTTTGGCGAAACAGCCTTTGACAAGCTCTGGACGTACCGAGGAAGAAAGCGCTATGGGAAGCGAAGCCAAGCAGAATCTTATTCTCAAATCGTTACGAGATATTTTAACCATGAAACCGACATTACAGATGTACGATATCAATACATTCATCAAAGACGTGCTTCTTCCGGGCAAGGTGAAGTATGATGACCATATTGAAGAATTGTACGCGGCTGCTGCACAAAAAGAAGTTGAGGTCGAAGAGCAATTGAAACCTCGAAAGGCCCAAAAACGCAAATCCTCAGTCAATTCTCGAACAACCATTGTGTCAGACCCTTTCAAATCCCCAGAAGGTGACTCTGCGGTACTCTTCGGGGAACTTTCCCTAGGGATCAAGGTCATTCCTGATTCCACTTGGGAGCACGAGCCACGCTGTCCTGACTCTGGTGTTAAGTTCACGAATGAGCTGCTCTACTCGAGGTATCTTCAAGCAAAAAGTGAGAACAATGCTCTCCTTGCAAACGCGTTGCTCGAACACCAGCGGTGGTATACAAGAGAGGCAACACTGAAAAAACGGGAACAGCTTGCGTGCTTGGTCGACTCGCACTTTGACACCAATGCTTTCCCTAAGGGCGATTTAGAGGTTGCCCGCAACAACGTAATGTCTATACTAGGCCCGTACATTGATGTTCGGCTCATCGCCACAGAGGAACAAATTGAGGCCGGTGTGTTGTTCGTGAAGAAGACGAGACTGGAGCAAGTTCGGGAAATCAATGACTTGGACTTGAAGATACTTGCTGCTCAGGGCAAAGAAGCCAAACGCGGCTTTGAGCTCCTGAAGGAGCTCTGGGTGGAAAAGCCGAACATTTTTGACGTGATGTTTGATCCGCTCAAATTTGATTTGAAGCACGGAGGCTGCTTTGATGCCGCTGTGGGCGTTGCCCCGAGGGTTAGTGACACCAGTAGAGGCGGTGGTGGCCGCCTGGCAGTTTCTGAGCAGCGGCGTCTAATTGCAATGATGCTACAGAAGCAAGAATTGGCAAAAAGGGGTATGATTGTGGCCTTCGGTGACGATGAGGAAGGCGCAAATGTCTTGGAATCAGCAGAAATTATACGGGAAACCATGCAGACGCCCAATAACGCATGGATATACGCGTATAAAAAAGACCGTGAGAAGGAAAAGTTAGCCAAAAAATGTGTAAACTCTCCGCCACCAGCACCCAGCGGAGGAGGCGCGTGCAGGTGGCATCGAATATGGGGAAGAATCTCAGACGGGACAGCTGCTGACCGACCCCAGAAAAAGGGAGAGCCACAGTTATGGTACCATACCAAGTTGATGCGTGCAGAGGTCGCTGCGCAAACCCATACTTTCGCACGTGAGGTCACTGTGCAGTGCCTGCAGTTGCCTTCTGGCATTTCCTCGTCACGGAGCGCCATGCTCTCTGAGGGTGAGACGGCAACACGCAAGAGGAAAGCGCTTGAACAGCGCGCGGACACTTGCCACGATCTTCGAGACGGTCTTCATCTTGTAATTGGGCGAGTGAATCGGCTGTTGGCGGAGAAGGACGCTGCGCGAGGCGAGGAAATGATTGCCCAGGCGACTTCAAACTTGCGGAACGACCAAGAGAGGTTGGACGGCGTGAAGATATTTTTGAAAGAGATGGGTAAGTCTCCTCCTCCTGTCAACCTTGTGGCCAACGGTGCCGAAGGATTAGACGTGATGGAGGCTTTGCTAAAAGATACGTTCAAACAGATAACCACGGCCTTCTCCGAGGCCGCCAAATTTGAAAAGAAAGTTCGTGAAGCCCCTGCGTGCAGAGAACGGGCAGAGTCTCGGCAGCACTTGGAAAAATGTCTACAGCAAGTGCGCGTGCGCCAATGCAACCCTCACGATATTGCAAACCTCAAGTATGCGCAAGAACCTTACCTACCAAAGTTCTCTCGCGCAACACGCTTGCAATCGGGGGTCCTTGCTCTGCGCCATGGCGCAAGCTCCGACACTCTCGACAACTCTCCTGAAGCCTTATGGTATTTCCGCAGGCTTGGCGCCAACGTGCTTCGCCTGCTCCTCCAAGCTGAAGGAAAGCGCTTGCGTGGGCCCGATATTCCAATCTACTCAGTGGATACGCAGACACGCCGGCTGCTTGCCGTTCTTACTGGAACAGCGAATGTCCGGCTTAAAGATGACCCACGCGATGATGAGGATAATGCCAACCCGCAATTGTTCTGCAAGAACACTGTGGACTGGCGTGACAGGAAAGACCGCCTCGTCATGTTTGGGCGTCTCATCGAATCGCTGAGCCCGCTTGTCTTTGCGAAGGATCGCACGCCGCTAACTGATCCAATCGGGTGAAATGCTCGGTCTTCCAACGGCAGCAGCCCATCGAAAAGTACGTTGCCATGCGGCTATCGCCAAAAGTTTATTTGCCGTGTGGCTTCCGCCAAAAGTTCACTGCCTTGCGGCTTCCGCCAAACCAGTACAGTACGGTATGCATGAACGGAAGAGGCTACATATCATATATTGTATCAACCTATCAACCCCATAAGGATAACCGCCGTTTCATACAATAAACAGCATATAAATAAATAAATTCATCTCGAGCACTCTACGGTTCAGCCGTTCAGTCCCGTAGCATATATTCCTTTTTTTCCATACACGCCAACTAGCACCATTTGACCGGATCTTTTGATAATCAACTTTGTCTCAGCTGTATTTTTACATATATGATAACCGTGTGTAGTGAAGTGTAGAGTGAGCTCAGTGCAGAAAGTGAAAAAAAACCCCCAGAAATACATCAGTAAAAAAGGCCGTGATGTGCTGCCCTTGACGTGCTACCCCACGGACAAGCGACTCGTACTGGAAAGCTTCTTCACGCATACTGTATCATACACTGTACCTATATCATTAACATTTATTTATAATATGTGGATATAATACGTATGTGTATGAATCTTGGTTGAGGTGGGTTGTCTCGGGGTCTTTGTTTTTTTTTTGCGAAAAGGAAGGACACACAGCAAGTCCCACATTTGTGATGAACACGACATGACACCCCTTCTCTATGCGTCGAATTTCAAAGCTCTCTCGCGGTTTGAGCAACTGAATGCTCGGACACGCCCACCACAGGTACGGGGCGGCAGCAGTGGCTGCCACGGGTGGCGTGCGCAACGTCAAGCCCGGGCAGCGTCATGTTGGGCCATCGCGGCTGCCGCCCTCCCAAATGATGCTAACGTCGTCGCTGTCTTCCGGTGGAAAGAAAAATGCCGCCTCGGCTTCCTCCTC
>JACLAC010006028.1_pt1 | contig 11362 bp, 5 predicted proteins | sample 8027881 | NCBI WGS metagenome assembly JACLAC01 (sample SAMN15725517, study PRJNA655200) | protist metagenome | isolation source: fluorescence activated cell sorting (FACS) single amplified genomes of... | place: Spain: Blaines Bay Microbial Observatory, Mediterranean Sea | collected 2016-01-19 | reverse complement strand
GCCTAAACTGAAATACTATTCGAAGTGTGTGTGCGTAGCGAGAGCAGGAGAGGTGTATCCGAATTTATCCGTGGTGCGAACGAATGGGTTGTCTGGGCGGCTTTTATTGTGTAAGCTATACAAAATGCACAAGAACGACACCCACCTTGTACACACCTCGTCATACTCCTGCTCACTCAACATGAATTGTGCTGTCCCGCCCGCGATCTCCATCTCGGGTCTGCGGTGCTCGTCTCACACTCCGTCTCACAGCTCAGCCCTTGAAGGAGCCGGCCGGATCGACGCGAATGAGCTTCACGTTGAAGAGCAGCGTCTTGTCGATGAGCTCGCGATTCTGCAGCACAAAGTCGAGGGCGCGCTGGCCCGAGAAGGTCGACGGCCGCGGGCCGACCGCCTCGTGCGACGGGTCCGATTCGGGGTAGCCCACAGACGGTGGCACGACGATCTGGCGGATGCCGCCCTCACTCATTCCAAGCACGCCCTGATCAATGCCGGGAATGACGGTGCCGCTGCCGAGCACGAAGCGAAGGAAGACGTCGTCCTTGCCGTCGAGCGATTTCAGCTGCTTTGTCTCGAATGGCCGGCCAAAGTAGCCGATCGTGTATCCTGTCCAGTCCACCACGACGCGGTCGCCCTTCCCGGGTGTCTTCCCGCTGCCAAGTTTCGCATCCTTGTAAAGCAGCCCGTTGTTGCCCTTTTTAAAGTCCGCATACGACATCTCCGACTTGCCGTAATCCTTGCCTTGCAGCGACGGTTGGTACGCGCCCGTTGGCGACGAGCCGGAGGAGAGCATGTCGCCGGCGGCGGGTGCAGCGCGTGGCAGTGTGAGCAGCGTTGCTGGAAGAAGCGATAGGCGGAGCAGTGCCGCACGATTGAGGGTGTCGTGTGCCGGAAGTCGCATTTTTGGTCGAGGAGATGTGGAGCAAGCGGCGACGCGCGAGGAAGTCCAAGTCCGACGCAAAGCGCACAATCTCGTCGGTGCGAGATGAGATCGCCGATCTGCACTCGGGAAAACCCTGCCCATCTCCAGCAACGACCTGCACCCAACGCCGAGTATTCGTCCTCGGCCACATCACAAAGGGGTAGATTATGGCGCGAGGTGCGTCCCCCTTCGCTCCGTCCCTCTTTCATTTATATGGTTTGGGCAAAGAACGAGAGGCGGCCGCTATTCAGTGCGATTGTTTACCCACCGCGTCCGGCGCTCTGTGACAAACAGAGGAGACCACTCAACGAGCGCCGTCACGAGCACTACAATCTCGCCGCCCGTCGCGCACGCAACACATCTCTACCACGACCCTATGCCACACGCCGCCGCCAGCTCCTCCAATGCGCCGTCAATGACCGAGCTACAGACCAATCTACATCGCGTCGACCTCGAATCGAACGCGATCACCAAGAGCATCTACGACCACCGCGCCGCATACTGCAAGCTGCACCGTGCGGTCGAGGCGTGCAACGCGAAAGGCGGCATACATTCTCCGATGGCGAATGATTTCTTCAAGGCGAATGAGAGTGCCACGCGTTCGCAACGTCGAGCACTAAACACTCAAAAGGGCCGCCTAAAAAAGCAGCTTGACGCGCTGCAAAAGGTGGCGCTCGAGACGCAACCGCTCGTCGTGCGCCGCTCGGCCATTCGTCGCAGCCATCCGTGGGCGTCGCGGATCTACATTTACAATGTCTCGCTGATTCGTGATCTCAACATGACCGCAGAGCAGGCTCGGGCGTACGAGGGCCTCGTCCAAAACGACAGGGAGGCCATACTCCGCAACATGCCAAAGCTTGGCCAAAAGCTGATGCGCATCCGCCACGGCGTTCACGAGCCGCAGTGCGCCGACGGGTGGCTTCACGCGCACCTGGCCGAGCGCCTCGGCTCGAGCATCACCACAAACCCGGCGGAGGCCGACTTTTTCTGGCTGCCCGTCTTTGGCTACGCCTTCTGCACGGCTGTTGCTCCGCTTCTGAACGCCTTGGAATTGAACACGCACATGCAGCAGACGATGCACATACCGTGCGTCCAAATGGGACGCGTGCATGAGTGGCTCTTCCGCCAGCCGACGTGGCAGCGCTCGCATGGCGCCGATCACATCTACTTTATGAATTACAAGGACAGGCTCTGGCGCGCCCAAAAGCATCTTGGCAAGAGCTACCGCCGGACGCGCAACGCGTCGAACGCGCTCGCTGCCAACACCATCTTTGTCACCGCCGAGGATCGCCACCTCGTGCCCGAGGCGCGCATGGGCTGCACAAGCGTGGTCATCCCGTACTATGCGGATCCTCGCCGATGGGGCGCCAGCGGCCGCGCCTTTGAGCAAATTGTTGCGCAGAAGCGCACGCTGCTCAGCTTTGTTGGCAACATCAGAGGCAAGGCGTGCCACCTCGAGTCGGGCGCGTGCCCAGGCGACAAGTCGACCGGGCCGGACGCGGCGGCGAGGCTGCGCAGTATCCTCAGCGACTCGATCTCGCGGAAGACGAATGGCAGCGTCTTCGAGCTGCAGGGCCAAAGCCCTGAAACGCACAGCTTTGCCGACACAGAGGCGCTGCTCAGCAGCGTCTTCTGCCCCTCGCCGGTGGGCGATACGTGGACGTCAAAGCGCCTCTTCACCGTCATCCTCGCGCTTTGCATCCCGATTATCGTCTCCGACCACGTGCAGCTGCCGTATGAGCGGGTTGGCCTCAACTGGAGCGCCTTCTCGCTGCAGGTGCCCGAAAGGGACATCCACAGCAAACGCGTCGACATCGTCGAGTACGCGCGGAGCGTTCCGGCGGCGCGCGTGCTCGAGCTGCAGCGGGGCCTGTGGGAGGCGCAGCCGCTGATCACCTTCACGCCGGGCGGTGAGAGCGCGCCGCCCGACGCGAGCTCGATGCTCCTCGACGAGCTGCACCAGACAAGGACGTGCATGCGAGTCGTCCTCGTCGAGAAGCTCTCGGAGCCAGCGTGCATGCACCAGGTCTCCTTCGGCCTCGGAAAGAAGGTGCTGGATCCTCAGTCGGCGGGGCCGTACAAGGAGCGCGTCGGAAAGAACTGCATCGAGAATGTCGTCGCGATGTGGGTTCAGTGGGGCTGCGGCGGCGTCTTTGCCCTCTACGCCAACAACAGCCTCTGCCCAAAGGGCGTTTGCGACCGCGTGCGTTGCATTGGCCCTCCACGAGGTGGCGGCGCAAGGTGCTACTTCCGGCGGCACAAGTGGGCGACCGGCGTCGACCATCGGGTGCCCGAGTCGAAGAAGCAGTGCGAGAACGCGAAAGATTTGAGAGATTTGCTAGGTGCCCATGACGACGCCCATTAAACGCGCGACGATCGGTCCACGTTCCACTCAATCATGGAGCAGCCGCTGCCAAAGCGCGGCGCAAAATGCACCTTCTCCTTTGACTCCTCCGGCTGGATGTACGTTTACCACCTCGGCGTCGCGCAATATCTTCAACAGCACGTGCTACCGCTGCTGCCGCCGGAGCGCGTCGCTTTTTCCGGCTCTTCGGGCGGCGCTCTCGTGGCCGCGGCGTTGTGTGGCCACGTCGATATTGAGGCATTGACGCGTTTCGTAATTGATTGCCAGCCCGAGTGCGAGTTTAATCCGTGGAGAATGCTGCCGTGCGCCGACGAGGCGATCGCCACCTTCCTTCCCGACGAAGTGGGTGACACATACAATTACCGGCTGCGGGTGCTCGTCACGCGCGTCGATTTTCGCTTTTGGAAGCGGCGCTTCTGGCGTGGCTTACCCTTTTTCAAGCCGCAGGCCGTCTCCAAATGGGGTGGACGCGCCGAGTTAGGCCAGACCCTCCGCGCCTCGTGCCACATTCCGCTGCTTGGCGGTGTTCTGCCGTACGCGGTCGTCCGCGGCGACGGTAGCACGCTCGGCGCCTTTTACGATGGTTTATTCTGGCCGTCAATCCTCTATTTGTGGCGCGTATTTGACGTGACCGACACCGTGCTCAAAGTCTCCGGCTTTGGATGGCCGACTGCAGACATCCGGCTGCCGCTTCCTGTGCCGCCACATTGGTTGGTCCTACCGCCCTCTCAGACGACGCTCTGGCGACTGTATGCGGCGGGATACGACGACACGGCGCGCTATTTTACAGATCCGAAGCGTATAGCCGAGCGGATCGCGGCGGAGGGCGCCTCACCCTCCGCGCCGCCATTGCTCCCATCGCCTTCCGATCTGCCGCCGGTCCATGGCAGCATGACCAAGCGATGGGATCCCGCGTTGATGGCGTTGATTGTTCTTGGTTGGATACAATACATCTTGCTTACAGTCCTCTGCCCGCTCGTTCCATTCTACCTCTTCCTGCGCAACGCGACGCGGCCGCCGAGTGATCGTGAGCTCCAGCGGCCGCTACGCGATCACGGCGCCGCAGCGCGTGCGGCCATCTCAACCGGCCAGCTCCTATTGCGCGGTTTGGTTGTCGTGGCGACGCTCGCCATCTGGCCGTTTGCCCTGCTCATGGTGCTGCTGCGTCTCAACTGGCCATTCGACTCGACGGCCATCGAGGCGATGATGCAAAGCCCAGTGCTCTCGCCGCCAACCTCGCCACCACGATCGCCCAACGGGTTACGGCCGCGCCTCTTCTCTGTCGCAGAGGAGGCGGAGGACGTACGCAGCCAGGCCGGCGAGGCGGAGGACGAGGCGCCTTCGGACGCAATGGCGCTTCCAAAGGCGCAGATGGCGGGCTCGGGCGCCTCCACCCCACGCAGCCAAGAGGAGCCGGAGCCGACGTGGCTGCGCGAGGCGGGCGAGGTCGTCGGCATTGAGTCGCCGGTGCGCGCGCGAACGAGGCAGCCGGTATTTAGGGACATGACAGATAAGGAAACGTAGCTTCTAGCCTTGTTGTCTCGAGCGAGATATGATGTTTTGAAACCGATGCGCGAGTATCCCCGACAGCAGATCCCGACGCTGAACGAAAATCCTGTCCTACCTCCAGCCAAGGTCGCGCCGCACTCTACAACCATGCGAGCGTGGCGGAAGCTGGATACCACCGTGCGCATCTTGCCATGGCAACGAGACGCATCTGCCGACCCTCCGGCCGATGACCAAGACCTGGGCTCCAATCTTCAGCTTGTTCCGTCGCCCGCCTCTGACGAGTGGCAGCCCAAACCTGAGCCCGATATCCTGGAAGACGGCGCGCCCAAGCAGATACTGCGCGCGGCGAGCCCCGAGTTCATGAAATGGATGCTGTCCAAGCTAGGCGCTCTCGGCGCCAACGTCGCCACATTGACAACACACGACGCAGTGCACGGCCTCGGCGCTAAGTGGGAGAAGACGCTGCACGAGGAGCGTGGGTTTGGCTATGGCCCACCGACTAGTCCCGCGTGCATCCGTGCGATCACTGCGCCCGGGCAGACAAGCCTCTACTACTTTGTGACCCAGCACCCCAAGGGCGAGGCGCTGCGCGAGGAGCTGCGGAAAGAATTCGGTGAGGATTGGCAGCGCCAGTGCTTTGGGCGTGCGACGCACATGCTCTCGCACTCGTGGGGCATGCCGTTTGCAGGCTTCATCAACGCGCTCGGCGAGGTGCCACCTGGCTCGTTCGTGTGGAATGATATACTCGCGATCAATCAGCACGGGGACGCCGGGCCGCTCGCGCGCGCGGCCATGAGCGCCGACTTGAAGAGCCTCGAGCCTGTCATCCGGTTCACGAAGCGTGTTGTGCTCTACTTTGACCCGATCGAGAGCCCCGCGCCGCTGAAGCGTGTGTGGTGCCTCTACGAGATCATGACGCTCGTGACGACTGAGGGCTTTGAGCTCATGCTCGGCTTCACGAGCGAGGGCCGCAAAGAGCTCCTCAAGTTGGCTGATGGCTTTGCGCTCAAGGGCGGCGCCAAGGACGCGTCAGCAGTCAAGGCCTCTGCGGACAGGCTGCAGAAGACAATCAAGGCGATCAGCTCGAAGAGGGCCACAGCGACGGTGCCGTCAGACGAGAAGATGATCAAAGGCATGATCGAGAAGAGGATGGGCTACACCAAATTCGACAACAAGGTGAAGGACGCGCTCGAGCAGGTGTGGCAGGGCTTCATAGGCCTCGTGGAGCTCAGGACGATAGCTGCCACGCCAGGGCTGGCCAAGGACGCAGACGCCTTTGTAAAGGTCCTCAAGCGCGTCGGCAAACGCACTTTGCCCCGCGATGACATCCCATTCAAATCATCCTCTCTCAACTTATCTGGCAAGAAGCTGGGGGCAAATGAAGTGCATGTGCTCGGAAGCGTGCTGAGATCTGCAAAGAACCTCACGTCGCTTGATTTGTCCCAGAATGACCTCGGTGCTAAGGGTGCGATGGCCATTGCCGATGGCCTTCGAACAAACTCGTCGCTGAGCTCCATCAGTCTCGACGGTCACGCGCTCTCTGTCAAGCAGCTTCTGGGCGAGGAGCCTGTCGAATCGATCGACCTCTCCAGCAAGCATCTCACTGTCGTCTCAGCCACCGTCATCGCCGGTCTCATCACATCGAACACGGCGACCAAATCGCTCAATCTCGACGATAACCGCATCGGTGCGGAGGGCGCCAATCACCTCTCCGAGGCGCTCAAGACAAACTCGGCGCTACAAACCCTTGGTTTGCTCCGGAACAACCTCGGTGTGCAAGGCGCCAGTGCCATCGTGGACGTCGCAAAGGGGAAAGCACAGCTCGCAACCCTTTGCGGCATCAAACCGGAGGAGACGGTGCGCGACTTCTCAAAGCAGAGATTGGACGCCGGCGATGCGGTCCTGCTCGCCTTCGACCTGCAGACGCACACGGCCCTCCAGACGCTCAATCTACAGTACAACGGGCTCGGTGCGGAGGGTGCAAAGCACCTCTCTGAGGCGCTCAAGACGAACTCGACGCTACACACGCTCCTTCTCCGGAACAACAACATCGGTCCGGAGGGAGCAAAGCACCTCTCTGAGGCGCTAAAGACGAACTCGGCGCTACAGACGCTTGACTTAATGTACAACAACATCGACGAGTCAGCAGAGAAACAGCTGCGAAACGTGGCCGGCAACCGCGTTTTGTTGTAGAGCGCGTCCCGCTTGTGTATATGAGCCTCAAGGCGATTGGCGAGCAAGGGGCGACGGGGCCGCAGCTGTGTGGGTTGAGCGAGTGATGCGCGTTGTTTTTTATTATGGCTGTAGAGGTAGGCACAGGTCCAATCTCCTACAAATCACGACACCTCCATGGTCATCGCCTTCCTCGCCTTCTCGAAGGCCTCCGCGGCGACGGCGAGTTGTTTTCTGTCTCGCAAATCGATCAAAGCTACGCGATCACACACGCACCACAATTCTCAAAAGCGCCCATCTCCCGTCCCTGCACTACGTATTCTTTCCCTCGAAATCCTCAGCTCGACTTGAGGCTGATCGACCAGTCCTCCGCCACCAGCACCTTTGGCGCGCGGATCACAAGCCGCTTGCCGCCCTCATCGTACCGGTAGTCGAGCGTCCGCTCGCCGCCAGTCGTGGCGATACTCACACCCGTCACCTTTGCCGCCTCCTCCGCGCTCATTAGCACCTCGACCCGCTCGAGGGGGTTGCTCGGCGTGTACGACGCGTCCGAATGCAAGGCGGTCGAGGTGAGGGTCCCCGAATCGTACGTGTACTTGCGGTAGGCGTATGCGCCGCTGCGGTACTCATAGCCGTCGCCCGCGTCAAGATAGAGCCGGCCGGCCGCGCTGCCCGGCGTCGACGGCGCGATCGTCAAGGTGAACGGATCATTCGCCATCTGCGTCGACGAGCGCCGTGCGCGCATCTGCCTCGGCACGATCGAGCCTCCCCTCTGGTACGCGGGGATTTTCTCAATCGGCGCGTTGACGCTTTGCTCGGAGCCGCTGAGGTATTTGGTGCCGTCGATCACGTCATACCACGGAGTCTGCTCCTTCGGTTCCGTAGCGCCCGGGAAGTAGACGGAGCGCGAGACCGCGCCCTGCAGATAGATCGGAGCGACCATCAAATCGCTTCCCGCCATAAACTGCTTATCTATGTCCCACGTCTTCTGGTCCTGAGGGTACGAGACCCATAATGGCCGCATCGTCGGCACGCCTGAGGCCTCAGAGATGAAGAAGAGAGTATACCAGTAGGAGAGCAGCTGGTAGCGGCGCATCGCGATCGTGCGAAGGCGCTGCGTTGTCGCATCGTCCCATGTCCACGGCTCGCGCCTCGCCGAGTCGTGGTGCGCGTGGCCACGGAAGAAGGGCTGGTACGATCCCGCTTGAAACCATCTGGTAAAGAGCTCCGCGTCGGGGTCGCCGTATCCTCCGCCCTTACCAAGGAAGCCACCGACATCTGCGCCAGAGAAGGTGATGCCGCACAGGCCGAGCGAGAGGAGCATTGGCATCGCCGCCTCTAAATGCGTCCATTTGCACGCGTTGTCACCCGTCCAGATGGCACCCCATCTCTGCGAGCCCGCATAGAAGGATCGCGAGAGCACGAATGGCCGCTTGTCCTGCTTTGGGTTACGCTGTAACAAGCCCATCGCCGTTGCCTGTTGCATGTACATTCCGTAGAGGTTATGCCACTCCCTGTGCTCAATGCCGGCAAGGCTCTTCGCATCCTTGTCCATCGAGACCTCTGGTCCATTGAAGACAGACGGCTCGTTCATATCGTTCCAAGTATAAAGCGTCTCCGTCGACCCTTCATACTTATCGTACGCAAACCTCCCCGCCCACCAATCACGGACCATCGAGCTCGTGAAATCGAGGTAGGCGGACGCGCCCGGCCAGCACCAACCGTCGAGCTCAGAGCCGTCCGGCTTCTGAATGAATAGGCCCTTCTCGTGCGCCTCTTGATAGACCTTATAGTTCGAGTCCTTCTTGATGTGAGGGTCGACGATCGTGACCATCTTTCTACCGGTCTGTGCGAGGAGCTGCTGCATCTCCTTCGGCTTCGGGAACTTGAAGTTGTCCCACGTGAAGTACCTCTTGCCGTCGGTATGCTCAATGTCGAGCCACAAAACATCATAAGGGATGTCCAACGCCTCAAATTGGCCGTGGACGTACCTTACATCGTCCTCGTCATTGTAGTTCCAGCGGCATTGATGATAACCTAACGAGAAGCGCGGTGGTAAAGGCGTCGTGCCAGTCAACCCCGCGTACTGAGAGAAGGCTTTTGCCGGCGTCGGGCCAGGAAGGAGCATCACATCGACGATGCCAGATTCTGACATGAAATAGGCCGAAGTCTCGGGAGGAGGGCCGGAAGTGACCCACCCATCTCCGCCCGTGCGTGAGACATCAATAAAAGTCTCCGTCGGGTTGAACCAAAGGAAGCCGACCGTCCCGCGCGTCGAATGCGCGTAGACTAAAGGCACGCCGCCGTAGAGCGCCATCGGAGACTCGAGCTCGTAGTCATAGACGTCAAGCGTGTACATACGATACGGCTCATTGTACTTGGCGCCCGATCCGGAGGTGGACGGCAAGTTGAGCGGGGCCGCATGCTCGGCGAGGCCATACAAATGATTCGCGCCGTCGAATGTGACGTCCATGCCGACGGATGCCGGGCCAAACGGCTTCGAATCCCTATGCGAGCCAAAAGTCTCCTCCCACAAGGCGTCGCCCTCCGTCGATGCGGGTGCCGTCTCCATCTCCTCAGCCCTCTGCTGCTTGGTGCCGTCAGAGTAGACCGCCAGGCCATCCTCACCGTAATCGACGACCGTCTTGCCGGCGTGCACGTCCGAGTCGACCGACGGCAGCGCCTTCAAGTTCTCGTCCTTCTTGCGGTGGTGCTCATAGTAGAATTTGCCCTGAGGGTTGAGGGTCATCACGCTGACCTCACCGAGGTACACGACCGCCTTGAATGGATGGTACGTGATCGCGACGACCGCGCCCTCCGCGCCGAAACCGTACGCGGAGACCGCGCCCGACGTGACGTCAGCGTGCAGCGGATGGCTCGCGCCGAGGCTCGCCGCGGTGACCTCCGTAAGCGGCACTGCCGCTAAGCCCGCCTCAAGGATGTCGGTCGGCTCCCAACGCGGGCCGTTGAGCGGGTTGGTCTCGGTGATGCGCAGTCGCGCGGCACCGCAGCTGTACGCGATGAGCCGCAGCGAGAGCGAAACGCCGAACGGCCCGCCGTGCAGTTTGCCAGTGACCTCGCCAGAGCCGTCGAGCGTCAGCGAGTTTGGCGCCACGACGTACGGGTGCGGCTTGTCCGATTTGAGGTGGCGGCGGCAGAAGCCGGTCTGCTGGCACGTCCGGAATTTTGCGTGGTCGACCGCAGATGCGACATCGAAGGCTGTGGCGAGCAGCAGCGCCGCGAAAAGGCCGATGGCCGCGCGCTCCGATTTTGCCATCTACAGCGTACGACGTGGCAGGGGCCAGTGCAGGTACCTTCGGTTGTCAACCAAAATCGCCCACTCACATAGCACAATTACCGCTCTTGTCTCCTGGCTCCAAACATAGCCACACGCACGCCCCACCGACCTCCATGGACTTATTCTCAAACCGCACAACCCAATGTCTCCAACTTCCACCTTACTGCTATCATCTCTCATCGCATGAACTCCGTGTAGATCTTATTCCCCGTCTCGTCGTAGAACGTGTGCCCGAGGTCCTCCAACACCTTTGAGAAGGCCGCCTCCTCGCCCGGCGGCACGCGCACCCCCGCAAGCACCTTGCCCACCTGACCGCCGTGGTTGCGGTAGTGGAGCATCGTCAAGAACCACTCCGTCTTCAGCGACGCCAAAAACTCGTGCAAGGCGCCCGCATTCTCGGGGAACTCGAACCGGATCGTCCGCTCGCCCGGCAGCTCGCCCGGCCGCCCGCCCGCCAAGTGCTTTGCGTGCGTCTTGCCGAGCTCATCGTCGGTGATGTCGACCGCATACACGCCCAACGGGTCGAGGCCGGCGATGACGTCCTTTGAGAAGTCGGGACCGTCCGTGTCGCTGCTCTCTACCGACATGTACACTAAGGCGTCGTTATGCGTCGGCGAGTGCCTGTAGACAAACTCGGTGACGAGCCGCGGCTGGACGGCCTTGTACATGTCGAAGAACATGCCCGTGCGGTCGGGCATCCGCATGGCGAAGAGCTTCTCACGCTGCTCACCAATCGCGGCACGCTCCGCGATGAAGCGCAAAATGTCAAACTCGATGTTCGAGGCGTCGGACGAGATCGCGACGAAGTTGCCCTTCGAGCCGTTCGTCTTGGGCATCGCGTCCACATACTTCTTGAGGCCCGCAATCGCGATCGCGCCCGCCGGCTCCAACACGGCGCGCGTATCCTCAAACGCATCGCGAACCGCCGCGCAGATCTCATCGTCGCTCACCGTCACAATGTCGTCGACGAGCTCATTGCACAATCTGAAGACCTCCGAACCTAACTGCGTGACCGACGCGCCGTCGACAAAGTGCGCCGGCTCGGGCGCGGTCAGCCGGTGGCCGTTTAACAGCGATCGGTGCAAGAGGTCCGCCG